>Ga0233403_10000013_pt1 | contig 66566 bp, 38 predicted proteins | sample Na_oxic_1_MG_FD_179866 | JGI IMG/M metagenome (GOLD analysis project Ga0233403, IMG submission 179866) | Seawater microbial communities from Saanich Inlet, British Columbia, Canada - Na_oxic_1_MG | ecosystem: Environmental > Aquatic > Marine > Inlet | place: Canada: British Columbia | collected...
GGCTTTAAAAACTGCCAAATTGAGTTCATGTTACGCACATTTAATGTACTTTGCATGAAACGGGTCGCACTTATGTCTTAAGGGTAAGCTCCCCAGGTCACAAAAACGACTTGTGACTTTTGTAATATACACCGATTTTGAAGATAATCTGAAATATTTGTTATATTAAGTTTAAGATCTTACCAGTATAACATTTTAATACTAAACCACATATCTCGCCACTTGAACTATTATCCCTTGATAATAATTAACATTAGGATAACAAAATGGCCATTTTTTATAAAGAGTTTTTCTTTCTTAAATATTATGATTTGATTTGTAACAGAGTTTTTAATAGCGTTTTTTGGTATATTATGTGGTTTTTGTGATTTTGGTATAATAAACGAACTGTATTTCGAGGTTGAATTTTTTCCGTACCCTCCTGCCCATGCCCTGAGCTAGGCCCATGAGCTTGGTTCCTGAGCTACTTGAAGGATGTCAAAGGGGTAGGGCACGCAAAAACTTGAACATTTTTAAATAATTATTGCATTACTGCCCGCATTTATTTGTGAAACCATTTGCCAGTGGCGAAGCCGACAAAAACTGGCTCAGTTTTTGCCATTCATGTTAGCGTATTCAATAGAACTCTTTTTTTTTATGGGGTTTGATTAGAAAAGCGTTCATCAATGATGAATTGCTAATGGCCCAAAAACGATTTAATTCGTTATTCGCAATCACCAATACGCCATAAAAAAATGATTGCTATTGAGATTTTAACCACATTCGTTCCCTCATTCGGTACTTTCGCTTATTTTTTTCGAGTCAAAGTAATTCGTAAGTTATTGATTTTATGTTATGACGATTCTAAGAATCATTTGAATCAGTTTTGTTATTGTAATTCTGATGCAAGTATATAATATTATCGTAATAATACAAATATAACAACAAAGATAAGTTATTGAATTTATTATATACTTTGATAACGCTTTGAATTTTATATGAAAAATATAACTTATTGAATATTAAGCTATTTAAATTAACAAGGCACTCAAAAATAAGCGAAAGGACAGCTCATTGACATCGTCGGTTGAAAACAAGAATGGCAAAACTTCCTAAAAATATTGATAAATATATTTGTTCCATCAAGCCAGAGATTATTATGGCTTATCTACATATTGATGAGTATGGTAAATTAATCAGTTGGGGTGGGCAGCCTCACAAGCTGGGACTTGAGAATTTGAGGGTGGGGCAAAGCATAACTGAAAACTTGAATTTTCTTGAAGGGATGTTGCCGGTTTCTGATATTCTCGTCTTGCGTTTTTTAAGCTTGTGTGAAGAACATTGCGCCCATGTACATGTTATACCTGATAATCATGGCAGTTATGTGTTGTTATTTGATGCAAGCTCTGAATATGATCCGCAGCAACAATTGCAGCAACAAATCAATGATCTCAAATTGTTGAATTATCAGAAAAACCAGTTGCTACAAGCATTGGATAACCAACAAAATCAGCTTAAACAATCTGGTAAACAAAAAGTGGGTATTATGACAAGAATAATACAATATTTGGCCGGTATCTGTAGAAAAACATTTTAATTGAAACTAAGGAGGAAAATGAGTGGGCATATTACAAAAAAAGATTTGTATGATTGGGGATTTTTCTGTGGGCAAAACCAGTTTGGTTGGCCGTTTTGTGCGCCAAACTTTCTCAGATAAATATCTGACGACGGTGGGTGTTAAAATAGATACTAAACTGGTGAAATTACCGGATGGAAATGACATCAAGCTCATATTATGGGATATTGCAGGCAATGATGCGTTAACCACAGTCACGGCCTCTTATTTGCGCGGTTCTGCCGGTTTTTTACTGGTTGTGGATGGAACACGCCGTCCAACATGGGATAGTGGTTTAAATCTGAGAGACAGTGTTGCTAAACAACTGGGTAAAAAACCTTTTGTTATGTTGCTCAATAAGGCTGATTTGCGTGAGCAATGGGAAATTGATGAACAAATGATTGAAGAACAAACTCAGCAAGGATGGAAACTTTTAGCCACCAGTGCCAAAACGGGCATGAATGTGGAAGAAGCCTTTCTTGAATTATCAATGAAGATGCTAGAAACATAAATGAGAAATTGGGTGTTGGGGAATGAAGAGTATAACAGTACTTTGAATTATGAACCGAATGTTCGCAAAGCGTTCATAAACGAATTGAACCTTTTATGGTTAAATAGACTTGACTCCGTTACAATTTGTGCTTTGTCATAGCGAAAATCAGAAATATTGTAGTCCGTCCAATCGATAAATGTTCATTGAGCTGAAGTTCAATTTATGGGCGTGTTCAGCAGACTGTTTGAGGCTTTTCCTTTTGAAGGGCCATTATTTCATTTTCGAACATGAAGTACGCAAAAAGCTGATTGTAACGAATTTTGGAGACACCGAATGTGGCTTTGAACGTCGCAAGAAAGGGCGAACACGCAAGGGCTGCCCTTGCGTGTTCGCCCGCACCGATCATCCGTTATAATCAGGCAAAAAGTTTGAAACCATTTTCAAGTCTATTGCTCACCTTGTTGTTTCAAACTTTGTGATGAAAGCAATTGATGCCGAAAGAACGTTGCTGTTGGAAAGAAACAGATCGAAGCGACTCTGGATTATTCGTTTATTCGTTTTGTTTCGCACACCGAAGTTTCCTAATTCAAAGTACTATACTGTTCCTATAAATCTACTCAAATCTATTCATAGGTAATTCGCTCTCTGTTGATAACACTGTTCTGTTGCAACTAGAGTCCTGGTTGAGCAGGCACATAAGTTGGTACGCAGTTCGACAAAAGTCGTTTTGTACAACTAACCTCTGTAAATCTTTGAAGGAAGTCCCATTGGGTCAAATTGACCTTCAAACCCAATCAAGAAGTTTGAACACCAATTTACCAACCCTCTAAATCCAAAGGCCAGTACGAGAAAACTTTTCTCGACATTGGGTTAACCTAACCCAATCATGGCATGGTGGGGATGACTCATTATTTTTTCAAGTGATTAATTTAATTTGAGTATATATACATAAATTTAGATAGAAATCAAACAACAGTTGTTAGCTCTCAAAGCCGTTTATTCCCTATTCCCTATAAATGCATCAGAGAACAAAAAAAATGGCCACAATCCCTTTAAGCATTGCTAAGTATCTCCGTTCAATATGGATGGCAGAAAGGATCATGACTTATCTACATATTGATAAGCATGGTGATTTACTTGATTGGGGGGGATATCCTCAACATTACGGGTTGACTAATTTGATAGCCAAGCGGCAGGCAATTGAACAGGTGGATTTTCTTGACGGGATGTTGAATATTCCTCATAGCCAAGTGTTGCAATTTGTGCGTGTAGGTGGTGGGCGTTGTGCCCATGTGCATATTGTTCCTTTAGATAAGGGTACTTATGTTTTGATGTTTGATGCCACTGCTGAACACGATCAACAGCAAAAAATGCAGCAACAGGTTAATGAACTGAGTATATTGACTTATCGGCAAAATCAATTACTACAAGAATTGGAAACGACACGTCAACAGTTGGCTTTTGAAAAAAGTCAACTCGAACAGGCAAGCGAACTTAAAAGCCACTTTATTGCGACGCTGTCGCATGAGTTACGCACCCCGTTAACGTCAATTGTTGGTTATACCAAGTTGCTTGATGACGCTCAAGAGGCCGATGCCCGTGAAGCGAATTATTTGGCCCGTGTTCAAAACAATGCAAACCATTTATTGTCACTGATTGACAATGTACTCGATCAAGCGACGCTAGAGGCGGGAAAAGTCGTCTTGCAACCGAGCAATTGTGAGATCAAACAATTGGTAGCGAATTTAAAATCTTTGTTTTTTCCGAGTACACAAGAAAAAGGCTTGGTATTTGAAATCAATATTCAAGGCAACTTACCTGCGCGAGTGATGATTGATGAATTGCGCTTTCTGCAAGTTTTAATTAACCTGATTAGCAATGCCATTAAATTTACTGAGAAAGGTTTTGTGCGGGTTACGATTGGTTGGGAAACAGGACACCTAGCATTTTCTGTTGCAGACAGTGGTCCAGGTATTTCAAAAGAAGCACAGCCAAAAATCTTTACGCCTTTTCACCGTGAAAATACGGCTCTAGCACTCCCAGGTGCGGGATTGGGATTGGCAATCAGTCATCATCTTGTGACATTGATGGGGGGAGAATTGACTGTTGACTCGGAACTCGGAAAAGGTTCTGTATTCAATGGTTTGATACAGGCTTCCATTGCACAACAATATCCAGCATCAAGTGGTGAGGTGGCATCTGAAACCACTCAGGTTTATGCTAAAATTTTAGTTGCAGATGATAGCTGGGATATCCGTACTTTGATGGAAATCTATTTGGAAGAAGGCGGTTATACCGTGTTTGAGGCGAGTGACGGGAGTGAAGCGGTGGATTTAGCACTCTCAATCCAGCCTGATTTGATTTTAATGGATCTGCAAATGCCGGTGATTAATGGCTATGAAGCGGTACAACAATTACGCGCTCAAAATTTTACTCAACCTATCATTGCCTTGTCAGGTTCTACCCTAGTGCAAGATCAAAGCTATGCACTTGAGGTGGGTTGCGATTACTACATGATCAAGCCAGTGTCTCCTGATGAGTTGTTGGATAAAGTGGCACAAATTCTTCTCAATCGGCATCCTGCCTAATCGATTATCACTCAAGTGTCGATTCATTTTTAAAATGAGCGAGAGATTGAGGTTCGTACCCCAAAAAATGGTAGAATTGACAAGCTTGTTCAGAATGGGTTCAAAACGAGGCCCTTTTTGAGGGCGTGTAGGGTGGGCAAGCGGGCCGACTAAGCTTATTGAATCAATATCAAACCCGTTTGCCCACATTCCTCTATATCAATTATCAATTCGTCGCGAAAGTATTTCGCGATAAAAACTGGGGCAAAGAACCGATATCGCAAAATCAATTATCAATTATCACATCAGTTCTCAACACCTTGATATTCTTGATATTTAGTCAGTCTAAGGCTAACAGATTATCGAAAAAACGATATGTAAAATTATAAAAAAACGGCCCTTATTTATCATTTTAAGCCACCAAAAGGATTCTAGCATGATACCACGCAGTCAAATCTTGATTGTTGATGATGAACTCAGTATGCGAAAGCAACTGGAATCTATGTTGAAAACTGAAAATTACGATATCACGTTGTTAGCAGATGGCAAAGAGTTGCTTGAAAAATTAACTGAAATCACACCAGATTTGATTATCCTTGATTTAATGTTGCCAGAGATAGATGGTTTTGAGGTGTGTCGCCGCATCAAAGCTAATAACCAGTTACAACATATTCCCATTATTTTAGTGACGGTTTTGGACAGTAAAAAAGTGTTGGGTAAAGGTATCGAAGCGGGTGCTGATGATTTTTTGCAAAAGCCGGTTAGTAAACTAGAGTTGCGAGCGCGAGTACGTTCTATGTTGCGAATTAAGCGTCAGTACGATGAACTTCAAAGGATGATGCGTCTGCGCGAAGAGTTGTCGAATATGATTGTGCATGATATGTCCAGTCCCATTATTTCGGTATTGTTGCATGCCACTTTAATGGAAGAAAAGATTACAGATGCACAATTACTCAAACATCTTGAAATGATTCGCATGGCGGCTGATCGTCTTGATTCGTTTGTAAACGATATGTTGATGTTAGCTAAAATGGAACATCACTCTCTGCGTTTAAATCCTTCCATGGTGAACATTAATCAATTGGTTTTAGATGCCGAAAAACACTTTAGCATTATCGCACACTCTAAAGGTATTGAGCTGAAATTAGCATTGCCAGAGCCACCGATACGAATGTCTGTAGACCGTAATTTATTTCGCCGCGTGATTGCGAATTTACTTGCCAATGCTTTGCAGTATTCACCAAGCGGTACAGCGGTCACTTTGAGTTTAACTGTGATGCACACTGATGATGATAAGCCACATTTATGTATGCAAGTGATGGATCAAGGGCTTGGCATTCCAGAAGCTTATCGCGGCAAAATTTTTGAAAAATTTGAGGTAGTTGATCTAAAAAAGGAGGGTGTACCACAAATTGGTTTAGGATTGACGTTTTGTAAGATGGCAGTGGATGCTCATGGTGGTTCGATTTTTGTCAAACCAAATCATCCACAAGGCTCGGCGTTTGTGGTAGAGATTTGACAGTTATCAGTTATCAGTTATCAGTTATCAGCTATCAGTTATCAGTGAACAAGAACCCTGATTTCATTGATTAAGCTGATTATACTCAACGAGTTGCCCCCCATTTAAATTAATGTAGGGTGGGTAACGTGTTTTTGTTGCCGGCCCCATTAATTTAAATAAATGTAGGGTGGGTAACGTGTTTTTGTTGCCGGCCCCATTAATTTAAATAAATGTAGGGTGGGTAACGTGTTTTTGCTGCCGGCCCCATTAATTTAAATAAATGTAGGGTGGGTAACGTGTTTTTGTTGCCGGCCCCATTTAAGGAAAGTTATTTTTTTGTTGACATTTATTTATAATTAAGGTGGGCAACAAAAAGACGTTACCCACCCTACGTTGATTGAATTGAGCTAATGCCTAAGCGATTAAACAATTGGCGATCATGTTCTGTCGTGGCATTGCCTGTTGTTAATAGCTTTTCTCCATAAAACATTGAATTAGCTCCTGCGAGAAAACATAATGCTTGTAATTCATCGCTCATCTCGGCTCGCCCTGCTGATAAACGTATCATTGAGGTTGGCATCATCATTCGCGCCACGGCAATGCAGCGCACCATTTCAAATGGATCGAGTTTTCGCACCTTTGCTAAAGGTGTGCCTTTTACACGTACTAATTGATTAATGGGTACGCTTTCAGGGTGAACGGGTAAATTCGCTAAAGTCTGCAATAACGCGGCCCTATCTACTAAGCTTTCGCCCATACCCATAATGCCACCACAACATACCTTGATATTGGCAGTACGCACATTGGCAAGTGTCTCAAGACGATCTTGATAACTATGGGTGCTGACAATGTTTTCGTAGTAGCTTTCGGAAGTATCAAGATTATGATTGTAGTAATCTAAGCCGGCTGTTTTTAACAGCATAGCTTGTTCTGCATTAAGCATCCCTAAAGTCATACAGGTTTCTAAACCCAGTGCTTTGACGGCTTTGATGATCTCCAATACGTTTTCAAACTCTTTTGGTTTTGGGCTACGCCATGCGGCTCCCATGCAAAAACGAGTTGCGCCATTGGCTTTCGCTTTTTCCGCCGCCGAAACCACCTTTTCGACTTCCCAAAGGGGCTCTGGTTCGATTTTAGTCTTAAAGCGTACACTTTGTGAGCAATAGGCACAATCTTCTGAACAAGCACCCGTTTTGATATTCAATAAAGTACTCAATTGCACTTGATTGGGATTAAAATGGGCACGGTGAATACATTGTGCTTTGAAAATCAAATCAAAAAAGGGCTGTTGAAATAATTCGCTGACTTCTTCTAAAAGCCAATCGTGACGTATAACGGCTTGTTCTTTCAATAAATTGTCTTTAAACATGATGGATTCTATCGATGCGCTAGTAATGTGCCAGGTGGTGCGTAGTGTTCAAAATAGTCACGTATCCCTTCTAAAATAGCGTTCGCTATTAGAAAGCGGTATTTAGGATTGTTAAGTCTCTGTTCTTCCTTTTGATTAGAGAGAAAGCCTGTTTCCACTAAAATAGAAGGGATATCTGGTGAGCGCAGAACGAGAAAATTGGCGCGTTGGATACGAGTAAAGTGTATTTTAACGACTTTTCTCAAGGCTTTTAAAACTTTTTGACCCATAATAATACTGGCCTTTAACGTATTTGTTTGTGATAAGTCAAGTAGCACTTGTGCAAGTAAATTATCTTTGTCGCGCAGCTTGACTCCCCCTATCAAGTCTGCTGCATTTTCTTTGCGTGCCAGCCACCTCGCGGCTTCACTACTCGCACCACGATGAGAGATCATATAGACTGATGCGCCTTGTATATTTTCGTCTTCGGGATAGGCATCGGCATGGATAGATATAAATAAGTCAGCTTGATATTGACGTGCTAATTCAATGCGTTTGCGTAGCTTGATAAAATAATCGCCATTACGAATAAGTACGGCACGCATACCCCGTTCTTTGGCAATCAATGCGGCTAATTCTTTAGCTATAATTAAAGCAATATCCTTTTCTTGAGTGCCCAGATGCCCTGTCGCGCCAGGATCTATGCCACCATGGCCCGCATCAATGGCGATAACAATATCGCGTTGATGAACGGCGTGGGTGAAAAGAGATTGTTTCAAAGTAACGGTTTGTTGCTCCACTTCGGGCTGCGGTGCCGATTTTTTTTGGAGAAGAACTGACTTTTTAGCCACTGAATGGGCTTGTAATGTGTTAATATCGACAACCAGACGATGTCTATTGGTACCATCCGGTTTAAGCAAAAAGCTTTTAGTACGCACGGGTACCGTTAAATCAAATACCACCCGTAAATCATGTTGATTACGGGGCGCACTGCGGATATTTTTGACCAAAACCGAGGCTTGGCTCGGTTCCCAATTATTATTAACCCATTGAGTATTTTTGAGATCAATGACGAGTCTGTGTGGCGCGTTAAGGGTAAAAATGTTATGTGTTACGGGGGCGCTGAGTGAAAGAAGCAGACGCATGTTGTTGTGTTGTTGTTTGAAAACACGTATATCAAAAAGTTGTGCTGACGGATTAGCTAAACAGAAAAAAGGTAGTATCAGTAATAAGAGGGTTATTAATAACCGCATTTTTATACTCCTTATGAATTGTGTTTGAGGTAAACGTTTTTGCAAAAACTTTTGCCTCGAATTGTGAATTATTAATTATTAATTGTGAATGATGAGTAATCCTTGATTACTTATGACTCGTTAAACACGCAAAATATTTACCATTATCAAAAATGTCTGCCTAAAACATCCGTTTTACAATTTAAATATTAATAATTATAATAGCTTTTTTTAGCACTACTTCCATATAATAACTACAAGGGTTATTTATAATATTTCACTTAATAAGCAATTTTCAAACAAAATTTATTTTGCCGCACTCCTTTCTTATATACAATCCTTGTAGTTATTCCTTGTAGTTATTCCTTGTAGTTATTCCTTGTAGTTATTACTAAAGGAGCTGATACTTATTATGTCTGATTATCTCATCGCCCCATCTATCTTGTCGGCAGATTTTGCCCGTTTAGGGGAAGAAGTGACTAACGTTTTAGCCGCGGGCGCAGATATTGTTCATTTTGATGTGATGGACAATCATTATGTGCCCAATTTGACTATAGGCCCCTTAATTTGTGAGGCCTTGCGTAAACATGGGGTAGAGGCCCCAATTGATGTGCATTTGATGGTTAAACCCGTGGATAGCATGATTGCTGATTTTGCCAAAGCAGGTGCCACCTATATCACTTTTCACCCTGAAGCCAGTGAGCATATTGATCGCTCCTTGCAACTTGTACGTGAATTGAAATGTAAATCGGGCCTAGTGTTTAACCCAGCAACACCGCTAGACTACCTCAATTATGTGATGGATAAAGTTGATATGGTGTTGTTAATGTCCGTTAACCCCGGTTTTGGCGGCCAATCTTTTATTCCATCAGCCTTAGATAAATTAAAAATGGCCCGTAAAATGATTGATGAGAGTGGGTATAATATTCGCTTAGAAATTGATGGGGGTGTGAAAGTCAATAATATCCGCGAAATAGCAGAAGCGGGGGCCGATACTTTTGTCGCAGGTTCAGCGATTTTTCAAACTGACGATTATAAAGCGACGATTGATTTAATGCGAAAAGAATTAGAATTAGCACAGGTGTCATAATGTATGCTGAAACCCCTAAATTAGTTCTGATTGATCTTGATGGTACCTTGGTAGACACAGTACCCGATTTGGCATACGCAATTGATAGCATGATGTCACAATTAGAATTGCCACAACGTGGTGAGGAAAAAGTGCGCCAATGGATTGGTAATGGCATAGAACGCCTTGTCAAACGGGCATTGCTTGATGGTGATAAGGGCGAAGTAGACGAAGAATCATTTCAGTCAGCCTTGCACTTATTCAAGGTGTCGTATGATCAAGTCAATGGTCGCAATAGCAAACTTTATGAAGGTGTACAGGATGGTTTAGATTGGTTGAAGTCGCAAGACATTCCATTAGTGTGTATTACTAACAAAGCTGAGCAATTTACCGTTCCTTTACTGAAAGCTTTAGACATACACGATTATTTTCGCTTGGTGATAAGTGGGGATAGCTTACCCCAAAAAAAACCAGACCCTTTGCCCTTATTACATGCAGCCAAGTTCTGTGGGGTTGATCCGCACGAGGCATTGATGCTAGGTGATTCGATTAGCGATGTGCAAGCGGCACGGGCTGCGGAATTTAAAATCATATGCGTTAATTATGGCTACAATCATGGCCTAGACATTTCAGACTCGAATCCTGATGCCGTCATTGACTCATTAGCACAGCTCGTAGATTTTATCAAGTGATGCCATTATCTTGTCAGTTATCAGTTATCAGTTATCAGTTATCAGTGAACAAAAATAGATCGCTGATTTCACTGATTAAGCTGATTAACGCTGATTAACGCTGATTAATAAATTTATGTTATTCAAAATGAGTCGTTTTTTACTTGATAACGCTTTTTGAAGGATGATTATGATTGTTACTGATTAAAAAAAATCAGTTAAATCAGGTTCTATACTTAGCATCGTCATATAATAGCGACCTATTTAATTTAACAGCCAACAGCGTTTCACGCAAAAGTTTTTGCGCGCAAAAACTTTATTTCACGCAAAAGTTTCGCTCCGCGAAACTTTTGCGTGAAATCGTGAAAATCAGTTGTCTTACAGCTTAAGTCAGGTGGTGGTGACTAAACCTATCTCTAGCGAGATTTCGAGCGCCAAAAGCGCAAATTGTATTTAGCTTCGCTGACCTCCGGTTCACGCAAAAGTTTTGCGCGCAAAACTTTTGCGTGAAATTCACATTTAGCATAGCACACCGAAGGTTCACGCAAAAGTTGCGCGCAACTTTATTTCACGCTAAAGTTTCGCTCCGCGAAACTTTAGCGTGAAATGTGAAATACAGTTTTTTAAGCAAATACTTGTGAAATGGTGGACAGTATATATTTATTCAAATAACCGCATTTTTTGCCCAAGTTTTTGCACGCAAAAGTTTTGCGTGAAATTGATAACTGACTGATAACTGATAACTGATAACTGATAACTGATAACTGATAACTGATATGACACCTGAACAATTTGCCCAGTTAGCTGCCGAAGGTTACAACCGTATTCCTTTAATCAGAGAAGCTTTGGCCGATTTGGAGACACCGTTAAGTGTTTATTTGAAATTAGCTAACGCTCCCTATTCTTGCTTGCTTGAATCTGTACAAGGCGGCGAAAAGTGGGGGCGTTACTCTATCATAGGTTTACCTGCTAAAACGATTGTGCGAGTACATGGACACGATATTATCGTGACTCAAGCGGATCAAAACCTATCCCACAAAGCAGTGGCTGACCCACTTGCTTGGGTTGCTGACTTTATTGCACAATTTCGTGTTCCAAAACGGCCTGATTTACCTCGCCGATTTACAGGTGGTTTGGTTGGCTATTTTGGCTATGACACGGTGCGCTATATTGAATCCCGTTTGAGTGCCGTCAAACTTAAAGATCCCTTAGGCACGCCAGATATACTATTAATGGTTTGTGATGAACTGGTTATCTTTGATAATCTCAAAGGTAAACTCTATTTGATTGTCCATGCAGAGCCTTCAACAAACAATGCCTACCAGAAAGCCGAACAGCGCTTAGATGCTTTAGTTGAGGGTTTGCGTGACACTGTGAATGAACCATTCTTAATGAACCAATCACAAATCGTTTCAAAAGAAGTGAGCGAAACGGATTTTCAATCGGATTTTCCTCGCCCCCGTTTTGAACAAGCAGTGGAACGCGCCAAGGAGTACATCTATCAGGGCGATATAATGCAGGTAGTGCTGTCGCAACGCCTTTCAATTGACTATTCGGCACCGCCTTTAAATATCTATCGCGCCCTACGTTGTCTCAATCCCTCACCTTATATGTATTACTTGGATTTAGAGGACTTTCATATTGTTGGTTCATCACCTGAAATTTTAGTCAGCCTAGAGGGGACTGAAATCACAGTACGTCCTATTGCCGGTACGCGACCGCGTGGGCATGATGAGGCTGAGGATCGGCTACTTGAAAAAGAATTGCTGGCTGATCCTAAAGAACGTGCCGAACATCTTATGCTGATTGATTTAGGCCGAAACGATGTAGGACGAGTTGCACAAACGGGTAGCGTCAAACTGACCGAAAACATGGTGATAGAGCGATATTCCCATGTGATGCATATTGTCTCTAACGTGATAGGACAAATCAAACCAAAACTCAATGCTGTGGATGTTTTAAAGGCTGCCTTTCCTGCGGGTACCCTGAGCGGCGCGCCAAAAATACGCGCCATGGAAATTATTGATGAACTCGAACCCATAAAACGCGGTATTTATGGCGGAGCAGTTGGCTACCTCACTTGGCATGGTGACATGGATACTGCTATAGCTATCCGTACAGCTGTGATTAAAGACAATAAACTGTATATTCAGGTTGGTGCTGGTATTGTTGCTGACTCTATTCCTTCAAAAGAATGGGAGGAAACGATGAATAAAGGTCGTGCAATGTTTAAAGCCGTGGCAATGGCAGTGGATAATAATTATCCAGCCTCTACGATATTAAAAGGAAAACGGCCATGTTATTGATGATAGACAACTACGATTCATTCACCTATAACTTAGTACAATACTTTGGTGAGTTAGGCGCCTCAGTGCAAGTCTATCGCAATGACCAAATCACCTGTGAACAGATCGAGGCACTTGCTCCACAACACTTGGTTATATCACCAGGCCCCTGCACCCCATCGCATGCCGGCATCTCTATTGCAGCTATCCAAACATTTGCAGGCAAAATACCCATATTAGGAGTCTGCCTTGGACACCAAAGTATAGGACAAGCCTTCGGTGGTAAAATTACCAAAGCCCAGCAAATCATGCATGGCAAAACCTCACTGATTTATCATACTGGCAAAGGATTGTTCACTGGTATTGAAAACCCTTTTGAAGCAACACGTTATCATTCCCTTGTGATTAATCAGGCCCCTGAATGTTTAGAAATCACAGCTTGGACACTATCGCCTCAAGGCGATAGAGAAGCCATCATGGGAGTGCAACACAAAACTTTACCTATCATAGGAGTTCAATTTCACCCCGAATCCATCCTCACCAAAGAAGGACATGCTTTACTCAAGAATTTTTTAACGATAGAATGAAATTCTTAATTCTCGGTTTTGGCTAAATAACAGATCACGGATCATTGTTCATTGATAATAGATAACTGATTTTCACCAGGAGATGTTGCGCGCAACTTCTCCGTGTGAAACTGATAACTGATAACTGATAACTGAACCATGGCAGCCCCAAAAAAAATCATCCTCACAGGACTCGCACATAAACTTTATAAGGATGGGTTGTTGAGCGAAATTGACGCTGAAACCGCGTTTGATAAATCGCGGGCAACAGGCACTTCTCTTGTCACTTATTTAGTCAATCAAAAGCTTGTCACCAGCCTTGATATAGCCTTCGCTGCGGCAGAAGAGTTTGGCGTTCCCCTTGTCGATATTGAAAGCCTTGAACTCAATCCCGATACGATCAAATTAATTGATCAAAAATTACTGGAAGAACATAAAGCCATTCCGCTTTACCAGCGGGGTAACCGCCTTTTTGTCGCCCTCTCTGATCCGACTAAATTACCCGCATTGGAAGCCATTAAATTCCGAACAAAAATGCATACTGAAGTCATATTGGCAGAGGAAGACAAACTGAATAAAGTCATAGAACGAGCCATTGAACTCTTTGATACCAGTATGCAGGAGTTAGAGGATGGGCTAGAAGATATTGAGCTTGTAGCCGAAGAGGAAGATAAAAAAGCGGACGACGAAAAAACCGAGCCTGATGCCCCTATTGTTAAATTTGTCAATAAAATGCTCTTTGATGCCATTAAAGTAGAGGCCTCTGATTTACACTTTGAACCTTATGAAAAATATTATCGGGTACGCTTTCGTATTGATGGCATGCTTCAAGTTGTGGCTACTCCGCCTATTACTCTGTCAAGAAAACTGGCGGCCCGTATAAAAGTCATGTCACGCCTTGACGTTTCAGAACGCCGTGTCCCTCAAGATGGACGCATCAAACTGAAAATATCGGCTAAAAAATCCATCGACTTTCGTGTCAGCACCTGCCCCATCTTATGGGGTGAAAAAATCGTCATGCGAATACTCGACTCATCGGCGGCTAAACTCAATATAGACATGCTGGGTTATGAGGAGGAACAAAAGCGCCTATACCTAGAAGCACTCGCTAACCCTTATGGCATGGTGTTGGTTACCGGCCCCACTGGCAGTGGAAAAACGGTATCACTTTATACGGGAATCAATATACTCAATAAAGAAGGTGTCAATATATCAACGGCAGAAGACCCTGTAGAAATAAACTTACCAGGGGTGAACCAAGTACAAATTGATGAAAAAACGGGCATGACATTCGCTAAAGCCCTTAAAGCATTTCTACGACAAGACCCTGACATCATATTAGTAGGCGAGATACGGGATATAGAAACGGGCGGCATAGCGATTAAAGCCGCCAGCACGGGCCACATGGTGATGTCCACACTACACACCAATGATGCACCACAAACACTAACCCGACTGATAGACATGGGATTACCCCCATTTGCCATAGCCAGCACAATCATCCTGATCATGGCACAGCGGCTGTGCCGTCGTCTGTGTACATGTAAAGTAGAACAAGAGATACCACAACATAGTCTACTAGCGGAGGGATTTAAAGAAGAAGACCTGGCTGAGATAAAACTCTATGGCCCACGAAATGGAGGCTGTGACAAGTGTGGGGGATTAGGATACAAGGGACGAGTAGGGATTTATCAAGTGATGCCGATTTCGGATACCATGAAACGATTGATAATGGAGGGGAGTAATTCAATTGGAATAGCGGATCAGGCTCGCAAAGAAGGGATACCCGATTTACGAGAATCGGGCTTAAAAAAAGCGATAAGTGGATTGACTTCTTTGGAAGAAGTGAATCGGGTAGTGAGTAAGGAATAATCAATAGTAATGATGAATGATGAATGATGAATGATGAATGATGAAATTAGAGGCCTTGTTTACCAAAGCCCTAAGAATGATGAATGATGAATGATGAATAATGAATGATGAAATTAGAGGCCTTATTTACCAAAGCCCTAAAAATTAGAGGCCTTATTTACCAAAGCCAAATCTTACTATTAACCCTTAACCCTTAATAACTCAATGAATTGAATGAACCTTATTGAATACCCAACTTTTGGCGAAGGTATTATATGTTAAAGCAGGTTAATAAAGATTAGGATAGATTTTTATGAACGGCGTCTCAATCTTTGCATAAATGATTGATTATTTGACGAATTGCAGTTCGTGCTATTGATAAATCATTAATCATTAATTGCATTTAATTTATTAATAATTAATAAGAAAGGTTTGATTATGGCTGCGAAAAAAGAACCCCCAAAAGAAATTATATTTGTATGGGAAGGAAAAGATAAAAAAGGTGAGAAACGTAAGGGAGAAGAAGTCGGCAAATCGGAAGCAGCAGTTAAATCTAAACTTCGTTCCCAAGGTATTACCCCGAGTAAAGTTAAGAAAAAGCCAAAGGATTTTTTGGCAGCCCTGAATAAGAAACCTATAGAAACTGCCGATATAGCCATGTTTGCACGTCAAATGTCAACCATGATGATGGCTGGGGTACCCTTATTGCAATCGTTTGATTTGGTAGCAGGTGGGCATGAGAATCCTAGCTTTGCCAAATTAGTCATGACGATCAAAGCAGATGTTGAAGCTGGGGGCACAATGGCTGATGCGCTGCGTGAACATCCAAAGTATTTTGACTCTCTGTTTTGTAATCTTGTCGAGGCTGGGGAACAGGCCGGTATACTTGAATCACTTTTAACCAAGTTAGCGGATTATAAAGAAAAAAGTGAGAGCATGAAAAAGAAAATCAAAGGAGCTCTCAGCTACCCCATTTCAATTATGGTAGTGGCAATAGTGGTCAGTGCGATATTGCTGATTTATGTGGTGCCCGTGTTTGCTGATATGTTTGAAAGTTTTGGTGGCAATTTACCAGCTTTAACTCAATTGGCTGTTGACATGTCGGATTTTATGGTAGCCAACTGGATGCCAGTATTTGGGACGATTATAGGCTTAAAAATAGCGTTTGGTCAAGCTAAACAACGCTCTGTGGCCTTCCAAAATTTCCTGCAAAAACTATCATTAAAACTACCGTTATTTGGAGAACTGCTCACAAAATCAGCAATAGCCCGTTTTACCCGAACCTTAGCCACCATGTTTGCGGCGGGCACGCCGCTGGTAGAGGCCATGGACTCCGTTGCCGGGGCCACAGGCAATATTGTTTTTTATGAGGCCACGATGGCTATTAAAAAAGACGTATCAACAGGCATACCGTTAGCAGAAAGTATGCGTGAGACTGGAGTCTTTCCTAATATGTGTGTACAGATGACTCAAATTGGAGAGGAGTCGGGTGATATTGATAAAATGTTAAATAAAGTAGCTGATTACTATGAAGAAGAAGTGGACGCATTAGTAGAATCACTGAGTTCTATGATGGAACCAATGATTATGGCATTCTTAGGCGTTGTCATTGGTGGATTAGTGTTAGCAATGTACCTGCCTATATTTTCTATGGGCGGTGAAATATGAACTACAAGGATTGTATATTCGATGCGGATAAGGCCACAACTACAAGGATTTGATATTCGATGCGGATAAGGCCACAACTACAAGGATTTGATATTCGATGCGGATAAGGCCACAACTACAAGGATTTGATATTCGATGCGGATAAGGCCGTTTCCGTAAACGCCTAAACAAATTAAAACCCGGCTTACACCGAGTGTTTTTCATTGAATATCCCATAGCGAACTTATACTGAACACCATTTGATGCAAAAGTTTAGCTTCGTTCAACTTTTGCCGATGATTCATGAATAACGAATGAAGAAATCAGAGGCCTTACTTACCAGGCCCTAAAAACCAAAGCCATAATAATGATAACTGATTTCCACGCAAAAGTTTTTGCGCGCAAAAACTTTATTTCACGCTTAAGTTTCGCTTCGCTATACTTAAGCGTGAGCCGAAGGCCAGCTTCGCAAAATGTGGAACTGATTTTCACTTAAGAAGTTGCGCGCAACTTCTTAAGTGAAACTGATAACTGATAACTGATATGATAGAACCTAGCACCATAATCTTTATCACAGGAATTTTAGGTTTAATTGTCGGCAGTTTCCTAAATGTCGTGATTTACCGTTTACCCATTATGATGGAACGAGAATGGCGGGCGCAATGTGCTGAAGGGTTAAACCTTTCACCGTCTGAACCTGAGAAAGTACTTAATTTAAGTCAACCGCGTTCTCATTGTCCTCATTGTGGTCATCAAATCACCGTTTTAGAAAATATACCCCTACTCAGTTATATTTGGCAAGGGGGTCAATGCACCGCGTGCCAAAAAGCTATATCATTACGATATCCCTTGATTGAAGCGGCAAGTGCCTTACTCGCGATGATCACGGCTTGGCATTTTGGCTTAACTTGGCATTTAGTAGGGGCTTTAGCCTTGACTTGGGCCTTGCTGGCTGCCAGTATGATTGATTTTGACCATCAATTATTGCCCGATAATATTACCATACCGTTTTTATGGCTAGGTTTATTATGCAACTTATTTGGGTTATATACGGATATTGAATCCAGTGTGATAGGGGCAATGACCGGTTATCTTAGCCTCTTTACAGTCTATTGGCTGTTCAAACTTTTCACTGGTAAAGAGGGCATGGGTTATGGAGACTTTAAATTACTCGCACTATTGGGCGCTTGGTTAGGGTGGCAAACTTTACCCGTGATTATCTTAATCTCCTCACTTGTTGGTACCGTGGTTGGTCTCACGCTTATTTTATGGCGTTCCCATGATAAAAATGTGCCAATTCCGTTTGGACCTTACCTTGCAACGGCCGGTTGGCTTAGCCTATTGTGGGGAGAAAATATGACTCAGGCTTATTTCTTATGGATTTACCCTTGAAAATTGGCCTAACAGGGGGTATTGCGGCAGGTAAAACGACCGTTTCTAAATTATTTGCCAAGCTCGGTGTGCCAATCATAGATGCCGATGTCATAGCCCATGCCTTGGTGAAACCCGGCCAACCGGCGCTTGAACAGATTGCACAAACCTTTGGGCCTGAAATAATGCACGGCAATGGAGAACTTAATCGTGCTAAATTACGGCAACACATTTTTGCAAATCAACAACAACGTCAACGTTTAGAAGCGATTTTACATCCGCGCATCGACCAAGTGATGCAGGAACAAGTAGTGGCATTGTCTGATCCTTATTGTGTATTAAGTATTCCTTTATTACTAGAAACACACTATAAGGATAGGGTAGATCGTGTACTTGTTGTTGATTGTCCCCCAAATTTACAGCGTCTGCGACTTTTAAAACGCCCCGGTTTGAGTCAAACTGAAATAGAACAGATGATAAAAGCGCAAGCGAATAGAGAGGCCCGGCTTGCCATAGCGAATGACGTGATTTACAATCACTCCGATTTAGAAAATCTACAACAACAAATCTTAGTTTTACATGAACAATACGAAAAGCAAGTACGACACCAATAACAAATAACCATTCAAAAAACGTTTGTTTAAAAAAAACACAAATCACAATGATGTCTTCACAAACTTTGACTATTGTTGTCTTTTCACAATTCACCACGAATCACAATTATTTAGGAACCGTGAAGAAAAAAAATGTTTATGAACACCCCCTCAATGAGCGCATTAGAAATCTACTGCGACTTGAGTACCTATTTGCAGGAATGATGTATCGCATCAAGGGGCCAGCGGAATGGGACAGTCGCGCGGTTATTGACAATATTATTGAAATCCTAGACTTCATAGCCCGTATTGACTTTAAAGCCGAACTTATCAAAGATCTAGAACACCACGCGCAGATTTTGGAACGTTGGCAACGTACCCCTAATGTTAATACAGAACGCCTTGTAGGCTTAATAGATAAAACCAAAGAACTTGTAGAGAGATTAGATAATATTGAAGGCCAAATAGAGGAAAATTTATCACAAAATCAAATGATAAACTTGATACGGCAACGCAGTACTATATCAGGTGGGACTTCTCGTTCCGACTTACCAGGTTATTATTATTGGTTGCAAAGAAATCCTAAACAACGTCAAAACAAACTAAGCGAGTGGTTAGCACCGCTCATGCCGCTGCGCGATGCGATTGATTTAAATTTATACCTGATACGCAATAATGCGGTGACTTCACAAGAGACAGCGCTCTGCGGTTTTTTTAAATCAAAACTGGGGGCGAAAACGAATTACCAGATTATTCAAGTCTGGATGCCGATAGAACATCCCTGCTATCCAGAAATTAAAGGCGGTAAACAACACATTACAATCCGTTTTTTTGAACAAGCTGATGTTGAAGAGCGTGATCGTAAAACAGAACAAGATGTGAATTTTGAACTTTGCTGCTGTATGACGTAAATCACTATTTTTGTAGATAAAATTGTTGTCTATAAAATGCTGTAATTGATTCCGTTATTTTCCAGAATCAATTAAATTATGTAATTAAATTATGTTTAAAATTGTAATTATTCCATTAACAGCAAAACGCTGCTTGGGTGCCGTTCACGAAAAACCTTAGCTTAACTTAATGGTATTGACTATCGTACTTTGGCTTATGAATTACAATCCAGTGGATTTTTAAATCAATGATTTATAAAGGAAATCAATACAAAAGGACGGGACAAAAATTTTGGCCGGTTTGGACAAACCTGAGAAAGCAATAAATCAACGAAGGGGGGGTCAATGATATTGTGAGCTTTTGATTAACGAAGGGGCTTATCGCGATCCCACCCGACTCTATTTCTGTGGCTTTGAGAAAAGGCTTTAAAACCACAAGATTAGGCTTTTCAAAAAATCCGTTACAATTAAAAATAGGAAATATATCTATGGATAAAATCTTCAAGGTGGGTGTATTCGGTCTTGCGTCCAATGAACAAAATACTTTGGGTAGCATTTTTAAGCTTGCTGCTTCACGCAGTCGACAATACACGATGGTCAGCTCGAAAGAACGTGAGACGGCCGAAATGATACTGGTTGATGCTGATGATGCTGATGCACAAAATGAATGGCGTAGTTTTAGTGTACACCACAGTAATATTCCCGTCGTACTCGTTACCAAAAATGCCCCGGCAACAGCCACCAACGAAGTTTACCTACGTCGACCGCTGACTTTAAAACGGGTTCTTGAAACCCTTGATAAAGTCACTATTGAAGTCTATAAGTATGTTCCTGAAGCAGTCATAGGCGGCGAAGACGTACTTGATGAAGAGGCTAATGCCGCTTTACTTGGAGCGGCTCAGAGTGCTGAAAAAGCCTCACGGACGGGTACCAAAACCCTTGTTGTCGATGACAGCCTCCCTGTACGCAAATCGATGGAAATTCAATTAGGACTATTTGGAATGGATATCGACTTTGCTGAAACAGGTGAAGAAGCCCTTGAGTACATACAAAAGACGGTCTACGACATTATTTTCTTAGATTTGATGTTACCTGGCATCGATGGTTACAAAGTCTGTAAAGAAATTAAATCTCATAAACTGTCCAAAAATACCCCAGTCGTTATGTTAACCGGCAAGGGCTCACGCTTTGATAAACTCAGAGGAACTATGGCAGGTGCCAACGTCTACTTAACTAAGCCAGTTGAACAAGAAAAACTCAAGGAAGTGATTAAAGAATACTTGCCTAATGCCGTTAGCAGTTAATAACTTATTAAAACCCTTATCAGTCAAAATGGAAAACTGATAGACTTATGATGCTTTCGCCTTACAAATGACGAATAGAGCAAATTATTATTACTTGATTATGTGATCTGATGTGATAGAATGTGCGCGGTACATATAGGTTAAATGAATTTGCCTTCATTCTTAATCGGTCAGTCAATAACGAAAAAAATGGGACCGGCTTGGTAAATTTAAAGCACATTGAACTGCGACAATTGCTGCGATATTATACGCACAACAGTATTTGGAATTATATAGGCATCGTTGAAAATGATGTGCTAAGCCAAAAAAAGGTCATTGTATATTACCGTGAAAGTGCCAATCAAAAAGAAGATATGAGATATCAAAGGCAAGCCCTTGAAATATTTTTTATATGATAGCGAAAGGGTCGCTGTAGAAGAATGGTTTTATGATAATGGTAGTGGTCTGAATTAATGGCTCCAAAATTTTACGAAACTAATGAATGAACGTAGAAACAGGTGAAATTTCCACATAAGGTCATTGCCCATAAGGAATGTTCGATTTGGTTTGAATGGTACCAAAAATAGTCATAATGAATCAGGAAAAATTATCTCCTGAGCAAGAAATGACGCAAAATTTAAATTCTATTATTCACACTTTGTAATAAAGATTATAGGCAGACTACGCAAATACAAGAAAAATATAAGGCATGCTGTCTTGAATCGTGCCTTAGCCGCAAAATACAGATAAAGAATCCCACAGTTAAACAGGAACAGAATTAAAGGCTGCGCTTGGAACCTATAGCTTACAACTGGGATGATTGAGAAAGGGAAAAAACCATAAGCTGGCAAAGGCTATCAGTGACATGGGTCTCATCGAATATTATGCTTTTGTTTTGGGTGTCTAATCCTATCCTTAACATCCAGATTGTCGTGTACTTCGTAATAACTTGAAACAATATAATAGTTATCCATAAGCTAAATTATCCTCTGTCAAGACATATGAAGTTTGCCAAACATCAGAGGTTTTGTTAAAACAGATTGACTAATGGAAAATTATGGAATATACCGTTTTTTCATTTCAAACTATTCACGAAACACACGCAATTCACAATTCATCTAGCGACGTTTTTTTAGCAAAAACTTCGCTAGAAGAATTCACCATTATTGAAACACTGCAACTGAGGGAAATTTGCAAAATGCCGTTCCGCACACACCTATTATTGGCAATCATATTATTGTTTTTGACTGCCTGTGAGTTTTTTCCTGATATCACAGGTAAAGCTAATGTAGAAGAATACGATGAAAATCGTTCGGTGGTACAACTTAACTTAGCTGTCGCGCCTCAAATTGCTTGGATGCCTTGGTATCTAGCTGACCAAGAAGGCATTTTTCATGAACACAGTGCCAAACATCGAATCCAAGTGCAATTTATCCCAGACAATAATTACCAAGACACCATTGACAAATTTATCACTGAAGAAGTTCAAGCTATTGCCATCTCCAACATTGATGCGATTGCTCAACTTGTCAGACGCGATATAGAAGCAGATGTGATCCTAATCACTAATACGAGTAATGGTAATGAGGCTATCTTGCTGCCATCTAATGCTGACACTAGCCTTCACAGTCTTCGTGGCAAAAAATTTGCCCTCGTCAAAAACGCCTCCCGCCACTATCTGTTCGATCGTTACTTAATCAGAAATCAGATAGCATTTGACGAAATCAACATCGTCGATACTGTTGAAAGTGATATACCTGATGCCTTTCTTAAAAAAGAAATTTACGGTGTTGTCACCAGTAATCCCAATCTACACAAGTTAACCCATGCCGAAGAATCTGCCAAAGTACTCTTTGACAGCCGCCAAATTCCAGGGGAAATCTTTGATCTGCTCATAATCCGCCGCAAAACCCTACTTGACTATCCACAGTTTGCCCAAGTACTCCTAGCGACATGGTTTTCAGTTATGGAAAGATTGCAAGGCAGTAAGAAAGGCCTTACTCTTGATGCCTTAGCCGGTCTAGCCAATATCGGGCGCTCAGAATATAAACAACAATTGGTAACAACGCCTTTGTATGATACTTCAACCAAGGCTCTCTCCGCCATCCGTGATCGCCGGATTAGGAAAGCCATGCGTCACCTCCGTTATTTTATCGAACGTCACCAACTGACTGGCAACGAACCCTACATAGATTGGGTTTCCTACCCTGGACGTAACCCCGCTTTATTACACTTTAATGGACAGCCACTACAAGATTTTGTTGCCCCACCAGTGTCCGATGAATAGTCGCTTTATTACAGAACAGAATGTTTGGGAATCGGGAATTTGGAATTCTTTGCTGCGTGCAAAAACGCAGCAAAGAAGAATTGTGAATCTGGAAGTCTAATAAAGTCTATTTTTAATTAGCAAATAGCGAATTGTTCGATGCAACAAATGAGTGGTGTGATGGGGTTTAATCCATTCATACCGGTGGTAATTTCAATCATACGGTAAAAAAAGTCAACAAATAATTTCCACAAGGGTTAAAGTATTAATCCGTTTTGAACCCCTTTTGAAATATTGGTGAAGCTTTTGCTTTTCTCTCTTACTTAAAACCGCCAAAATGACTAAAACAAATAGTAAAATTAGTTATGATTAAGGGGTAAGCTCCCTGAAGCATCGATAAACTTAGCACTATATAATATAATTTTAATCAACTTTGAAGCTAGTATCATAAAAATTACAAGTTTAAGATTTTACCAATATACCATTTTATATTGAACCGTATATCGATCCACTAGAGCTAAGTCCTTTGACTGTAGCTGGGTATAAAATATTTGCCTATTTTGTCAAATTTTTTGCCACTTTTTTACCTTTTACCTTAATATAATTTTGTTAGTTATTTATATTTAGTTATTTTTGTAGTTTTAGTCTAATATATTAACTGTTCTTAAGGCATCGAACAAATCCGTTATAACCAGCGCATTATCAAGAACAGATGTGAATGATCACTTCGCGTTTCGATCATATCGCCTCAAAATTTGTACCTTAAACTTGATGATCAAGTTTTTGATGTTCGGCCGCGCTTTACGGCAATCACAGATTGAGTGTCTACATAAGCAAATCATTGATTATTAAGGAATTGATTATTAATTTAATTATCAATTAGGGGCATGAAAATAACATTTCGTTTGAAATCAAAGGTTTACAAAAAACTTGCTCATTGAGTTAAAATGAGACCACAGAAAATCAAATTTAAGGCAAAATTTTTGCTTGAAAAACGACTTGAAGCGCGTTGTTTAGCGAAGCTAAACTTTAGCCTGAAATAAAGCCTTTACAGCTAACCATGACCAAGAAAACAGCCAAGTTAACACCAAGTCAAGCCCTAAACCGTCCGCTCCATCGTCAAGCTGAGGACACCACACTGGCCTTCAAAGAAAAACAAGTTATTACACGTCGGTTAGGATTCTATGTGGGCAACCTTGGCCTACTGATAGCTCAAAAAGCCACCTGTGAACTTACCGAAATTCTTCAAATTTGTGCCATTCCTTTTACGGCCACTTGGCTACTGGGCCTCATTAATCTGCGTGGTAATCTTATCCCCGTGTTTGACCTCCATAAATTATTGCAACTTGAACCGGTTGAGGCAAAAAAACTTCTCATTTTAGGGCAAGGCAATGCTACAGGTGGTATTGTCATTGATAATTTACCAATACATATCAACTTCACTGACACAGATAAACTCACCCACCTACCCCCTTTGCCCGCCATCATTAAACCATACAGCACCAGCGGCTACGAAAAAAACGGGCAACTCTGGTTTAATTTTGACCATAAAGGATTCTTTGAATCCATAGCCACCAAAATAGCTTTGTAAGGAGTTTTCGCTTTAAGAAGTATTGCTTAAAAACTTCTTAAAGCGATTTCGCGGCCGCTTCAGTAGTTTGCCGCTTCAGTAGTTCAGGCTTGAACATCGAAGTTAAAATGAGTATTTTTTAATTTCTTATGCTTATATCCTACATTCATCACACCTTAAGATCGATGAAAGGTACACAAGAATCGAAAACATCGAAGCCTCTGTCATTATTTTAATCTTATTCAATAATTCAATAACTTATATGACAAGGTCTACTTCGATGGTTCATAAATATTTATTTTTTATAGGGTTAAAAATAGCCTTATGCTTATTTACAATTGTAGGACTTACGCATTGACAAATTTATAAACCTATATTCTCAATAAAAATCAATTGGTTGAAAATAATTATTACACAATATAAAAAGGGTTAAAAATCGGATTTTGAGTTATCAGTCACAATCAATAACCCTTGGTATTTAAGCGAGAGCATAAAAGTTTAAATCTGTCAATGCGTAAGTTCTAAATTGATAAAAATCTTACTTAAAAATCTTTTAATTACCGAAAATTGGGGAATGTCGTGCCCTTTAGGGTCGCGTTTACAATCGATAACTCTTTGATTTATTTATTTAAATAATTTTTCACGCGTGAAAAAGAGATTTGTTTGTGAGAAAGATAATTTTAATTTTATTTTTAAATACCAAACGGCTATGAAGGGTGTGATGAATGTAGGTTATAATTAAATATTCTTAATATTTAGAGGCTCTTGCAAAACGGAAACGCCCAACCATAAATCAATAACTTACGAGTACCTAATGACATGTAAGTCATTGATTTCTCGTTTATGCCCAGAGTTTTGATCGATGCTCTTTAGTATTCTTATGCCGTTTTTGGATAAACTCAAAAAGGGATGTATGCCCAAAAAAACGAGTATCATCAAAAACTTATCATTATCTACAGCAGTATCGAGTACCTCAATAACACCGCGTGGATAGTTTGATAAAGTCGAAATCGAAAATATTAGCTTAGCGTTCTTAGCTTTGTTCGCTTAGTATTTAAAACTGATGATACTATTGTGTAATGCATGCTATCCCCTATAGATTTTAGGATAAATAGTTTGCCCGATTACATCACCAAATAACAACAACAAAGTATTGATGTGTTCATTGATAATTGTTCATTGATAATTGTTCATTGATATTGCTATGAAATTACGACAAAAAATGTTTATTGGCTCTGCCTTTCTTGCAGTCATCCCCGTGCTAATCACCGCTCTTGTCACTAGCCAGATTGCTAGCACCTTGGGTGAAGACGCGCTAACTCAAAGTGCCCAAAGCCATATCACATCATTGCGAGACGCTAAAAAAGCCCAAGTTGAGGATTACTTCAACTGGGTCTTTAACCAAATTAAGGTTTACGCTGATGCCAAAACCACCGTTGAGGCTATGCATGGTCTCAAAGAAGCCTATCCCCGCTTTAAAGAGGAAGCCACTCTTAATAGCGATTTTGATCTGTTGGATGAAGGCCCTTTACAGGAAGGGCCACCAGCTCCCTTATCCCTACCCATTGACGAGTACAAAGATATCTTGCGGGATTACTATGTTAATGATTTTTATCAAGAATATAATACGCTCAATGTCAATGAAGCACCTGACATGATCGAGGTGCTTAATCAACTGGACGGCAATAGTATTGCCCTCCAATATTATTATATTGCCACCAATCCTAATCCCTTAGGTACCAAGGAAGAATATTTTGCCGCCACGGATACCTCTAGCTATACCCAATTACATCGCCATTATCATCCCTATCTCCACGATATTCAGAGACGCTTTGACTTTGAAGATATTTTCTTAGTTGATGCTGTCAGTGGTCATATTATCTACTCAGTGCTTAAAGAAATTGACTTTGCTTCTTCCCTCAGAAATGGCCCTTTTGCTAAAACAGGCCTCGGTCAAGTTTATGATAAAGTCAAACAAGCTCGCCACGGCACCATTGCCTTGGTCGATTTTGCACCCTACTTGCCCTCCTATGATAGTCAAGCCGCCTTTGTCGCTACCACTATTTATGACGGCGAACAACGAATAGGCGTTTTGATTTTTCAAATTCCTATCTATAGTATTAACGATATTTTGACCAATCACCGCGTCTGGCACTATGATGAGTTTGGACGCACAGGTGAAACTTATGTTGTCGCCGCTGATGGCACCATGCGTAATGACAGCCGTATGTTGGTTGAAGATAAAGAAGGTTATTTACATGCCGTCCGACAAGCAGAGTTACCTGAAAATATCATCTACAACATCGAACTGAAAGATACCAGTGTGGGTCTCCAGCGCGTCGATAGCCCAGGTACGCGCTCCGCCTTCTCAGGCATAACCGGCTTTGATCTTTATGAAGATTATCGTGGCGAATTTGTGCTATCCGCCTTTTCTCCAATTAATGTACCCGGCTTGCAATGGGCGATTTTCTCCAATCTACAAGAAGAAGAATCACTAGAACGTTTAGAAAACCTCACGGCAGGCATTATGGAAAGCACGATTTTCACGGCAGCAATTATCTTATTTGTCGGGGGGATTGCCGGTTTCTATTTCTTTGGTCGTATTGCCGCGCCTATTAGTCACCTAGAAGCCACAGTTACCCAAGTGGCCGAAGGTGATTTTACTGCCCGCGCCGAAATTAAAACCGGTGATGAACTTGAAACCCTCAGCAACGCCTTTAATGGCCTCTTAGAAGATCGCTTGACAGCCCTCGCTAAGGCAGAAAAAGAAAATGAGATGCTGAATAACTCCATCATTGAGTTACTTAAAGCCTCTTTCCAATTGAGTCAACGTGATCTCACAGTGCAAGTACCAGTTACTGAGGATGTCACCGGCCCCTTGGCTGACGCGATTAACCAGATGGCCACAGAAACCAGTAAAGTGTTGCTGAATGTCCGTCATATTAGTGATCAAGTCGGTTTAGCTTCTAGCCAAGTCAAAGTACAAGGTGAGAATGTTTCCAGAGTGGCAGAGGCGGAACGAGAAGTGGTCGATACCACCATGGCCGAACTGTCTGCCGCCGCTGAAGCGATGAATAAAATTGCTGAAGTCGCGCAGTCCTGTAATGAGATAGCTTCTCAAGCGACCCGTTCAACGAAAACCGCGCTCGTCACCGTCACCAGCACAGTAGATGGCATGGGCGAAATTCGAGAAACCATTCACGAGACTGAAAAACGAGTGAAGCGGTTAGGCGAACGCGCTCAGGAAATCAGTAGTATCGTCGATATTATTAACAATATTGCAGAACGCACCCATGTACTGGCACTTAACGCCAGTATGCAAGCTGCGGCTGCAGGTGAAGCGGGACGCGGATTCTCGGTAGTTGCTGATGAGGTGCAACGTTTGGCAGAAAGCTCACGTAATGCGACTTCCCAAATTTCCGCCCTAGTCAAGAATATTCAAGTGGAAACCAATGATACTATTGCCACTATGGATAAAACCATCAAACAGGTGGTTGAAGGTTCGCTGTTAACCGAACGTGCTGGTGAGCAAATGAAAGATACGCAAAATACCACAGCCAATTTGGTGCAAGTGGTAGAACAAATTGCGATGGCTTCCAGACAGCAAGCGCAAATCAGTAATGAATTACGGGAGCGAGCGCAAACCATTCAGGAGAGTACTCAAGAAACCGGTAAACAGTTAGAGGCGCAAACGACACAAACAGAAAGTTTGGTCGATTATTCTAAACAACTGATTGAATCTGTTAGGGTATTTAAATTACCTGACATTCATGAATAATGGCTCCTTAAAACACTTCAGATCACTTCAGAACACTTAGGAATGAGAATTCAATAAAACCCGAATTCACGTGAAATATTAAACCTGACAGGCGAAAGAAAACCTGTCAGGTTTGGTTGACAAGTTTCCCAAGTTATTAAAGCCTCATTCCTTAAAACATCCAAAACTTTTCACGGCACTGTAGACTGAAGTGTTCAGTCAATTTGTGTTCATTGTTCATTAGACTTGTCCCTTCGATGAACCCGTTTTTGCGAAGAAAAAACTTGAACCTCGAAAACGTCTTGAGATACGATTTCACTTAAGAAGTTTTTCGCGATAAAAACTTTTGCACACATTCATCAATAACTTATACTTCTGATAACTGATTTCTTTGCCCCAGTTTTTATCGCGAAATACTTTATTTCACGCGTGAAATGTGGAACTGATAAACCGATTTAACACAACTTTTCACATTTCACACGGAGAAGTTGCGCGCAACTTTTGCAAAAATCGAAGGTAGGCTACGCTAAATACCGTTTTTTAAGCAAAAACTTTATTTCACATTTCGATGCGATAGTACAGCGAAACTTGAGCGTGAACCTTCGATCTGCTACGCTAAATAAAGTTGCGCGCAACTTTATTTCTTAGCGATAGTTCGCGGAACGAACTATCGCATCGAAATGTGAAATAAAGTTTCGCGAAGCGAAACTACGCATCGAAATGTGAAAAATTGATTTTATTAATATTCCCATTTTGGGAAAACTAATAAAATCAATTCGCGCCAAAATTGAGGCTCAAAAAACGTCTTAAAGCGAAACTTAAATGTAAATAGGTATAACCCATCACACCTTAAGATCGTTTTTGGTAATTAAAAATAAAAAAACATCGATGCCTCGAACATTATTTTCATAAGATTAAATAATTCAATAACTTATATGAAAGATGTACTTCGAGGGTTCATAATGGCATGATGCTTATGATCAATTGATAAAACTTTTTACAAAAACTCTTTTTTGCGACTTATTAGTATGAGGTATTGTGCCAACCCTAAAATACGCTAAATGATATAAGTCTTTGATTTATTTTAATATTTTAGCTCTTTCTTTGTGAACTCGATAATTTGATTATTTTTAAATACCAAACTGCTGTGAAGGGTGTGATGAATGTAGGGTATAATGTCTATTGTTCATTGTTGAATCAGTGTTCTATAGCGAGGGGGCAGCGACAAATCGTATCATGGGGCGGTTGCCTTCGTGCCCAAAAACGCTGTAAAATATTTACCTGAACTAATGAACTCTGAACTTCACGAATTAACGAATTATGAACTTCACGAATTATGAACTTCACGAATTAACTCCTTCACGAATGAACTCCTCATGAACGGTTTACAAACCAAAATCACTAACGAGGCTTATGTTTTATACGAAGCCCTAGTAGACTGTGGAAGTGCTGAGAAAGTCACCCATGCTATTGAAATAATAGAGAATTACTTTTTAGACATAGAAGATGCGGCTACAGAGATTAACAATGCTTGCCTACCTACAATCTGTCAGCAATTGCACAAAAACTTAATTCAATTACCCCTTCTAGCACCAGCCAAACGTTTAGCACTTATTCGACAATTTGAACGTTGGCCTCGACTCATTTCAAATACTCTCTATTCACCCACTGAGGCCAATCATCAATTAATTGATTTTCTGAGTAATGCCCAATGGCCCCAACCTTATCCCTTTGACTTCGCGAAGAAACTATGTGATAGCTTAAGTCAAGAATTGACTCTTCAAAAAACGAATCTCAAAAATCCAATGTCTGATTTATCCAAAAAGATTATTGAAATGAGCGATACTTTATCAGCCGCTCTTAACCAGCTTGTTACCTTTGATTCAGAAAGTGAAACCTATATAGAAGGGCTTGAACAGTATACCGATACTGTGCAATCATTTTGGGAACTGGCTGACAAAATGGATTTAAAAGGCATCCAAGACATTTGCCTTTTTATTAATGACAATGTGTTTGAATTATATTCACAAGGCAAAAAACCACACCAAGAACAGTTTGCACTGTGGCCAAAGCGCCTACTTGAGTATCTTCAAGTGCAGGAAATAGGACATCAAAATCCCACACTTGATGCGCTTTTTCGGCAGGATTTAGCAGCAGAAAAGTTGCTAGAATTACTGCGCCTTGATTCTTGGCCCGTCGTGATGTCAAAAGCAAAAGCCAGTCTTTTATTGAGTCAACTGATACAAGACAATAGAGCCTTTATGACTCGGATAAACCAATCGAATGATGCCGGGCTCACAACAGTGAGTTCTTCTGCCAATGAAAACTCGGATATGGCCCCCCCTCTTGAGAGTGAAAAAGAGCCGTTTGATTTACAGATTGCTAATTTCGATGCAACCGGTTCTTCGATAGTACAAGCCCCTTCAATTAATCGGTCATCGGAAGCCGTTGTTTATCATGCCATAGAAAATGAATTAGAATTAGAAACAGTAGACGCTTCTGATACTTGGGAAAATAGACTCTTCCCTATTCACAATGAATTATTAGTAGAAGAAAATGTAGCAGAAAATGGAGGATTAACCGCCAACTTACCTAGGCCTTCAGTCCAGCGGGAACAAAATATTGAAAATGAAAATACTATTGAAGATGAAAGTACTTTGACCCAATTACCCCTTAATAATGAGGAAAATCATAAAAACTTACCCGCTTATGATAAAGAATTAGCCGTTTGTCAACCCGATTTATTCATTGATGATAAGGAATTGGCGGATTGTCAACCCGATTTATTCACTGATGATGATAAAGAATTAGCGGATTGTGAACCCGATTTATTCATTGATGATAAGGAATTGGTGGATTGTGAACCCGAAAAATGGGCGGATGAACTCACGACCCATCCTGTTCTGGAACCAGAAATGACAGAACAGGCGGGATTATTGAATAATGCAGAAAACGATCATCATAGTGAGAAACAACTCGAACAAGAGGAATTTTTGATGACATCAAAAGCATTGGCAGCCGATAGTGAAGAATTAGTCACGGATCAAACCCTTGCTTTTGAATCCGTGACTTTTGAAAAAGAAGTCACGGATCAATCCCCTCAACCCGGTGGTGGTCATAAAAAAGCTCAAGAGTTTGAGGCCACTTCTGAAAAGCTAGAACAAAACACCACTGATTCAAATGCGAACTTTCAATTGCTCATTCCAAAAATCAATGAAAGCGAAAACGCTCGGTTGATTGAAGAATTGATAGCTGCAGAGGCGGGTAGTGAGGCATTGTTAGAAGCGGTTATGAGTTATACCGAAAATGTGCAAGTCCTCTGGGAGGCAGCCGAACAGGCATGTTTTTCAGGGGTAAACGAAGTTTGTACATTTATCAATGACAATATAATGGCATTAGGTTTCGAGCCCGTTTCAACGAGAGAGGCGGCACGTTCGGTATTATCAGCTTGGCCTCAATTGATGGTGGCGTACTTGCAAGCACCTCAAACGGGCAGTGAGGCGCTGGTCAACAATTTGCAGAATGCGGGTTGGTCTGCCCCGCTTGATGAATCCAAGGCCTTGATATTAAAAGAAAAATTGATTGCAATCCCGCGCACTGATGTACAAAGCCCGATAGCATCAAAGTCTTTTGAATCGCTCACTGATGATATCAGTGAATCCCAAGGTTCAAAGCAAGAAGTCATGCCAGACCTTGAGGTAACTATTCCTAATGCCCAATTGCTTATTCAAAAAATCAATGAAGGCGAAAACGCCCGGTTGATTGAAGAATTGATAGTAGCAGAGGATGGTAGTGAGGCTTTGTTAGAAGCGGTTATGAGTTATACCGAAAATGTGCAAGTCCTCTGGGAGGAAGCCGAACAGGCTGGTTTGGATGGGTTAACCGAAGTTTGCACATTTATCAATGACAATATAATGGCATTGGGTTTCGAGCCCGTTTCAAGGAGAGAGGCGGCACGTTTGGTATTATCAGCTTGGCCTCAATTGATGGTGGTGTACTTGCAAGCACCTCAAACGGGCAGTGAGGCGCTGGTCAACAATTTGCAGAATGCGGGTTGGTATGCCCCGCTTGATGATACCAAGGCCTTGATATTAAAAGAAAAATTGACGGCCATCGAGCGCACTGATGTACAAAGCCCGACAGCTTCAAAGTCTTTTGAATCGCTCACTGATGATATCAGTGAATCCCAAGGTTCAAAGCAAGAAGTCATGCCAGACCTTGAGGTAACTATTCCTAATGCCCAAATGCTCATTGAAAAAATCAATCAGGTTGCCCAAGAAAACGCCCAGATAATTGAGAATTTGATAGCTGCAGAGGATGGCAGTGAGGCTTTGTTAGAAGCGGTTATGAATTATACCGAAAATGTGCAAATCCTCTGGGAGGAAGCAGAACAGGCTGGTTTGGATGGGTTAACCGAAGTTTGCACATTTATCAATGACAATATGATGGCATTGGCTGGGGAGCCGGTATCAACTAGAGAAGGGGCCCGAACTGTGTTGGCAGAATGGCCCTCAAAGATCGTTGCGTATTTACAAAAACCCAAAATCGAGGCTGAGGTATTAGTAAACCATTTGCAGAATACCCACTGGCCTACAAAGCTTGATGCGGCTTCAAGCTTACTAAAAAAATTGATCCGACCTCAAACCACGGTTCATAGCCTTATTGATACGACAACAGATTCGGCAGTACCGGGGATCGTTGAAGAAGAAGTTCTTCAGTTGCTTTCTCAGGATATTTTAGAACTGGTTTGTAATCAAATTAGTGATTCAAAAGAGGGATTTACAGCAGCCATTGAGGTATGTGTATCTATGGAAAATGAAGCAGAAGCCTTTTTAGAGGCGATTGAAGATTATACTAATAAAGTACAAGACATATGGGATGTGGCCGAAATGGCAAGCTTGGCTGGATTGCAAGAAGTCTGTACGTTTGTCAATGATAACTTGATGGCTTTTTCTATATTGGATAAAAGTCAAAGAATCAAAACGCAAACGTATTTTGAAAAATGGCCTGTAGAAGTTTTAGAGTATTTGCAATCACCTACTACGGGAGCGCCCAATTTAGTCAGTTTTATGCAAGATTCTGGCTGGCCTTCACCTTTAGAGGCTTCACTTGCCCCTGATTTATTGACGACATTGCTAACAAAACCTCAACAGGCTGGAACGGATGCGACACAACCGTCTGAGGCGGTAGCGATGGAAACGAGTACCCACGTCATTGAAGTATTGCCACCGCTTGATTTAGAAGTCAGCGGCGATATATCATTAGGCAATCTTGAAGTGTTGGAAATTCTCATTAGTGAACTCGAATTTGCTAAAGAAGATTTGACAACTGCGCTCAATAAAATGATTCAGCATAACGCTGGTGAGAGTGCAACAACTGAAGCGTTAGAAAATTATACCTGCGTTATGCACCGTTTATATGCGGCATCCGAAATGTTAGGTTTAGAAGGATTGCAAGCATTTTGTACTTTCATTATTGATAATATCACAGCCTTGAGTATTCAAGATCAAGCGCATAAAACACAGGCAAAAAAAGTGTTAGAAGAATGGCCTGTGTTAGTGTTAGCTTATCTTGCTAAACCGGCTGACAATGTGATTCTCTTAATCAATCTATTACGGCAAACCACTTGGGCGCAACCTTTAACGGATGAAGATGCAGTTGCATTATTCAATCAATTGACAGCCGGTTCAACGGTTGAAGAGGAATCTGATGAATTTGAGGCTTATCAGCGTCAAACGACTGCTCAACCAGAAGATGTTTTATTAACTATTCCAGAAGAACTTAATCGTGAGTTGTTGGAGGCTTATTTACAAGAAACACCCCAACATGCAGGGGATTTTTCAACTTGTATTCAGAATATTATTCAGAATCCTGAAATTGCAGAAATTGAACGGGCGCAGCGTATCGCGCATACCTTGAAGGGTTCGTCGAATATTCTTGGCATTAAAGGTATTGCCAACATTGCCCATCATCTTGAAGATACATTGGAATATTTGGCTAAGCATCAAATTGTGCCACCTGAAGAATTGACAAATACGATGGTGGAAGCGGCTGACTGTATAGAAATAATGGTTGATGCCTTATTAGGGCAAGATGATCCGCCACAGCAGGCACAGCAAGTTTTGCAATCGGTGTTAGATTGGGCAAACCGTATTGATAAAGGTAAGTTGGATGCGCCACCACCCAGTGAAGCTACAGAATCAGCAGCGCCTACGCCTGTCAAAGCAGAACCTAAAAAAGCGGAAGCTGATAAACCGGCAACCGATGCTGCTCCATCAACACCAGAGCAGGTTTTGAGGGTGCCGACTAAAACGATTGATGAATTGATGCGTTTGGTGGGTGAATTGTCAATTTCAGTGGGGCAAATTCAAGAACGATTAAAACAGGTTATGCACAATACGCGCACATTGACGGATCAAAATTTACGCCTTCAACAAAAGACGTTTGAACTAGAAAATCTGGTTGATGTACGTGGCATCACGGGTGTAGAAAACCGCTACCAAAAAACCGCTCAACATGAGAATGAATTTGACCCGCTGGAATTTGAAGAATATAACGAGTTGCATAGTGTCGCGCATAGTTTTATTGAGTCGATTGTAGATAATCGTGAATTGGCGATGTCAGTACGGGAAGATCTTGTTGAATTAGAAACAATGTTTATTCACCAAGAGCGCCTTAATAAGGAATTTCAAAACAATATTATGACAACGCGCATGGTGCAGGTGAATACCATTCTTTCTAAGTTGCAACGCAATGTTCGACAGACATGCCGGATGACAGGCAAAAAAGTAGAACTGATTGTCGAGGGCACCGACATTATGATAGACAGTGATGTGTTAAACAACTTAGGTGATCCATTACAACATATTTTGCGTAATGCTATTGATCATGGAATAGAAAATGCGGATGAACGTACCCTTTTAGGCAAACCTGAATCGGGCAGCATCAAACTGAGTTTTTATCGCGAAGGCAATAATATCGTGGTGAAATGTGAAGATGATGGGCAAGGGTTAAATTATACGAACATTCGTTTTACGGCGATTCAACGTGGATTAATTACTGAAACTCAGGAATTGACAGATCAAGAATTGGCTCGTTTAATTCTGATGTCAGGATTTTCAACTAAATCGGGAGTTACACAAGTTTCAGGGCGTGGTGTGGGTATGGATGTAGTGCATACCAATATTCGCCAGATGAAAGGCACCCTTGATTTGATGTCAAAAACGGGTCAAGGAACAACGATTTTGATTAAGTTACCCATGACACTGGTAACGGTGCATGTTTTGTTGGTGCGCGTTTCTAACAGTCGCTATGGGATTCCTACCAATAATATCGAACAAGCTTTGGCACCTGGGGTAGGAGAATTTTACCAAGTTGGTGATGAAATGACCCTAAAAATGGGCAAAAATATCTATGCGTTGAAATCTTTGGCAAGTTTACTCAATTTGCCGGATGAGCGGGAAAAAAATGATGAGAACGAAACGCGCCCCATTATTTTGGTGCGTCAAGAAACAGGGATAACAGCCGTCGTTGTCGATGAGCTTTTGGATACCCACGATTTGGTTATGAAAAGCATGGGTAATTATGTGAAAAACCTCCATGGTGTTGCGGGTGCTTCCATTCTGGGTGATGGTGCATTGGTACCGTTGTTGGATTTACCTGAATTATTGCGTTCCCCCATGCAAGCTGCAATGTCGCCTCAACTTCAAGATGAACAAGCCATGCCAGCAGGGCCTGTGGCCATACCGCATATTATGATTGTTGATGATTCGCTTAGTGTGAGAAAATCGTTATCGCTATTAGTTGAAGATGCCGGTTTTGAAACGCAGCTTGCGAAGGATGGGCTAGAAGCCATTGAAATGATGAACCAAACTCGTCCTAATGTGATGCTAGTCGATATGGAGATGCCGCGTATGAATGGTTTGGAACTGACGGCTCATGTTCGTGCCAATCAAGCCACGCAGAATTTACCCATTTTTATGATTACCTCACGTACAACAGAAAAACACCGTGAGCAAGCTAAAAACGCGGGAGTGAACGCCTATTTGACAAAACCTTATCAAGACACCGAATTGTTAGATTTGATTGATAAAGCTTTAGCTGGAGCAATTGTTTAATTAAGTCAAGAATATCGTCGCGATTTTGGCAAAATCTTCGTCAAGAGGTATCCAAATAGGGTTATAACAAAATGAAAAATCCGCACTTGTATGTCTTATTGGTATTTGATGGTAGGTATTTGTTTGTACCTCAAGATGAGGTAGAGTCTGTAGAAATTATTGCTGATGTGCAAGTTGATCCTACCTCTCAAGGTGCTATAGGGTGGTTTTCTGAACATCACGAACCCTCACCTGTGTTTTGTTTAGCTAACGATTTCTCTTTATTGTTAGAATTGCCAGAAAACCGAGAATATTTAGTTTTATTCAAATCAGAAGAGCAGGCTTTAGGTATTACCTGCGATGAGGTGGAGAATATCAACCTTAAACAAGAGCATCTCTACCTGACAGATTTACCGGTTTCTATGAAAATACCTGAATCACCGTTATCGAAACTGCTGATTTATCAAGATAAAATAGCTTGTGTTTGTAGTGGTGCCGCTTTGATAAAACATTGTCTTAAGCTTTATGAACGTTTTATCAGTACGCAATAAAGCGTATTTAATAATCCTTTTTTATAAGTAATCCTTGTGGGGTTGACAAGCGAACTTTGGTTAGTAATCTACTTTCACGCTAATCTGTATTATGTAAAGTAACAAGAGTGAAAAAATGGAACTCACACGAGAGTCTACAACTTGATGCTCACGTTTTCCACTATCCTTGCAGGAGGGGTTCCTCTGCGCTCAAAGCTCAAGTACCCTAAAGAAACCCACGTACTGAGGTGAAGCTTTGATGGCAGACTTGAGCTTTAGCTTGGGAATTGCGCCCCCAAGCTGAGGACGACTCTATGCACATCACTTTTTAAGCATAATCTTTTTATAAGTTTACGCGCCATTAAAGTTGGGCTACAAACGACTTGTGTGCATAGAGTTGGGCTGATGGTGAGGCGGCGATAGCAGACTTGGGCTTTTAGCCTAGTACATCGTCAAGTTTGTTTTGAGGGGTAATTTCAGTTATCAGTTATAAGTTTAAAGTTATCAGTTATCAAAACATTGAACTTCCCTATTGTAAAGACAAATTGATGAAGCTTACTTTCCTCTTGTACATCGTCAAGTTTTTTAAGGACATATTTTGATTTATTTTCAAAGACTTATCTATTTATATTACATTTATACAACGTTAAGAAGACTTAAAAATATTAATGTAACAATAAATATAAGTAACTTAAAAAGTTTTTATATAATAACAAATTTATAATTATAACGTATGATATTTATATTATTTTTTATAAGTTTAAATTGATAACTGATAACTATACCCATCAAAACAACCTTGACAGTGTACTAGTACCACACGTCGTAAATCTATCGGATAATGATTATAGCTAACTCATTGATTGTTATTGATATAAATAATCGGATGAATTTACGGCGCGTGGTACTAGGGATTGATCCCCGAGCGATATTTTGGACTAACCATCAAAAACTTGATCATCTGTTGAGTATTTGGTTTTTTATCCTGCCAAGGTATATACGCAAGCGAAGTAAGGGGCTTTGCTGGACAAGAGGTGGAAGTGGACATTTTGAACACAACGGGTATTTGTTTCTCAAACCTTTTCTCAAGTCTTTGATAATTGAAATATGCTTCTTTGAGAACCAAAGTTCTTCTATAGAAGTTTCAAAGGCATTACCCAAATCAAAAGTATCTTTCATATCCTCACAGCAAAGTGCCATATTTCCATCATAGTGAACAATCAACCTTTGTGATGGGCGATCACAGGCACCATTTTGAAAAATGTTCTTTTCGGGTATCAATGGGGAATCACTTGAAATATAAGTCCTTCGATAAAGATTATCCAGTTTGGAGAAACTCACCTTAGTGCCTTGTAGCCTCTGCTTCCAGAATAGTTCTTCTTCTGCTACATCAGATTCAGATTGAGCATCATATAATCCAATCCTCATTCCATCGAAAACCTTCACGGCTTTCTGACAAATGTCATCTTTTCGTCTAAGTACGTCTCCATTAGTGAATGCATGTGGAGACATACCCCTTTTCTTTGCTTCCTTAGCAAAGTCAATCAGTCTGGAATCCAGAAAGGGTTCACTCATATGATGAAAAGCTATCATCCCTTTAAACCCTAAAGAAGACATTTCATCCAATATGCGTATGACATGTTCTGTTGGCATTGACTGAATAACAGGTTCACCATCCTTTCCCTTTCTCTTGCCAGAATCATCTGTGGAACGATTACAGAAAAAACAGTCTCTATTACAGTGTGAAGTAAGTTCAAGCATCACACTTTGAAAAAGCGGTATACTTTTCATTGAATCTATAGTCATTTTAGTTAGTAATGGAGGAACGAGCAAAATATCAAAGCCTCAGAATAAATGATCGTAGCCAAGCTCGTGACTTCGTTTATGATGGGCACTCAATAATTGATTTAATATTCAATGTTCAAATTAGAGTTTTCTAATAGACTAATATACCCTTCATACTTATTAGCGAATGCATTAGGCGGTTGCGGCTAAATAAAATACCCATACTTCATTACGGTAAACCAAGTATTTATTGGCTTCTCTGCGGGTATATTATTTTCCCGCTATCGCCTTAGTACACCCATAAAATATTTTTGTCAAGTGTCAAGGCTCAAATGACTTACCACCTATCAGTTTTCAAAAATGGGAGCTTTGCCCCATAATTTTTATTTTTGAATCACGTCAAATCTAAATACTTATAGGTGTGCGGAAGCATTCATGCGTCGTTAATTTAGAAACTGATAGGTGGTAAGGCTCAAATTATTGTACCCTTCATACTATTAGCGAACATATTAATACACCCATAAATATTCTTGTCAAGTGTCAAGGCTTAAATTATTGTAAAGATATGTTCAAGTTAGAGTTTTTTAATAGACTAATATATCCGGTACGTTTGGTTTGAACGGTTGCGACATATTGATGATAAAATTAAGCCATGTACTTAAATGATATATTATGGGGAATATTAGTCTTTCCGCAAGTGCTAATCGAAACATCAAGTAATAGACATCAGCCTACAGTCTAGCTTTTAGCCTTAGAAACTTCGTTCACGAAGCTATGCGAGATATTCTAAGGCGATAATTTATTAGACATTATACCGATTTGTTAAGTGCTTTATTTTATGACTTTTACTAAAATAAGCCTGTAAATCAATGAGTGGTATTAAATCGGTATAAACTCTAATGTTTTTGATTAACCTATTAAATGAGTTCATAAGCTCATCAGTTTAAAACCCACCAACATACCGTCGGATAGTTGGCTATCTAATTTGTGAGCATTCGTTCTCACGGCTTAGTTCACAATTCATTCAACTAGAGTTTGTTCGATAATCTATTAGGTTCTGTTGACATTTGTTGATAAGTTATTGATTTATCATCAAGTTGATATTTTTATAACCCATTGAAATAGAGTTTTTTTGACAAATGTCAACAGAACCTAGCCTTGGACATAATAAATATCAAAGTTTTTGATTTCTAGGAGTCTGTTGGACTTAATCCCCAAGTTATTGTTTTTATGGAAAATTTAATTGAGTCTGATTTTTTAAATCGTTTATAAATCAATACCTTAAGGGCTCTACAAACGCTATGCAAAACAGTTATCAGTTCCACGCAAAAGTTTTGCGCGCAAAACTTTTGCGTGGAAATCAGTTATCAGCTATCAAAACCTTGAAAGTTTGAAGCGAAGCTATCAACTTTAGCTTAGAATTGATGTAATAGTTGATGTGATAATTGATTTCGTCCGATAAGTTTTTTTGACGCGCAAAGAATTGATAATTGATAATTGGTAATTGAAAATGGAAGAAGTTGTAATAACCAGTCGAGCGTGGTTATTAGATTTTGGAAGAGATCTAAAAGCCGCAGTCGGCCACCATGAAATGTGGCAAGTACTGATATCGCCAAAGTTATTTGATGTACCTTGTACCTCACCTTACTGTTGTGAAGTGTTAATTTTTCAAGATCGCATTTTGCCAGTGCTAGATATACAGTATTTGCTAGACGGTGACAAAATGAGCCTGACAAAGGATAATGTTGTAGGCATTGCTGTTTACCAAGATGATCCAACTCACCCGATCCATTATGCGGGTTTGCATTTGGCAAGCACACCACAGAATATTTCTGTCAGTGATGACACCGCTTGTGATTTGCATGAACATCAACAATATTGGGAACCTTTAGCCCTTTCCTGTTTTTCTTATAAGGAACAAGCTATTCCGATTATCGAGCTAGCGTATCTATTTTCTTCGGTATTTAATACATTACAACAATCTAACGACTAGTATGTGTTCCATTGAGCGTTATTGCGGCAGCCTATTAGGTTTAGCGATCGGAGATGCGTTAGGTAGCACAGTTGAATTAAAAACGCCGGGCTCATTTTCCCCCATTACTGACATGATTGGTGGTGGTGTTTATGAACTGAAACCGGGACAATGGACAGATGATACTTCAATGGCACTCTGTTTGGCAGAAAGTTTGATTGAAAAACGTGGGTTCGATCCCGTCGATCAATTAACTCGTTATTGTCAATGGTATCGAACAGGCTATTTAACGAGTACCGGCAAATGTGTTGGTATTGGCATGGTTGTCCGAGAAGCTTTAGAAAAATTTGAGCGTTGCGGTAAGCCGTATTGTGGCTCTTCTGATGAATATTCTGCCGGCAGTGGTTCTGTTATACGTTGTGCTCCTGTGCCACTGTTTTATGCTAATATTCCTCAACAAGCCATTGACAAATCAGGGGAAAGTTCGCGCACAACCCATGGTGTTAAAGTCGCTATTGATGCCTGTCGTTATTTTAGTGCATTGATCGTTGGTGCTATCAATGAGGTAGATAAAGAAACCTTGTTGAGCAAACGTTATAGCCCAGCACTAGGGTATTGGGAAAAACATCCTCTTGCCATGAAAATTGATGCAATGGCTTGCGGTTCTTTTAAAAATAAACAACCACCGACTATAAGTGGCACTGGATATGTGGTGAACGCCCTAGAAGCGGCTCTATGGGCATTTTATTTAAGCGATAGCTTTGAAAAAGGGTTGCTTTTAGCGGTAAATCTTGGCAATAAGGCGAGTAGTACCGGTGCGCTGTATGGACAATTAGCGGGGGCATTTTACGGTGAAAAAGCTATCCCAACTCGTTGGGTAGAAAGACTGTCAAAACGGTATTTGATAAAAACTTATGCCATACAATTAGCCAAATTGGGTAAAAAACTCACGGCATTATAACAATACCTTCGCCAATTATCTCATTAATAAAATGGTTATTATGTCATATTGGGTAAATTTCAATAACGATCCGTATTCTTGAACCCCGTTTAGCTTATTTTGAATCTCATTGATTTTTAAGCGTTTTTCAAATAGCTGAGTTTAATACTCAAGTTTTTGGCGAAGGTATTATACTGTCCATCGTTATAATTTTCGTATTTAGTTAGTCACCACCACCTGACTTAAGCTGTAAGACAACTAACGGCTGAAAGCTGTTGGCTGTTAAATAAAAAAAAGCGCAATTTATGATAATGTTAAGTATATTATAAGTGATAGCATGAAAAGAAGTTGATGCATTTTAGCCTAGAATGAGACTTTAAACAATCCCAAAGCCTACTTTGCCAAGAACAACATTCGCAGAAAGCGAAGCGTTCAAAGATGACTTTAAAAACAATGGATTATTTAGTTTATCTCATTCTTTAAGCGCCATAATGCATAATGCCTCTTTTCATCTCAATAATTTTACTTTGTAAGATTCATTTAAATGATCACACTTTCACCGCTTCGAGACACATTGTTCAATTAATCTTGCTTTGAACTCCTTTAATCCTGAACTCCTGAATTTACACTGTAACAATGAATAATACATAAATAGAAACAACTTATGAGCAACACAGCATAGTTAAAAAGGATGAAAATTGTTCGCTTGTGTGAATAATAAACAGTTTATCTGAAGTAACATAAGATTTGTAACCTATTAACAATTTTATCTGAATAAAAGTTTTTCTTTTAAAATTTAAAGCCATTTTTGAATGGCTATTTTTTTGACTCTCTAACCAAGTGTTACTCAATAGCTATTATTTTTATTGAAGCATGCCATAAATACATAACAGATTATGTCTACCCTTTTTAAACCGCCATCGCATAAAGTCATTGACAAGCATGAAATGCAAAAACTGATATCAAAGAATCTATCCATATCAGTTTTAACAAAAATTTTTCATTTAGCTACACGATTGTTTATACCCCCTTTAGTTTTAAGTTTTATCGGTTTAGAAACATACGGTGTCTGGGTTATTTGTCTTATCCTGACAAGTTATATAGGCTTTGGCGCTTTTGGGGTGTCCAATGTGTATATTCGCTATGTCGCCGAATACCATGCTAAAAATGAAATTGAAAAAATCAACGGACTGCTTTCTACTGGCATCTTATTGGTAACCATTATTTCTATCATATTAATAGGGATAATGTGGTTTCTTATGCCTACACTACTAGAAGTATTTAATATTCCAGCTAAACTACATGACACCGCTTTCATCTTGTTTTTTGGAACCGTTTGCGTGTTTATGCTCACGCTTAGCTTGGATGCCTTTCCACAAAGTTTAAATGGATTACAAATGATTGCAGAAACCATGCTAATTTGGATCACTTGTTTAACTTTAGAAACGGTACTGATTATTGTTTTTTTATTCAGCGGATTGGGGGTTTACTCTCTGTTTTATGCGCTTATGATTAGATATGTTGTCAGCATAATAGCTTACATAATACTTTCTTTCAAACTGATTCCGAAATTATCTGTCGGATTGAGGCATATTAACTTATCTTATTTAAAATTGTTTTATAAGTTTGGGGCCATTGTGCAAATTTCTGGACTCTTAGGGCTATTTTTGCAGTCAATGGATAAAATGATCACCAGTACAACACTCAACATCCAAGCAATGACTTTACTCGATCTGGGTACAAAATTTCCAGTGATGTCTATTTTCATTCCGTCTTCTATGAATGCCGTCTTTTTGCCGGCAATGTCGTATATGCACAGTCAACAACGCCAACAAGAAGTACGAAATTTGTACGCGCAAGGCTCACGTATGATAAGTTTGCTAACCGGATTTATTATGGGCTATTTAGCCGCTTTTTCAGCACTCATCATTGCGGCTTGGTTAGGAACAGATCCACAATATCAAATAGCCAGCGTGATTATGGTGCTTATGACCTTCCCTCAGCATCTATTTGTTCTCACAGGGCCTGGAACAACTTTTTTTAAGGGAATTGAACAACCAAGCCGTCTCTTTATCTATAACCTTTTACGCATCACGTTAATAGGCATTGCGATGACCATTGTTTTTAGAATGTTTGAAATAAATATCCTCAATATTGTGATAACAATCGTACTAGTCACTATCGTTAGTGCCTTGCTATTCATTTATTATACCAACAAAATCATAGGGTTGAAAAATAGAGCTTATGTGACTAAAGTCATCATCCCTGGGTTAATACCTTATGGGGTAGGTTACCTATTGTTTTGGTTACTAACACCTTGGGTGGCAATAGCCATGAACGATCGCTGGTATGCTGTGGGTTTCGTTTTAGTCAGTGGAATCATTTATTCTCTTATAACCTTATTTGTCATCTACTTGGGTATTTTTGACAAAAGCGAAAAAAACCGCATTCATCAGTGGCTATTGGAGAAATATGTCACCTATATTGCGAGTAAAAAAGAGAGAAAAAGAAAAAAATGAATTAATTTTTCCCTCTTATATACTTCTTTATTAGCACGTTGTTAAATTTGAGCGGTCTGAAAAATAGGCTGTGGTTTAAAAATAAACCACGGTGGTGATTTAAAGCATTTTCATCGTCATCATGAAAACGTTTGGTTTATGACGTTGAGCTAAACGCTAAAAACCGTCTGTATTTCAAACAGATATATACTTCGCGCGGGCAAGTTTTAGGATTTTTATAAGTATTTCACGCGCGTAGTGAAGCTTCGCTATACTTTAGCGTGAAATAGAGTGCAAAATTTTAGGTTTGTCAGCTTAGAAAATCCGAAAATCTACCAGATCGAAGTATATTTTAGTGTGGGTTATCAAATTCTTAAGCCTGAAAACACCATTTTTTAATCCATTACATTGAGAAACAGAGACAAATATAGTGTTCCTATTTGAATCGTGGAATAAATCGGCCTGTGAGGTTTTAAATTCGTCATAGCCATTCCACAAATCATTTAGGATTACTATAGATGCTATTCAAAAATAAATTACAAAATGACCTGAAATTGAGGAACTTACCACCTCATATGAGGCGTATTATGTCTGTTCAAAGTGCCCTAACTCAGAGCGAGGTTCAACTCTTATTTAGAATTGGCTTCAAAGGTTTCATAAGGTTGTATTATTGAAGTCGGCAGTTATCGGGGTAGATCAACTGTCGCACTCGCTCTTGGTACTCAGCGTGGTTCGCAACTTCCTGTTTATGCGATTGAGCCACATGAAAGATTCACAGGTCTTCTCGGAGGCCAATTTGGCCCTTGGGATAGAGTTGAATTTTTTAAAAATATGCTACGAACTCAGTGTGCTGAGATGGTTCGCCTCCTTAATATCAGTTCAGAAGTCGTTTCAAAAGGTTGGAGTCAACCCATCAGTTTACTTTGGATCGATGGCGATCATTCATACGAAGGCACACGGCGTGACTTTGATTGTTGGGCGAAATTTGTCATACCGACAGGGTTCATAGCTTTCCATGATTCCTTAGACGAAAATTTAGGGCATAAAAAGCTCATAGATGAAGTTTTATCCTCTGGACAATATCAAAAACTGTCTCAGGTTGATTTAATTACAGTGCTTCAGAAAAACAGCGATTAAGCTCGCAGGAAGTATTACAAGTGGTGCTTTGATTAGAAGCACCCAATCAATAACTGTCCGTTTTCCGCGATTGAGTGGCATTATTTATTCAGGACAGAAACACGAAATATCAATGACTAGAAGACACATCATGGCTGACAATCAACCATTTTTGGAGTATTTGGGTAAGAGCATCTTGTGCGATGGGTTTAGCCAAGAAGTCATCCATACCCGCTTTCAGACATCTTTCTATGTCTTGGGCTGTCGCACTCGCGGTTATAGCAATGATAGGCAAATGAGTCGTTGTGTTTTGTTCACGTTGACGAATGCGTTCGGTGGCCGTGCAACCATCTAATACTGGCATATGTATATCCATCAAGACTAAATCATAATGCGCGGATTCTATCAAATCTATAGCGACCCTCCCATCATTAGCAACATTCACATGATAGCCCATTTCTTCTAGCATCATTTTTTCCACTATCTGATTAGTCTCGTTGTCTTCCACTAACAAAATGTGGGCATCAATAGTCGCTATCACAGATGAAGTTACTTCACGGCACCATTTGTTTAACATCGCCTCAAGGTCAGCCTTGGCAATTGGTTTAGCCAAAGCACCATCCATACCCACTTCCAAACCGCTTTCATAGTCAGTGGTAATCACATCAGCAGTCATGGCAATGATAGGTAAATGGCTGTTTGTTTGTTGCTCACGTTCACGAATACGTTGAGTAGCCACATAACCATTTAAAACTGGCATGTGTACATCCATCAACACCAAATCATAATCGCTATCAGCACTCATCTCAATGGCCTCTTGACCATTATTAGCAATTTCCACTTGACAACCCAGTTCTTCTAGTGTCATCTGGGCCACCATTTGATTAATCTTATCATCTTCCACTAACAAAATACGGGCAGGTTGTTCAGACTGACTAGGGGTGGATACCCAAGCATTGGTAACCGTTTCTTGCGATATAGTTTTTACGTTATTCGCCTGATATGTAGCAGCACTTTCTACTATTGGTAATGTGACTGTAAACCAAAACGTGCAACCTTGCCCTGCTTTTGTCTCAACACCGATCTGTCCGCCCATCAGTTCTATCAATTGGCGACTTATAAATAATCCTAAGCCAGTCCCGCCATATTTGCGGCTTGTTGACGCATCAACTTGATGAAATTTATCAAATAAATGTGGCAACTCGTGTTGCGGAATGCCAATACCTGTGTCAATCACGACAATTTTTAAATAGGCTTCTTCCGATACGACTTTTTCCAAAAGAATCTTGACAACAATACCGCCTTGAATGGTAAATTTAATCGCATTACCCACAAGATTTAACACAATTTGTCTTAAGCGGTTATTATCGCCCATCACTCGCGTAGGGAGCGCATCATCTGCTTCTATTTCTAATGTTAACCCCTTTTCTTGCGCTCTGATGCCTAACAAAGTAACCGCATCTTGGACGATTTGTAACAAATCAAATGGAATGAGATCTAATTCCATTTTCCCCGCTTCTAGTTTACTTAAATCAAGCAACTCATTAATGATATTCAATAGGAGTTTCCCAGAATCATAAAGCAAATTGAGCTGTTGATATTGTTTTTCATTAAGCGGGGTATTTAAAATCAATTGAGCCATCCCTAGAATGCCATTCATAGGGGTGCGTAATTCATGGCTAATATTAGCCACAAATTCACTTTTAGCACGATTAGCCGCTTCGGCATTTTGGCGTGCTACTTCTAATTCAGCATTCAATTCTTGAAGATTTAAAGTGCGTAATCGTACTTTCTCTTCTAATTCGGTATTCGCCCGTTCAACTTGATGTAATGCCGTTCGCAAGCCAACAACCATCTTATTGAAATAAAAATAAAGTGTACCAATTTCATCTTGTTTACGCGAAGGCAGTTGTACATCAAGGTTATCTATGCCAATTTTGCGACTCACTTCTGCAAGAACATGTATGGGTTCAATAACCAAATAATTCAGCATGAAAAAAGCAAAATAAAAGTGATCACAATACTTGCCAAGGTAGCGACAGCGAATAATATTTTTAGAGGTCGCCCTGTCGCTAATACATCTTCTTCTGGCAATAGTGCAAACAAATATAAGTCGTCATGTATATCGCGCCCTTGCATATAAGCCATGTTGCCAGCTAACGCGATTTTCAATGGCTTATTCTGATTGGTTTGCTGATTTTCGCGAGGCGAGACGAGATGCGTTAATGCCTCTGTTGGCAACTGATGCATCGTACTGGTCATACTGTAGCGAGGTTGATATAACACCTGCCCTTCTCCATCCGTGATCAGTAAGTAACCATTCTCACTCATTTGACCCATTTTGATATGTTTGGTTAAAAAATGGGGGCGCATAGTAATCAACAAATAGCCCCGTAAAGTGTTGGCATTCACCATTTTTGGTAAACCAGGGGGAAACAGTTTTTTAGCAATAAGAAAATTAGAGTGTTGCTGATTTGAGTTTTGCTCATTCTGATGATTAACAAAAAAAACGTCAATCGTGTTAGGAGAACGGTTGATCAAAGAAAAATACGACGTTTCATCATTATCAACAGTATTATTTTGATTATTGTCATTCAAAAAGCGGGTGACTTCAGACCCATCTGGGAGCAAAACACGAATTTTATAATCATCTTGGTACACGTTTTTGTAACTGTTAAACAAAAGCGACATGCGAACTTGCATGGCCGGCATAGCCAGTTCACGGTTAGCTTTATCTTGGAATAAATAATTATTCAATCCACTTGATTCTGACAACAGCTCAATATTGACTTTTGCCGTTTGTAAATGAAACTGTACCTCTTGATGGACTTGATCTAATAGTACGCCCATTTGTGTTAGCACAGTTTGTTTTTTGGTTTCAACCACATAGTCATACGACAACTTACCCAGTAGCACAATGGGAATAACGACCAGTGGAATTAAAATCAAGGTGAGTTTAGTCTTAAGTGTCATTGTTTATCGATCATGGGTGAGGGTTTAACTTTTAATCGGTTATCATTTAAACTTGTAGGCTCAATAGCAAAGGCCAAAGTTTATAAGTCACTCAGTTAGTGGGCATTATTTATTATTTAATGCCATCATGTAAATCATCAAGGCGATAAATCGCGCTCACGAAAAACATTAAAATTCAGCCAAAATTCTAGAGTCACAAATTATTTTTAATTTATAATGGTCAATATCCTTTTATAACTTTCCATTTCAAAACACACTATTTCACGCTTTCACTTAAGAAGTTTCGCTTCGCTAAACTTTTGTATGAAAAAGTTTTTCGCGATAAAAACTTCTTAAGTGAAATTTTGAATTGTCATATTATCATTGAAAGATCGGGATTAAAAAGTTTAATATAGAGTCAGCATATCAGGGGCAAAAGTTTTTTAGAGCGGCCTTAATTATGACAAGTCAATTCGCAATTAAATTCAGGCAGCAAAGGGTACTGTAACATTTGTTTTTGCTTTTTGGTGTCGCGTTTACGATAAAACGGCAATGGGAAAGAAAGAAAATCTATCAAACAATGGCCGTGTAATCCACAAAAGTCTTGACAAGTCTTGACATCTGAATACTTTATGTGTGTAATGGGCGCACAGTAAAATTTAATCAAAAGCTGAAAAACCATTATTTTTATAATCAGTAGATCGAAAACCTTTTTAATGATCTTTGTAGGGGGGGATCGCTGACCGCCAAAAATCAGTTTTTTTCCCCGATACTTTCTCCCGCTTGCCCACCATTTGACGGCATAAAACCTTCGATATTTAATGGGTTTTCGAACTACTGATAATGCTTTATGAATTTTGATTGAATGTATCAATAAATATTCAAAGAATTATGTAGGTACATTTTAACATTTTTGGGAATGCTACATAAATATTATAAAAGTGATATATTAAATAGAACGCTGATTCTCATGATTCTCATGATTAACACTGATTAAAATATTTAAAGATAAAAAAAAACCGTGCCAATCCTGATAGTCAGTATTATCTGCGTTCTATTCGATATTGGCAAAAAATGTATTTTTTGCTGCTAGTGCAGTAAAGCGGAAATAGAAAGACCACCCAGCCATCAAAAGCTAAAAGCTCAAGCCACCTAAAGGTGACTAACATGCTGCACGTTTTTTCTAAAACGAGCAACTTTAAATGGATTTATACTTCCAAAAAAGCGCAAATTATAATTGTGAATAGTACGCCACAATTTAATTATAAGAATGATGCTAATAAATACGATTGTGTGGATGTAGTCACCTTTAGGTGACTTAAGCTTTTAGAGGTGGTATGATGATTTCCGCTTTCCTGCACTAGTATTTCGCAATAAAAACTTTTGCGTAAAATTGTATTTTTATTAACCTACTTATTTAAGCATTTTTTCAAAGTGATAACTTAGGATCGCCCTTACAGACATATCCTACAAACTGACGTGTCTGCCCCCAAATACTGAAATTATTTTTAACATCAGTAAAAACCCAAACGGGCTAAAACCGTGATTTGCCCCAGTTTTTGCGTGCAAAAACTTCGCTAAAAGTAATTGATTTGAGATTTTTTAGTGGTTAGGCGTTGCTGGAGTGAAAGAGTGAAGGAGTTATCAATATTATTTTTTGAAAATGGCGCTTTTGGGCACAAAGGCACGAAGGCAACTTAGACGGCGTTGGTACATGGCACGCATTAAAGCGGCCCCCTTATGGATATATCAGTCAAAAACAAAACTGACATAAAACGTGGCAGTTTGATAGTTTTTCACTGATTTATGACATGGCACGATTTATTTATCGCAGCCGACTTCTGAAAATTTTGTCAAAAAATCGCTTATTTAAGCCAAAGAAAATGAACGTTTAACTCAAAGGAGTCCTAATGAATCAACAAGATGCGCTAAAATTACTCGAAATTTCGGTAAATTTGGCCTCAAACACCCTGCACACAAGAGCTACGACTGAAGGTAGCACTGCTATCACAGAACAGGAACTTAAAAATACCTTTTCTTCCTGTGTCGATCTGGTTTCCGAGAAATTTCAAGCCTTACCTACAACTGAACAAAACGTAAACGAAAAGTTTGCCAGTATTGGCGAAATGCACAAGATTTTTTCCGAAAAATTTGCCGAATTAGATCGCGAAAAAGAAAGGTTTGCCACCATTGCTGAAATGCACCGTCTTTTTGCTGATAAGTTTGCCGAACTTGATCGCGAAAAAGAAAGGTTTGCCACCATTGCTGAAATGCACCGTCTTTTTGCTGATAAGTTTGCCGAACTTGAGCGCGAAAAAGAAAGGTTTGCTACTATTGCTGAAATGCACCGCATTTTTGCTGAGAAGTTTGCCGAGTACGACAGAAAATTAGCTTCGCTAATGCCACAATCTAGAACAAGCAGACGGCCTATATAAACACTGATCAATTTTCAAAAAAAGATCGTAGCTGGGTTTTGCGAAGCTGGCCTTCGGCTCGCGCAGTGAAACCCCCAATCAAGATCATTTTTTGATAAATGGTGTGGGTAAGGCGGTTGCGGTTTTAAAATATACCCAAAAACTATCTTATAATTCAGATATTTAAGATTTTTTAGGTGGGTATATATTTACCCGCAACCGCCTAACCAAGTCTACCCTGCCTACGTTTTTGCCTAACTTAATGGCATTGATGATCTAGTCCCAAGAAATGGTGGGGGTCGCGTCTCTTAGTCTTGATGTGCCAAACAGGTGAAATCATAAGAACCGATCCACATTTCTGATTGATTTTTAATACTTGCCAAGGATTACCCAAAAAATGAATGGCAATTCATGACTTTTTATAAGTCTTTTTGGCCAATCAATCATTTTTTGATTTCACAATTCGTGCTTTGAGGCAAAAGTTTTGGCCTCGAAGCCATTGTTCACAACAAACTCTGATATCATTCAAATTGCTAAAATGCCCAATTGGATAATTCCCTTATGCGATTGATAAATGCATTAATTAAATAACGCCATAATCAACATATATTAGACATTATACCGATTAAATTTAAGTTTCGCGCCAAAAGTTTTGCGCGCAAAACTTTTGGCGCGAATTGATTTCATTGTTTTTCCCAAAATGGGAATAGTCATAAAATCAATTTTTCACATTTAGCTTCGCTGGCCTTCGGCTCACGCAAAAGTTGCGCGCAACTTTATTTCACGCTCAAGTTTCGCTCCGCGAAACTTGAGCGTGAAATGTGAAATACAGTTTTTGCGCGCAAAAACTTTTGCGTGAAAAGTTGTATTAAATCGGTATAATATCTATTAATTAAACATTTAATTCTTCATCATTCATTTTTCAATCCTATTCACAAAACGATTTAAATTAAAGCCGCATTGCAATAAATTATTTTTATAGCTACTAAGAATAAATCCGTTTGGATTGATCTGGTGTCATCTATTAGTATATAGCGCGTCATTCACATTGCCACTCGTTAGTGCCTTATCAACCGGTACGACAATTTTATCTCAATTATTGCATATAACAACACACAAGATATTGATATCTAATAAAATCAAATCGTTATCTGTAAAATCACATCTTAAAATCACCACATCAATAATTGAAATGACCACTCTTGATGTGTTGTAATTGACTTAATCAAAAACAAAAAATCGGCATCGCGTTAATTAACTTTTATTAATTAAATAAAGGCCACCTTCACTACCACATCAATTAATCTATTGCAAACTGATTAAAAACCATCAACCACTGTGGTACAATAACACATAAATTAAAGTAAATGATTGAACTATTGACAGACTTATAAAATTAGTACATCATAACATTCTTTAGAATGCCCAAAATAAAAACCTAGTGAATGACTGTCTTTAAATCAGTCAGTTAATTTGTACAAAATTGTAAAAAAATCGTTGGCAAAACTGCTCGGCCTACGTGATCTGGATAATCGATTGTTCAAAACTCGATGGCTACAGATTGTTTAGGAGCATATTTAAATCATTTAAGTTAATAACATCTTTTTCGTAAATCCATTCAAAGAGGATATTTGTTTATGCCTACATTTGTGCGTACTGAGAAATGTGACGGCTGCAAAGGTCAAGACAAAACGGCCTGTATGTATATTTGCCCCCATGACTTGATGAAATTGGATAAAGATGGCTCTGAAACAGGGCATGCCATGAAAGCCTTTAATCAAGAGCCTGAACAATGTTGGGAATGCTATTCCTGCGTTAAGATTTGCCCACAACAAGCTATCGAAGTCCGTCACTATGCTGACATTGTCCCCTTGGGCGCTTCTGTCCAACCTCTACGGGGTAGTGATTCCATTGTCTGGACTATTGTGTTCCGTAATGGTAATAAAAAGCGTTTCAAATTCCCTATTCGTACCACGCCTGAAGGTTCTATTGAACCCTACGCTGGTAAACCAGAGGCTAACATGGCTGATATTGATAAGCCCGGGCTTTTCAATATGGGTTCCGAATTGAAGGGCGATAAAAGCCAACTTATCCGTTTGTAATCGCACAAGACAAAACCATCACCGGCCGATTCTGGGTGGGTGCAGCGTCTAGCACTTGAGATCGATGTCACCTCTAATCATTCTTACCCATTCAGCTAATGGTTGATCAAAAAATCTCAAAAAACCTTGACTTTAAAAATTAGAGCAAGTTAAACGATTAAAGTCATCTTTCATGGTGACACCATGAGGTTCATGGTATATGAGAGGCTCTGCAAATTAGAGGTTGCAAATTCACCTCAAGATTAGGTTAATCTTGAGGTGCGTTTTATTAGGTTTTATCACTAAGAACTTATGACAAGCATCCTCCATTAAGTCGCTTGGAAACAAGTGGCCGCTCGGATGAGACAGCCCATCCTGGACTCCAGTTGCAACTTGATTATTTGAGTTATCAACTACGAGCTAATTATCTTAATTCTTGACCTATTTAGTTACCTGTTTGGTATAGGTGAGTAAGTATGACTAAGAAAAAAGAAGCTGTTAATTAGAACTGAACAATTGAAACCACATAACTCATCAATTAGGTAACAAACATGGCTGAATTTGGAAAACCAGACATCATTGAAGAAGAAGTTGATATCCTCTTGATTGGAGGGGGTATGGCCTGTTGCGGTGCTGCTTACGAACTCATGCGTTGGATAGAAGGCACCGATCTCAAAGTCAAATTGATTGACAAAGCCGCAATGGATCGTTCTGGTGCGGTTGCTCAAGGTTTATCCGCTATTAATACTTATCTGGGTGATCAAGATCCAGCGGATTACGCCCGTATGGTTGCTAATGACTTAATGGGTATCACCCGCGATGACTTAGCTTATGACTTAGGCCGTCACGTCGATGACTCCGTACAATTGTTTGAAGAATGGGGCCTGCCCATTTGGAAACAACCGGGTGATGAAGACAAATCATTGAAAGAGGGCGGTAAGCCTGTCCGTTCTGGTAAATGGCAAATCATGATCAACGGCGAATCCTACAAATGGATCGTCGCTGAAGCCGCTAAAAAGGCCCTTGGCACTGATAAGATTCAAGAGCGCGTTTTCATCGTTAAATTGGTCAACGATAAAAAAGATCCAGAGCGCGTCGCTGGTGCCATTGGTTTCTCAGTACGTGAACACAAACTCCATGTCTACAAATTCAAAGCTTGTCTGCTTGCCGCAGGTGGCTGCGTCAACATCTTCCGTCCACGCTCCGTAGGTGAAGGCACAGGCCGTGCCTGGTATCCCGTTTGGAATGCCGGTTCAACCTACGCCATGGCAGCTGAGGCCGGTGCAGAATTGACCATGATGGAAAACCGCTTTGTGCCTGCGCGCTTCAAAGATGGTTACGGCCCAGTCGGTGCATGGTTCTTGCTCTTTAAAGCCAAGGCGACCAATGCTTTAGGCGAAAACTACATGGACAAGAACAAGGCCATGTTAAATGACTATCCGCCTTACGGTCAAGCCGCAGTGCCAGCAAGCTGTTTGCGTAACCATCTCATGATGCACGAGATGAAAGAAGGTCGTGGCCCGATTTATATGGATACCCCGACTGCCTTGGCTAAACTGGCTGAAACCATGACTCCCAAAGAAATCAAGCACTTAGAAGCTGAAGCTTGGGAAGATTTCTTAGATATGTGTATCGGTCAGGCTGGTGTTTGGGCTGGTGAAAATATTGAGCCTGAGAAGAAACCGTCTGAATTGATGCCAACTGAACCGTACTTGCTCGGTTCTCACTCTGGCTGTTGTGGTATTTGGGTCTCCGGGCCTACCGATTTAGGCGCACCTGCTGAATGGTCTTGGGGTTATCGTTCCATGACAACAGTCAAAGGCCTGTTCACCGCCGGTGACGGTGTTGGTGCATCCGGTCATAAATTCTCTTCTGGCTCCCATGCAGAAGGCCGTATTGCCGCTAAGGCTATGGTGAAGTTTGCATTAGACAACAAGGATTGGAAGCCTGAGTTAGATACCTCAGTTGACGAATTGGTAGAAGAAATCTATCGTCCCGTGCGTACATTCTTGGAACACAAGGATTATAGCACCGCCATTGACGTGAATCCCAAGTACATCACCCCCAAGATGTTGCAATTCCGTCTGCAAAAGATCATGGATGAATATTGCGCGGGTGTCGCCACTTGGTATCAAACCAATGCTCACATGTTGCAAGTCTGCGAAGACAAGTTGGAAATGCTCAAGGAAGATGCTGTCAAGATGCGTGCCAAAGACTTACACGAGTTACTGCGTGCGTGGGAAAACTACCACCGCATCATCACCGCAGAAGCCCACATGAAACATATCCAATTCCGTGAAGAAAGCCGCTATCCTGGCTTCTACTATCGCATGGACTACAACTTCGTTGACGAAGAAAATTGGAAATGCTTTGTCAACTCCACTTATGATCGCAAGAGCAAAAAGTGGGCATTGAAGAAAGTGCCTCACGTCGATTTGGTAGCCAAAGCAACCGCTAAATAAAAGTCCAATAATAAAAGATTAGCATCAGCTAACCTTTCCTTTATCAAAAGCCCAACCGTTATTTCATCAATAATGGTTGGGCTTTTTTTTTTCTTCAAATCTATCATAAATTTATACTCTGTGTTCTCTGTGTTGAAAAAAAATTTATGACAAACTGATAAGTATCTTACCAATTTAAATTCTAAAAAGGGCTAGGCCTTTTCTACACATTGATAACTGATAACTGATTGATTATGTGTGATGTATGATTTCAAAAAACATCACCTAAATCATAATTAAAACACTTTTAACGAGGAAGAGTACATGAAAATCAATACCCTAATTTCAATACTTTTCATAAGCTTTTTATTCAGCAACGTCTTTGCGGATACCATCACAGAACCTATTCGCATCTTTAGTGGGCATATTTCTGGAGTCAATTCAGTGGCCTTCTCACCAAACGGTCAGTACGCGCTGTCTGGCTCTTATGATGAAACGCTGAAGCTGTGGGATGTACACAGCGGGACGGAAATTCGCTCTTTTCGCGGGCATACTTCTGAGGTTTTGTCAGTGGCATTCTCCCCCGATGGTCGGTACGCGCTGTCAGGCTCAATGGATAGCACGCTCAAGCTGTGGGATGTGAACGGCGGGACAGAAATTCGCACCTTCACCGGGCATACTTCTATTGTTTGGTCAGTGGCATTCTCCCCCAACGCTCAGTACGCGCTGTCTGGCTCTCATGATAAAACGCTCAAGCTGTGGGATGTGAATAGTGGGGCGGAAATTCGCTCTTTTAGCGGACATACTTCTGATGTTTTGTCAGTGGCCTTCTCACCAGACGGCCGATACGTGCTGTCGGGCTCAAAAGATGCAACGCTCAGGCTGTGGGATGTAGATAGTGGGGCGGAAATTCGTACCTTCACCGGGCATATAGCTGTTGTTTGGTCAGTGGATTTCTCTTCCGACGGCCGATACGTGTTGTCGGGCTCAAGAGATGCAACGCTCAAGCTGTGGGATGTGAACAGTGGGGCGGAAATTCGCTCTTTTCACGGGCATACTGCTGGTGTTACTTCAGTGGCCTTTTCTCCTAATGCTAGGTACGTGCTGTCGGGCGATTTTGATTCTACAATCAAGCTATGGGATGTGAACAGTGGGGCGGAAATTCACTCTTTTCGCGGGCATACTGATGGTGTTATTTCAGTGGCTTTCTCCCCTGAGGCTCGCTACGCTTTGTCGGGTTCAAGAGATAAAACACTCAAGCTGTGGGATACTGGTTTAGTTTCGCCACCCACCGCCGCTTTTTCTATTTCCACAACACACGGCGAAGCCCCACTTACCGTAACCTTAGATGCCAGTTCTTCTTATGATTCAGATGGCACGATTGTGAGTTACACTTGGACTGCTAACGGACAGCATTTTGCGTCTAACCATTCTGTCGTCAGCAATACATTTGGCCCTGGTGAGTACACCATTATCTTGACAATAACGGATAATCAAGGACTTACCGCAACAGCACAACAACATCTGAGTGTCACGACTCCTAATCAAGCGCCCATTGCCCAATTCACAGTAACGCCCACTCAAGGGCAAGCACCGCTGACTGTGACTTTAGATGGCAGTGCTTCTTATGATCTTGATGGCACCGTTGTTGGCTATAGTTGGTGGACATCGGAGGGTATAACGGCCGTAGGCGAAAATCCCATCGCTACCATGACTTTCCCGCTACCTGGCACTTATACGATTCATTTTGCGGTTTCCGATAATACGGGTATGGGCAATACTAACGTGGTTCAACAAACCGTGATTGTCACTGAGGCCCCAAAACCGCCCGTTGCCATTTTCACCGCTTTGCCCAATGAAGGCGCTGCACCCCTGACTGTCACATTAGATGCCAGCGGCTCTCACGATCCTGATGGTTCGATAGTCACTTATGAATGGCGAATCAATGATGCCCTGCTTTCATCAGTTGGCACACCTGATCCGTTTAGCTTTACTTTTGAACATGAGGGCGAAAACGACGTGATTTTGATTGTGACGGATAATCAAGGCATGACAGCGACTACACAACAACATGTCAGTGTGGCCGCGCGCCCACCGCCTCCGCCTGTGGCCAGTTTCACGGCATCCCCCACTCAAGGGCAAGCACCGCTGACTGTGACTTTAGATGGCAGTGCGTCTTATGATCCTGATGGCACTGTTGTTGGCTATAGTTGGTGGACATCGGAGGGTATAAAGGCCGTAGGCGAAAATCCCATCGCTACCATGACTTTCCCGCTACCCGGCACTTATACGATTCATTTTGCGGTTTCCGATAATATCGGTATGGGCAATACTAACGTGGTTCAACAAACCGTGATTGTCTTAGAACCCATTATCGAACAGACTTCAGGCCAAGCCATTATTATTGCAGCGGGTGGTGCCCAACCGGACAATACTTTATTTGAATATAGCAACGACTTCACCCAACGCATGTATCGTCTTCTCATAGAACGCGGTTTTAGCGATGATGACATTGACTACATGAACCCTCAACCGCCGGATATTGACTTGGATGGTTTTTTAGAAGACAATCGCCATGATTATAAATTCTTTGATCCCGCGCAAGAACTCTCATTAGCTTTTACTCAAGCCGCGAGCAAACTGAGGGCTGGCCAACAATTTGTGTTTTTTCTACATGGTCATGCCGATCCTGACCATTTCTTGATTATGCCAAACTATGAATTGTCGGCTTCGCACCTGCGTGATTTATTAGCTGGCTTGCCAGCCGGTGTCCAACAAATCCTGATTTTGGATAGTTGCTATTCTGGCTCTTTCTTTAATGAACTGACAGGCGTTGCAAACCGTATCCTGATAAGCAGTGCCGATGATAAAACGTTAGCTTGGAATACGGAAATTGCCAGCTTTACTGATAGCTTTTTGCGAAGCCTACGCCGAGGTCAAAATTTACGCGATGCTTTTCAAACCGCAGAAAATATGATCACAGGGAATCTCAAATTATTTAGAGAACAACAGCCTTGGTTAGATGATGATGGCGATGGACAATACACCAGCAGCGATGGCAGCCGTGCGGCCCAAATCGAATTAGGCGAAAAAGGTATTCACGCTGCACCGCCTCCAACGATTACCCAAGTCCATGAGCGCATGATCTTGCCACAAAATGAAACCACAGCAACACTCTGGGTACGCATTACACCCCGTCATGAACGTATCCGTTTAGTACGAGCCGTGTTGGTGAATCCGGCATTTAGCGGCCACGATTATCAAGGATTGGAAACCCCATTTGGGCGCGAAGCGCTGACATTGATTTACAATCCGGCTCAAGATCGTTATGAAGTGGTTTATGACAGCTTTTGGACTGGCGGACTCTGGCAGATTAGGTATCAAGCTCAAAACAACGAAGGCGTTTGGTCAGATATTGAAAAAGGTGAAGTCCAAGCTCCCGGCATCACGCAGCCAGTCACGGTCAAAATGGCACTCAATCAAAGCCGTTATACCGCTGCTGAACCGTTGCGCTTGGATATGATTGTCAATGGCAAAGCGGTGGTGGATTTATACGTGGCGATTGTGTTTCCTGATGGCAATTTTCAGACTATTATTCATCCGTTGTATTTGAGTTTTAATAACACCATTGAAGTTTATCAATCCCATGTTGAGATAACGGAGAAAAAAACCTATCCGATCATGGACTTGTCCTTACCGAAGCTGCCGTTAGGGCACTACATGGCGTGTGGGGTATTGTTTGAGGCTGGGGTTATGCCTAATTTGGCTCTAAGTAACTGGATAGATATAGATTGTCCTGAATTTGAGGTATATTAGTCATCATTGAGGTAACTGAGTACAGCGTTGTTATGTCAGTAAGAAGATGATGAGGTAATTTATTGATTTTATATTAAGTTTTCTAATCTACTGTAGGGTGGGTAGCGTGTTTTTGCTGCCCACCATTAATTTTTTGAGCTATAATTTGAAAATAGCCTCAATGACACCCGGCCCTCAAAAGAACTGTCTGATAAATCAGTCGATAAGGGGTAATGCGCCAATTGTGGTGCGATCCCAGTGGAAAAAATTTATGGAGTACAATATGGAGTACAACAAAACGAATTAGCTTCGCTTACTTCGTTTCGTTGTACTCAATAATGAGGTTTATGAGGTAAAAAATCATGTTTCATCGATGCAATAAGTTTTTTGATGTCCTTTTTGGCTGGATTTTTCTGTGTTTCTTGCTGGGGAATCAAGCGATGGCAGAGAATATCGCTTGTACAAGTACAGGAACAATGCTTGTTTTGCAGATACAAGATAATTCACCACGACCAATTTCTGTTGTTACTGGGGGAGATAGCTCCCTTGAGCCTACTAATAATGAGCCAAGTGGTGAAGTTGGGGGAGTTGCTGTTATTATTCCTGGTTCTTCGACACCAACCCCCCTTACCCCCGATGATTTTAGTGAACGGGAGGGGGAGCCAGACTCAGATATCTGGAAACCAGCCCGAAAACGCACCACCATCACGTCCGCTTTCACAGTTTCACCTACCCAAGGTGAATCTCCCCTAACAGTGAATTTGCTTGCTAGTCACTTGCTAGCCACTGATGGTTCTCCTTTATCATATTCATGGACAATCAATGGGCAAACTCTTCCAGGTTCAAGTAAGACAGCTACAATTGTTTTTCATGGTTCTGGAACGCAAACAGTCACACTGTCTGTAGGAGGTAGTCTAACCCAAAAAACGATTACAGCCATACAACCGCCTCGTTGTAATGTTGCACCTGTTGCTAGTTTTACAGTCTCTACAACGCAAGGGCAAGTACCCCTAACAGTCACATTAGATGCCAACGCCTCTCACGATCCAGATGGTTCAATCGTTACTTATGAATGGCGAATCAATGATGCCCTATTTTCATCAGTTAGCACACCTGATCCCCTAACCTTTACTTTTGAACATCAGGGCGAAAATGATGTGATTTTGATTGTGACGGATAATCAAGGGATGACAGCGACGACGCAACAACATGTTAGTGTGGCCGCGCCTCTACCGCAACCACCCGTGGCCAGTTTCACGGCATCGCCCACTCAAGGGCAAGCACCACTGACTGTGACTTTAGATGGCAGTGCGTCTTATGATCCCGATGGCACTGTGGTTGGCTATAGTTGGTGGACTTCGGAGGGTATAAAGGCCGTTGGCGAAAATCCCATCGCTAGCATGACTTTCCCGCTACCCGGCACTTATACGATTCATTTTGCGGTTGCCGATAATATGGGTATGGGCAATACTAACGTGGTTCAACAAACCGTGATTGTCACCGAGGCCCCAAAACCGCCCGTCGCTATTTTCACCGCTTTGCCCAATCAAGGCCCGGCCCCCCTAACAGTCACATTAGATGCCAACGGTTCTCACGATCCTGATGGTTCAATTGTCACTTATGAATGGCGAATCAATGATGCCCTGTTTTCATCAGTTGGAACACCGGATCCGCTTAGCTTTACTTTTGAACATGAGGGCGAAAACGATGTGATTTTGATTGTGACGGATAATCAAGGCATGACAGCGACTACGCAACAACATGTCAGTGTGGCCGCGCCGCCACCGCCTCCGCCTGTGGCCAGTTTCACGGCATCCCCCACGCAAGGGCAAGCACCGCTGACAGTCACTTTAGATGGCAGTGCGTCTTATGATCCTGATGGCACTGTGGTTGGCTATAGTTGGTGGACATCGGACGGTATAACGGCCGTTGGCGAAAATCCCATCGCTACCATGACTTTCCCGCTACCTGGCACTTATACGATTCATTTTGCGGTTTCCGATAATATGGGTATCGGCAATACTAACGTGGTTCAACAAACCGTGACTGTCTTAGAACCCATTATCGAACAGACTTCAGGCCAAGCCATTATTATTGCAGCGGGTGGTGCCCAACAGGATAATACCTTATTTAAGTATAGTAATGACTTTGTGCAAAGCATGTATCGCTTGCTCAAAGACGGCGGGTTTAGTGATACCGCTATTCACTACATGAATCCTTATGCACCAGATATTGATGTCAACGGTTATCCTGATGATGGTCAATTAGACGAAAACCGGCGAGATTACCCCTTATTCGATCCCGCGCAAGAACTCCCTCAAGCATTTGCCAATGCCGCCAGCAATCTTAAAGCCGGCCAACAGTTTATATTTTACCTCCACGGACATGCTTCGCAAGATGAATTGTTAATCACGCCGACTTATCAACTCTCGGCTTCCTCTCTACGCGACTTGTTAGCGACTTTGCCGACGGATATCACCCAAATCATTATTTTGGATAGTTGTTATTCAGGCTCCTTCTTTGATGAATTGAAAGGTGTGGCTGGTCGCATTTTGATAAGCAGTACCGATGATCAGACGTTTACTTGGAATACCAAACATGCGAGTTTTACTGAAAAGTTTTTGTTGGCGTTGCGCCATGACAATAATTTATGGGATGCTTTCCTAGCCGCTGAATCCATGATCATCAATAATCCTCTTTTATTTAAAGGCCAACGTCCTTGGTTGGATGATGATGGGGATGGCAAATACAGCACTAGCGGTGATGGCACGCGAGCGGCACAAATTTATTTAGGCTGTCCCATTGGGCAAGAATGTACCCGTGCCGCACCGCCACCCATGATTAACCAAGTTCACCCCCGCATCGTATTGGACGAAAACGTTGCAACGACTACACTTTGGTTAAACACAAGCACTCAGCCAGAAAAAATACGCAAAGTGCAAGCGGTATTAGTGAATCCTGAGTTTGCGGATAACGATTATCGGGGATTTGAGACGGATTTTGGGCGCATAGAATTAGAACTACTTTATAGCCCACCCCAAAAACGTTATGAAGTCGTTTATGACGGTTTTTGTACAGCCGGGATATGGCAAGTTTTGTATCAGGTGCAAAACGTATCAGGCGTTTGGTCAGACATCGTTCAAGGCGAAGTACAAACCCAAGGTTGTACATTAGCGGCTACTGTCAAAATGCTGCTCAACCAAAGTCGCTACACGACGGGAGAACCGTTACGCTTGGATATGGTCGTTAACGGTGAGGCAAATGTGGATTTATATGCTGCGATTGTGTTTCCAGAGGGTTATTTTATAACCATTGCTTATCCACTCAATTTTAGTTGGCCCAATGCAGCTCAAGTTTATCAGCCTCAAGTTGACATCGCAGGGCAACAAACTTATCCGATTATGAATTTACCTTTACCGGGTGGTATTGCATTAGGTCAATACAGTGCTTGTGGTGTGTTAGTAAAGACGGGTGCTGCACCGCTTGAGCAAAGTAATTGGATACATATAGATTGTGCTAATTTTGAGGTGCATTAAGCAGGTACTTTTATTATTATTTGCGTCAATCAGTCTCAGAAGCTGAATCAGCGTTTTATTCTATCTATACTTAGCATCGCCATAAATTGCGCTTTTAAGAATTTTAGTGCAAAATTTATTTTGCGTGTTTTTGGAGTGCAAAATTTATTTTGCGTGTTTTTGGAGTGCAAAATTTATTTTGCGTGTTTTTGGAGTGCAAAATTTATTTTGCGTGTTTTTGGAGTGCAAAATTTATTTTGCATGTTTTTGGAGTGCAAAATTTATTTTGCGTGTTTTTTTTGAGTGCAAGCAAGAATTTGCGAGAGTTTGATAAAACGCAATTTATGACAATGCTAAGTATATCAGCTTCAGACAGCGCACTGTTTTTTGACAACTTTTAGGAGACATTGATGCCAAAAATACCCATTATCCTCACCTTAGTGTGCTTTGCCGTCACAATGCAACACGCTTATGCCGAAAAACCTGTACTCTGTGGAACGCCCTCAGAATGCTATGAATATGCGATGGACAAATTACAAGAGGCACAAGAACTCGTTAAAAAACAACAAGAAGAAAATCAGCGTCTTGCGAAAACCATCCAAGATTTGTCCTCGACAATCAAAACACTTGCCAATGAAAATAAGCGTCTGATTAAGGAAAATCAATCTGCTGTGTCTGCACTTCAGCAGAAAATGGCCCCTGTTAATATCTCAACTGATGGCAAGGTTAGCATTGGGACAACACAATCATCGCACCAGTTAGTGGTAGAATCCCAAAATGAGAATACCTTACGACTTATTGGCCCAAGTTCAAATGGTTCAAAAGCCAAGTTGAATTTCGGTGATGGAGACGATGTGTTTCTCAAGGAATATGAGGACGATAAATTAGAGATTAAGGCAAACGGGGGGGTGAAATTCACGGATTGGGTAACATTCAAAAATATGGTAAACATTGAGTCAAACGGCTTATTGAATGCGGCTCAATTTAAAGCGAATCAAGGACATGCGTTGCACCTTGAATCAAACAGCAATGAAGTTACTACGCTGTGGGTTGAACAAAAAGGCTCGTCAGCTGCGGCAGTTTTTAAAGCGAATCAAGGACATGCGTTGCTCCTTGAATCAAACGGCAATGAAGTTGCTACGCTGTGGGTTGAGCAAAAAGGCTCACATAATGCGGCTTTATTTAAAGCGAATAAAGGACATGCGTTGCGCCTTGAATCAAACAGCAATAAATATCCTACGCTGGTGGTTCAACAAAAAGGCTCATCATTTGCTGCACAATTTGAAGCAAATACTTCATATGCGTTGTTTCTTAAATCAAACAGCAACGAATATCCTACGTTGTATGTTCAGCAAAAAGGCTCTATGAGTGCTGCCCAATTTGACGCGAATCAAGGACATGCGTTGGCCCTTCAATCAAACAGCAATAAATATCCTACGCTTATGGTTCAGCAAAAAGGCTCGTCAGCTGCGGCATTTTTTAAAGCGAATGAAGCACATGCGTTGCGCCTTGAATCAAACGGCAATGAATTTCCTACGCTGGTGGTTCAACAAAAAGGATCATCGTTTGCTGCACAATTTGAAGCAAATAATTCATATGCGTTGCTTCTTAAATCAAACAGCAACGAATCTCCTACGCTTATGGTTCAGCAAAAAGGCTCTATGAGTGCTGCCCAATTTCACGCAAATCAAGGACATGCGTTGGCCCTTCAATCAAACAGCAATAAATCTCCTACGCTTATGGTTCAGAAAAAGGCTCGTCAGCTGCGGCAGTTTTTAAAGCGAATCAAGCACATGCGTTGTACCTTGAATCAAACAGCAATGAATATGCTACGCTGTGGGTTGAGCAAAAAGGCTCATATGTTGCTGCACAATTTCAAGCGAATCAAGCACATGCGTTGCGCCTTGAATCAAACAGCAATAAATATCCTACGCTGTATGTTGAGCAAAAAGGCTCATCAAATGCGGCAAATTTTAAAGCAAATAGAGGACATGCCTTGCACCTTGAATCAAACGGCAATAAATATCCTACGCTGTGGGTTGAGCAAAAAGGCTCTGCGAATGCTGCCTACTTTAAAGGAGACATATCCACGAGTGGCAGTAAAAATTTTCAAATTCTTCACCCTAGCAAACCAAGCTTTGATCTGATACATGCCAGTGTGGAGGGGCCTGAATCGGCCGTCTTTTATCGAGGTGAAGCAGAACTCAGCAATGGTCATGCGTTGGTAAAATTGCCGGATTATTTTGAAGCACTCACTCGAAAAGAAAGCCGCACCGTGCAACTGACAGCTAAAGGCCCTAAACCCTTTTTATTAAGTTACACAGACATTGTTAACGGGGAGTTTCAGGTTTATGGGACTCAGCCAAATGGCTTTTTCTCTTGGGAAGTCAAAGCCATCAGAGCGGATATTCCAACACTGAAAGTAGTCGTGCCTCAGATGAAATGAACGCCAAGCTCTTGGGCGAACACGCCCGTTCGCCCCTACAGCATTCCTTGCGAAATCATCTGTTGCACTCAACACAAAGGAACTCTTCATGCGAATCAAACGTATCGTCTACCCAACACTGACACTATTAATTGTTTTAATGCAGACTGCGAATGCAACGACTCAATTCATTGATTGGCGCGACTTAAAAAAAGCGCCTGCCACACTCCCTTTGGAAAACAGGCCTCAAACAATAGTGATTTGGGCTGACGATCTTGATTTGGGCAGGTTCACATTGCCAAGCACTTCTCCAGAAAAACGTCCCCTGAATATGGTACTGATGGCCGATACACTACGGCTTTCGCATATCGCTGACTTTGGCTTATCAAGTGCCCAAGGTGCGGGGTTCAATTTGCTTATCATCGTTCGACAGCTGATTGTGGGTGAAGCGGGTGTTTTAGATTTTAAAACGCTTGCACAAAGTTGCGGTAGCCTAAGCATTTTTTATGGTTCTGCCCGTTTTGAGCCTTTTACAACATCTGTGGAGGCAGCGGAACGTTTCAAGTTCAGTCTCCAAAAGCTACGTCGTTCTGCCTTTTCTGGCTATCAAGATAAATTCAATGAAACCGATCTCAGCAACATTGCCCGACAACTGGTGTCTACCCATCAATCAGTCGATATTTTAGAAGATATACTCATCAAGCCCTCAAACACAGGGTATCCCATCGCTTTCAAAACCGGCTTCGCATTAAATGGCGCGGTCTGGTTTACCTGTGCGGCTTACACGGCCGACAGCGGAGAATTGATGATTTCTCAGGATTTGAAGGCCGCCACCGATGATGTTCCCAAAGAGGCCCGGTTATATCAGTCTCAATGGATGGTTTCTTGGCTTAAGAAACTGAATAAACAGGTGCTAGAGGCGGTATTACTTAAAGACAGAAACCAACTTTTGGGCCATTTTCAAAACATGGCAAAAATGGTTAAAGCGATGAGTTCTGCCATTATTTCTGAAGACTACGCTGAATATAGTCAGATTGTGATGCCCTTGATAGAGATTAGGGAAAAGTGGCTACCGCCCATCTGGCAAAATTGGATCACTGTTCAGGCAGCGGGCGGGATGCCGAAGGATATTCGGCGTTTTATAGTCAAGGATGCGTTATTGATAAACCGTTTAGCCCCGACGGATGCTTTGATTCAACCACATCCTAATGGAAAATTGGGGATCATTCAATATGATAACCTTCATCCTGACAAAATCACGCTGCATTTTGATGCGAAATTGACAGTTGATCCGTGGTTGAAATCTTTAGCCTCGCAAAAACTGGCCGAAACGGGCGAAAAAGTGATGGGTTTGTTTACCCATTGGAAGCTCTCAAACCCAAAGATAATCAGCGAAGGCGTGCGAGAGATTGTCGTTGTACCTATCGAAGACATTCTGCGAATCAAGTTGAC
>Ga0233403_10000015_pt1 | contig 64242 bp, 60 predicted proteins | sample Na_oxic_1_MG_FD_179866 | JGI IMG/M metagenome (GOLD analysis project Ga0233403, IMG submission 179866) | Seawater microbial communities from Saanich Inlet, British Columbia, Canada - Na_oxic_1_MG | ecosystem: Environmental > Aquatic > Marine > Inlet | place: Canada: British Columbia | collected...
AGCATAAACCAGCCGAGCTAAGCGGTGGTGAGCAACAGCGCGTAGCAATTGCCAGAGCGTTGGTATTTAATCCAAAATTCATTTTTGCCGATGAGCCAACGGGTAACTTAGACGCACACAGTGCTGGTGATATCGCGGATCTGCTGTTTGATTGTTGTCGCGAGAAAGGGGCTGGGCTGGTCCTGGTAACCCACAGTGATTTCTTGGCGCAGCAAGCTCAGCATCAGTTGCGGCTTAATGCAGGAAAATGCGAATGGTTGAACGCACAACAAGGCGTAGCAGATACAGCTCGGCACGGGAATCAACGTCATGCATAAACCTATTTTACCCTTGGCTTGGCGGCTATTTGTAGAAGATGCCCGTACCGTTAATCACCGCGTATTACAAGCCACTCAAACCCTATTGATGGTGTTTATTGTTACGCTCACATTAACCAGTGAATCGGTACAACAGCACCTTGAGCATAATATGGCGAATCTCTTGGGCGCTGATGCTGTGGTGACTCACAACGGTGCATTAAGTAAAGACGAATTTGCTTATTTAGAACAAACCAGCAGCGCAGTGATTTATACCCAGAGTTTAAAAACAACCTTAACCCACGATAATAAATGGCAACGCGTATCCCTTAAGGCCGTTGATGAAAGCTATCCGCTACAAGGCCAAGTGCAAATTTCCGATAGTCAAAGTGAGGCTGCTTATAGTGCTGAATTTGCACCCGCGCCTGGTGATATATGGCTAGATTCTCGCCTCGCTGCAGGGCTGGCGATTGCTGTTGGCGATACATTGACAATTTCTGATATTCCGTTAACCGTGACTCACATAGTGCATCATGAGCCAGACCGCTTAATGGAAGGACATAACGTCGATATGCGCGCATTGGTTCATCGCCAAGACTTTTCACTGTTGGAATTTGCCGACGATACTATTCAATATCGTTATTTGCTGAACGCCGATAAGCAGCAAATTGACCAACTATTAACTTGGCAACAACAGCAGTTGCTCAGCGCAGAATTTCGTCACCGCCAAGGTGCGCATCCGTTGGCACTCTTTTGGCAGCGTACTGAGAACTTTATGGGTTTGGCATCAGTGATATTGCTGTTTATGGCGGCTATTGCCATTTATCAAATTTCACGCATTCAGATCCGTAGAGAGCAGCATTTTAGCGCAGTGTGTATGAGCGTTGGTGCGTCGCGTTTAGAAGGGCTAAAAGTATCGGTTTACAAGTGGTTACTGCATATCGTCGCTTTGTTTCCAATAGTCTTGGGGATTGCCACCTTATGCCATTGGGTGATCATCGATTGGTTATCAGCAACGTTGAACAATCTTACCTGGCAACCGAGCTTTATCCAAGCAGGGTTTGCCTTTGGCGTTTGCGCGCTATTATTGGCGGTATTTCAATTGCCAGTTTGGCTGTCGCTTAAGCAAGCGTCAGTTAAACAGTTGGTAATTAACTTTCCACACCCTCAGCGGGCAATAGTGTCACTTGGCAGTGGTATAGCTGTATTGCTAGTGGTCACGGCAATTTATTCTGACAATGGCTTGCTCACCGCCATGGTGTTGGGTTCGATGGCAGCCTGTGTGGCTTTGATTGCCCTGGTGAGCTGGTTGAGTTTAACGTTAGGTGAAAAACTGACGCAGCGATATTCAGGCCTAATTCCTTTTGCTACCTTTATGATGCGCCAGCGCATTGTGAGTAAATCTACGCAGATCATGGGCGTTGGCTTGTGTGCTTTTTTACTACTCTTTACTTTGATGTTGTTGCGTGACTTGGGCAATACCATGGAAAAATATCAGCGTCAGAACGACGGTAATTTATTTGTTTCACAGGCTGATAGTTCACAAATGCAGGCCGTTGAGGCATGGGCGTTGAACCAAGGCGGTGAAGTGCGCCAACAAAAACGATTTATGTACGCCAAACTTATTCGCGTCAATGAGCAGTCTCTGGATGAATTTGCTACGCGCCCCAGTGAGAGTTTAGCGACGTTTAAGCGTTCGATTCGCATGCATTGGACAGATGTAATACCGAGTAATAATCGTCTGATGAATGGGCAGTGGTGGACAACTGAGCCACAAGGACAACAGAACTGGAAACAAATCTCGGTTGAACAAGAGGTGATGACCGACATCGGCTTAGCCATTGGCGATCAATTGACCTTTATGGTGGACGAACAAGCGGTTGATTTTATGATTGTGGCTAGCCATGCCTACAAGCCTGGCGCCGGTTCAATTACATTTTGGGTGCAAATGCCCAGCACAGCGGTCAGGTTCTTAACTGCGCCCCACTATTTTATGGCCAGTATAGAAACTACTGAAGACAGCGTTAATACCTTGGGTGAATTGTGGCAGCAGCATCCGACGCTGCGAATGGTATCTATGCGTGAAATGATGGCGCGCTTTGATAATACCTTGTCCTTGGTTACGCAAATTATCAGTGGCTTTGCAGTGATGATCATGTGCTTGGCGAGTATTGTAATTGTGTCGTCGGTATTGGCCTTTGATCGCCAAGAGCGTAGGAAAAACAGTGTGATCATGAGTTTTGGTTTGCCCAAACGCACGTGTTTACATATTAACCTGATTGAGTGGGCGATGACCGGTGGCATCGCGGCTTGTGGTGCCATGTTTGGCACTTGGTTCGCGGGCGTATTGATGTATCAATCGCAGTTTTCACTGCCTTATTCACCGGACTTTATTTGGTTAAGTGGAACCTTGTTGGTGTTTATGGCCATAGTTGTCATTATTGGCCATGTGGCCAGTCGTAACAGTTTACGCAGTTCGATTCGTGAATTATTGGCTGAGTAAGCGGCCTCAGAGGACTGAATGCTTTCAGCGGGTTGAGAGCAGTCAGCGGACTGAAAGCCCTCTGCGAAAAAAATACAATTTCACATTCGTTTCACGCACCACCGCATAAAGTAAAACTCTACCAACAAAGGAGATACTTTATGCGACAATTTATGGTCCGAGTGTTAACGCTTATTACGTTACTAATTACCAGTTTTACTCAAGCTTTCGCAGCAACCAACGCACAACAAGGTACAAAAGTGCTTATGGTGGTGAGTGGTTATGGTCAATCACAAGGCGATGAACAACCAGGCTATGAATTTGATGAATTTGCCAAGGCCTATTTAGTTTTTAACGCGCATGGCATCAGCGTAGATGTCGCTAGCCCTAATGGTGGCGCGGTAGAAGCAGATCAATACGATCCGACTAAAGCGTTTAACGCCCAAGTGCTAAAAGATAGTGCGATAATGGCTCAACTAAATAATACCCTGGCGATAAGCTCGCTAAATGCCAATAACTATGACGCGGTGTTTATTGTCGGTGGTAAGGGCGCCATGTTCGATTTACCGAAAGATGGGGCGCTACAACAAATGATTGCCGATGTATATGAACAACAAGGCGTAGTCGCTGCTGTTTGTCATGGTCCAGCAGCCTTGGTAGACGTTAAGTTGTCCAATGGTGAATATTTGGTTGCTGGGAAACGTATTAACGGTTTTACCAATGATGAAGAGCGACTGTTTGGCAAGAAATGGTTACCCCACTTTGCGTTTTTGCTCGAAGATAAACTTGCAGATCGCGGTGGTGTATTTCAATCATCTGATATTATGCTGGAGCATGTAGCGGTTCACGGTCGTTTAGTGACGGGCCAAAACCCCTCATCTACGGTAGGTGTAGCCACGGCAATGCTTGAAGCCATGGGCATTTCTGTGCAATCTGTGGAGCGCTTTAGTGATGATTTAACCTTGGAGAAGGTCGCTGAGTTTTTGGCCGGAAATGAGCAGGCGCTAGCGCAACTGAGCGCAGATCCAGAACGTTATCAATTAACATTGGCAGGCATGTACGGATTTTATTATCTAAAGCAGGCTGAGGGTGAAAAGCGGCAGCAACAAGCGTTGGCGTTAATGTTGGTAGCACAAAAGACTATTAATAATCCCAACCTAGATATCCAGATTGCTAAAACGCAGCAGCGATTAGGTGATACCATTGCCAGCCGAAAGACCGCTGAGCAAATTCTGGTGCAACACTCGGATTTTGAGCCCGCTCAGCAGTTCTTGTCGAGTTTAAGCCAGTCAACTAAAACAGTAAGACAATAAAGTAGCCTCAGATAGGATGGCAGGATGACAGAATCAAATAGTTTACAGGTACTTTTGGTCGAAGATGAGGCCAATATCGCCAAGAATATTGCTGAGTATATGGAGCATAAAGGCCATGTTTTTGATTTCGCCATACGCGGTGATCAAGGCTTAAACTTGGCACTGGAAAACTACTATGATTTGGTCATCCTTGATCTAAATTTACCCGCCATGGATGGTTTTGCCGTATGCCGCGTCTTACGCGAAAAAGCTGACCGACACATTCCAATTTTGATGCTAACTGCTCGGGATAGCATTGATGATAAAGTCTCGGGTTTTCAGGCTGGTGCGGACGACTATTTAACTAAGCCGTTCTCCCTACAAGAGCTAGAGGTACGCTGTTTGGCCTTATCGCGGCGGTATCGCTTGCAAACCAGCAAGGAATTGAAACTAGGTCCCTTAGTGATCGACCGCAAGCGCAAATCTGCCAGTCGAAGTGGCGTTGCATTGGCAGTCAGTAGCATGGGTTTTAAAATCTTAGCCATACTGGCCGAGGCTTATCCGCAAGTCGTTAGCCGTTCAGAGCTCATGCAGAAATTATGGGGCGATGAGCCAACGGAATCGGATGCACTGCGCTCGCATGTCTACCAGCTGCGTATGGTAATCGATAAGCCCTTTGCAAAGCCTCTAATAAAAACCGTATTTGGCGCAGGCTTTACCCTAGCCATTGATGAAGAATAATAGACAGGTATTGATACTATGACTCAAGCAGTACCAGCGTTTCACAGTTTAAGCCACCGCATTATTTGGCGGTTTTGCTTGTTTACATTAATCATTTCAGCCATTTACGGCCTTATTTCGTTTGCGCTGTTGTACACTTTGGAAGATACTTTTATTGAGCGAGGGGTAATTCAAGAAGCGGATTATTTATCTCAAGGGTTTACCGAAACAGGACGTTGGCCAACGCCAAGAAGCACTACTATGCAGTTGGTTTTTGCGCGGGATGATTTACCCGACGATTTTCGCTCTATTGCGATTGAAGAGCCGCAGCGCAAAGAATTCTTTGGTAAAGACGGGTTGCACTATCACCTCTATGAATTCAAGGCGCACCCAAACACCTTTTTAGTTGCTGAAGTAAGCGAACAGCTATTGGTGCGCCCTATTCGAGGCGGCATCATTCAGTTTTTAGTGATTAGCGGTGTGATAGTCACTGTGATTGCTTGTTTAATTGCTTGGCTTATTGGGCGTCGTACCACGCGGCCGTTAAATCAATTGGCGAGCCTAGTTGATGGCATCGCATTAGATACACTGCCAAAAAATTTAGCCAACGATTTTCCGAAAAATGAAGTGGGTATTTTAGCCCATGCCCTTGACCAAACACTGGCCCGTATTGCTGCGGCGATGGAGCGTGAACGTAGCTTTACTCGTGATGTGAGTCATGAATTACGCACGCCGCTGGCGGTGATAAAAAACGCCATTGAAGTTGCCCAGTTGAACGCCAGAGAAAATGAAAACCAAGCGCTGCAACGTATTTATCAAGCTGCCGAGCAAATGGAGCAAACCGTACAGATGCTGCTTCTGCTTGCTCGAGAGGAGCATGGGGCCTTAAATGCTCAACCCATCGAATTACTACCGATTTTGGAACGCGCGATTTTAGATAATCGTTTATTGCTTGCAGACAAAGCCATAGAAGTGGAGATTGATGATAGTTGCCAAGTTCAAGTATTAGCTGAATCCAAGATGTTAAAAGTAATATTAGATAACGTCATCGGCAATGCATTTAAGTATACTCTTGAAGGGCAAGTCACCATCTCGTTTGCTGAACAAGTATTGCTGGTAAGTGATACTGGCCCGGGTATCCAGTCCGATATATCGGCGTCAGTGACTGAGCGCGGTGTTAAAGGCAAGCAAAGCACCGGTATGGGATTCGGTTTATCGATTGTTAAGCGTTTATGCGAACACCAAGGTTGGCAGTTAGAGGTGCAAAGCACCTTCGGTACACAAGTGAGTTTGCGTTTTAGCAACGAAGTTTAGTGGCACAAGGTCCAAGGTACTGGTAATCTGAATAAACATCCGATGACACTTCATCAATCTCAGTAAACAGAGCAAAACTGCCTTGCATTTTAAGACCGATACGTTGTGTTAGAACCGATTGATTGATTTTCACAAAGGCCAAATCGAGCTCAAGCTCATCAATGGTGGCCCCAAACATCGGTGAGAAGCTATCCGTATTCGTGATCTCAATTTGCTCGATAAACTCCCCATCTTTAACAAACGCCAAAGTGCCTTGTAGGTGTTTTGATGCGTCAGCGCCAAGTCGTTCTAAATACACATCAAACGAAGCTCTAATATAAGCCTTATCTTCAGAGACGACTACCAAACTATCGGTCTGAATTAATTCACTCAATCGCAGTGAAATACTCGTCTCTGTGTCTTGCTTACGCTGTTGAAAATCAATTTGTTCATCAAGAGTGGGGCTGCGGTTGTTAAGCGCTAACAGTTGCCATCTTGCAGCGTCTGCTTGTTGCGGATTAAAGCGTTCAATGCTACTGGTTTCGTCACCTTCTTCGTTTTCATAACGGCTGATTTGGAACGCCCATTGATCCAATTGCGTTGCTTCAAAATTGTTGATCGCTTGGTCGATAGTAGTTTTAACATTTTCTGTGGTAAGGGGCGATTGTGTCGCTGCACTGACAGTTGCTGCTGGCGCAAAGCTCATACATATGACTAAAAGTTTGAGCGAAGAGCTCATGGATAATTCTCATTGTAATTAAGGGTATCGCTTATTTTACTGACTTAAGTGTGAAACTGATGTGAATTGACTGCAAATATAGATGCGTTTAGTTTCTGTGTTGGATTAACATGGATAGATGCAGAAATTAGCAGTGTAAATGATAATAAGGGTCCAGATCGTGTGTTAGATGGTTATAATTCATTTAACTTATTTGCTAACTACTTCTTAACTGATAATTTAAGTTTACGATTCGCTGTAAACAATTTAACGGATGAAATCGGTATTACTGAAGCTGAAGGGGGTCAAAGTGTAGTAAATGGTCGAGGCATCACTGGTGCGCGCTCTATTACTGGTCGCTCTTCGACATTAGCGTTACGATACGAGTTTTAATCTAAACCCAAGTATAATGTTAAGCCCCTTTTTAAGGGGCTTTTTCTATATTGATTGCGAGATATTAGGGTGTTGCAGGATCTTTTTGGAAGTTACTCAATATTCTGGATCTGCTCTCTCACCTGCTCAATCAACACCTTCAATTCCACCGCGCTTTGTGTGATCTCGGTATTAATTGATTTTGAACCTAGCGTGTTCGACTCACGGTTAAATTCTTGCATCATAAAATCTAAACGACGACCAATTGCGCCGCCTTTTTTCAAGATCGCACGTGTTTCTGATACATGCGAGCCTAAACGGTCTAGCTCTTCGGCAACATCTAGTTTTTGCGCGAGTAATACTAATTCTTGCTCGACACGTTGGTTATCAAGTTCGATTTGGGCTTCTTCAAATTTTGCACGGATCTTGTCTTGTTGCCATGCTAATACTTCGGGCATTAGTACTTTCACTTTCTCGACTTCAGCTTCAACACCAGCTAAACGTTGCTCAACCAATGCTGCCATATTAGCTCCTTCACTGGCACGTGCCGCCAAAAAGTCTTTTAACGTCAAATCAAATTCAGCAAGTAAATCTTTACTTACTGTATCCATATCTAATTCTTGAGCTTCAACGATACCTGGCCATTGTAAAACTTCTAAGCGGTTTAGTGTTGCAGGACCTTGGATAGGCAATGATTCTGCTGCCGCAATTAACTGCACTGCCAAAGACTGATTAACATTAATAGTCGCTTCACTGTTAGGTGCAAGCATTACGCGTAGTTGGCATTCGACCTTACCGCGTTGTAATGTTTTACGAAAACGTTCACGCAATACTGGCTCTAAACTGCGATATGCCTCAGGAAAACGAAAAAACGTCTCTAAATAACGCTGATTTACTGAACGGATTTCCCATACAGCACTGCCCCAATTGGCTTTTAATTCACGGCGGGCAAAGGCGGTCATACTATAAATCACAGGCATTCCTAAATATTTTAACAGGGGCTAATCGCATGGCGAAAATAATCAATTCTCATTGTAACTGATTTTTCTTTTTTCATCGAATTGTGATTACGCTATAATACGTCCTGACAAATTATCCCCTTTAAACATTCTAGGAGCATTTATGCGCCCAAGCGCTCGTACAGCCAATCAAATCCGCCCTGTCACTATCACACGTAATTTCACCTGTCACGCTGAGGGTTCGGTTTTGGTCGAGTTTGGTAACACCAAAGTCATTTGTAATGCCACTGTTGAAGAAGGGGTACCGCGCTTTATGAAAGGTAAAGGCGAAGGCTGGATCACTGCTGAGTACAGTATGCTTCCTCGTGCAACGCACTCACGCTCTGGACGGGAAGCTGCACGCGGTAAACAAGGTGGTCGTACATTAGAAATTCAACGTTTGATTGCTCGCTCATTACGCGCAGCGGTCGATCTTAAATTATTAGGTGAAAACACGATCACACTAGATTGTGATGTTATTCAAGCCGATGGTGGTACACGAACAGCCTCTATCACAGGTGCCTGTGTTGCATTGGTTGATGCCTTGACCTATATGCGTAGTAAAGGGATTTTAAAAGCGAACCCGTTAAAGCATATGATTGCTGCATTATCGGTTGGGATCTACAAAGGTAATGCGATTGCCGATTTAGAGTACACCGAAGATTCAGCTGCTGAAACGGACATGAATGTTGTCATGACTGAAACCGGTAAACTGATTGAAGTGCAAGGTACAGCCGAAGGCGAACCATTTAGCTTTGAAGAGATGAGTGAAATGCTTGAGTTGGCCAAACATGGTTTACGCGAGTTATTTGAGATCCAAAAATCAGCCTTAAATAGCTAAGCTAAGAGAGACGAGCCATGCAAGATTACAAAACTAAATTTATTGAATTCGCGATTAACCGTAAAGTCCTGCGTTTTGGACAGTTTACGTTAAAGTCAGGTCGATTAAGTCCGTACTTTTTTAATGCGGGTTTATTTAATACCGGTGCTGATTTAGCATTGCTCGGTCAGTGCTACGCAGAGGCATTAACCCAATCAGGCATTGATTTTGATGTTCTGTTTGGCCCAGCTTACAAAGGCATTCCGATTGCTACCACGACCGCGGTCGCGTTAGCTACTGAGCATCATCGTTCTGTGCCCTATTGCTTTAACCGTAAAGAAGCAAAAGCGCATGGCGAAGGCGGTAACTTAGTCGGTTCAGAGTTAAAAGGTAATATCATGCTTGTCGATGATGTTATTACCGCTGGCACCGCTATTCGCGAGTCAATGGAATTGATTGCGCAGCATGACGCTAACCTTGCTGGTGTGTTGATTGCCCTTGATCGTCAAGAAAAAGGCCAAGGTGAACTGTCTGCTATCCAAGAAGTAGAACGTGACTTTGGTACTCAAGTCGTGAGTATTGTTACTCTAGGTGATGTGGTTGAGTATTTACAAACTAAGCCTGAATATTCTGAGCATTTACTCAATGTCACCGCTTACCGTGAGCAATATGGAATATAAAAAGGGGTCTGACCCTATTTATTCTGCTGATTATGCCAGTGCCGATCATACTTATGATGCACTGGGGTTGCGTTGTCCCGAGCCGGTCATGATGATCCGTAAAACGATCCGTGGTTTGGCTGTCGGAGAAACCTTACATGTTGTGGCTGATGATCCTGCCACAACACGTGATATCCCTAGTTTTTGCCGGTTTATGCATCACGAACTTATCGCCAGTGATACACAAGCCACCCCATATCATTACTTGATCAAAAAAGGGGAGTAATCGTCAAAATTACCCCCCTTTCTTCTTACTCGAAAGCTCTTAAGCTTGTTTAGCCACTTTACGATTACGACGTAATACCATACCTGAGCCGAGAAGCATTAATAATGCACCCATAGCGGGGGCTGATACTGGTACAGGCGTTGGACCTACTGAGCTTGTGGTTGCTTCAATTGCAAATTCACGAATTTCAAAGTTGGTACCATGGATCCCCGTGATAGAAACTAATAGCGACTTAATATCCACACCTGCAAAGATAAAAATTAAGGTTTCTTGAACTTTAACGTCCAGCGATCGGTATTACCGGTCACACTTCGAGCTCCGACTTCATATTCTAGCTCATCGTCTTCACGGTGATGCAAATCACTAAAATCAACTAGTACAAATCCTGCGGCTTGGATTTCTTTGATTGCTTTTACGGGATCAAAGCGACGGCGATTAGAATCTGTGTAACCTTCCATGTGACGGGCTGTATGGTCAACAACCGCATAAATTCCACCTGATTTTAAGGCAGCAAATGCCACTTCATTCATTTTTGCACGGCCCGCTTCATCAAAATTATGATAATTGCGGAACGTGAATACCATATCGACATTAGTGACACCTAACGAATCAACATTCAATGAATAAAACTTAGCGCCATCAGCACGGCCCATGCTCGCATCTTTAGCTATAATATTGATATCGTTAAAGCCATCTTCTTGTGCTAACCCACGCTCAATTCGAGAAGTGCCAAGTGCCGCATAGTACTCACCACTTTCAGCCACTACCGGCGCGATTAAGCGAGTATACCAACCACCACCAGGGATCAGTTCCACTACTTTCATATCGTGCTCTAAACCAAAAAATGCCAATGTCTCAACCGGTTTACGGTTGCGATCACGTTCTACATCTTTCGCTGGGCGAGACGCTGCTTTCATCGCCGTTTTAATCATGTCTGCTGTACTATGTACTTCGTCAGACTTGTGACCGTGAGCTAAGGTGGGCAACGCAATCAGTACTGTACTTAACAAGCCTACTGTAGCCAGAGTGCGTTTAAAATTTCCTGCCGTAAAATCTAGCATAAATGCTTTCCTTTTTTTATGTGAGAATTGGCGTTAAAACAACGTCGATTTGGCGATCCATATTACAATAATAATACCGGACAGAACTGCCACGGCTTTCCATTGATACTTACGAAACAAAGCTTCGGTTTGATCGCCATAGCGTAAAACTAACCATGCTATCCCAAAATAACGAATGATCCTTGAAATGGCAATCGCTAAAATATACAAACCAATTGGATAATGACTCACTCCAGCAGCTAGCATTGCTAGTTGTAATGGGATCGGAGCAATACCTGCTAATACAATAAACCAAAAGCCTTCATCATGCATCCGGGTTTGGATTTCGACAAACATATTCGGATCGTCAAACCAGTTTAATATCTGTGTCGAGTAGGCTTCAAAAAACCACATTCCCACAACATACGCAATTAATGCCCCAACAATGCAGCCAAGCGTTGCAACAGTGGCAATCCACCACACTTTATCACGACGAATTTGCGAAACGGGGATCAATAAGGTTTCAATAGGGATAGGAACGATAATAGATTCTAAAAATGAAGCTAGCGTAATACCAGAAAGAAAATGCTTGGAATGCGCCCACCGCAATAGGCGCTTATAAAGGTTAGCAAACATCTACGTTATGATTTCATTTATGTTATTCATGCTTAGCAATAACACCGTCTTTCATGACAAACTCAATGTGCTCTAACAAAGTGATATCACTCAATGGATCACCCTTAACAGCGACAATATCAGCTAGTTTACCCGCACTAATAGTACCGAGAGATTCTGTGATATTTAACAAATCGGCAGTGTGAGCTGTTGCGGCTAAAATAGCTTCTATAGGCGGCATGCCTGCCTCAACCATTAAAGCAAATTCTTGCGCATTATCGCCGTGAGCTGATACCCCAGAGTCGGTACCAAACGCGATGTTTACGCCAGCTTGGTATGCACGTTTAAAGGTATTTTGGATCAATGGGCCAATTGCCGCTGCTTTTGAACGTACGATAGCAGGAAAATACCCATCAATTTTGGCTTTTTGAGCAACAAAATTACCGGCTAAAATAGTCGGCACATAATACGTACCGTACTCTTTCATCAAATCCATCACTTCGTTATCCATGTAAGTGCCATGCTCAATTGACGTCACGCCTGCTTTAATCGCCCGAATCATGCCTTCTTTACCATGTGCGTGCACTGCAACCGTCATTCCGTAATCTTTAGCAGTAGCCACAATAGCTTCAAGCTCATCACTCATAAACTGTGGATTTTGTCCATTTTTAGCAACAGATAACACTCCACCTGTAGCGGTGATTTTAATGAGGTCTGCGCCGTCTTTATAGCGCTGTCTTATTGCTTGGCGAGCTTGAGCTACACCATTTACGACGCCATCTTCAGGGCCAGGGTTACCCATAATATGTTTGGCCAAGCCATTTGTTGGATCTGCGTGGCCACCTGTAGTACCGATCGCTTTAGCTGCAGTGTAGATCCGTGGGCCGACAGCGACACCGCGATTGATAGCATCACGCAAAGCAACGGTTTCGTTATAGGTATCCCCTAAGTTGCGCACCGTCGTAAATCCAGCGAGTAAGGTTTTTTGTGCATAGTTAGCTGCGTCCAGCGCATAATCGGCTGCATCATAAGTAACTTGGTTCATGTAGGTATTGGGACCGTGCTCAAATGACAAGTGCGTATGCATATCCATCAAGCCCGGCATAACAGTGTATTGAGATAAATCTATTAATGTTGCGCTTGCCGGTGGCGTGATCAGTCCCGCTTGTACTTGAGTGATCAGATTGTTTTCAATGACTATCGTCATATTCGAGCGAACTTGCTGGTCCGTCGCAGTAATAAGTTTTCCTGCATGGATGTAAGTTTGCGCTTGAACTGATAGGCTGAATGAAAGAGTAACGAAAAACGCAATCAGTATATTTGCTATCAATGTTCTCATAACGCGCCCTTAATACAGTATATGCTGTGATGTGTTTTATTGTATGGAGTAAAACTCTTTATTATTCGACAATCGGGCCAAAATCAGCGCAATAATCTCCAGACTGCAACCAAGCGCGGTCGGCTTTAATATCGAGTTCTGTTGCTAACTGATAATACACATTTTGTTGTACTTTTGCCCATAAATTATTGCGCATCAAAATATAAGGAATAGCACATTGTGCTGTCTCGTTAAAACGCATTTCTAATGGATGCTCAATACTAATATCGACATGGTCATCACAACTGGTATTCACGCTAATGCAGCCGTTCCCCTGACGCTCCCAGCTGACAACTAACAAAGGAACATCAACCACATTGATTTGTACTTTTTCCACAGGAGTGACCAAAAAATATTGATCACCTTCACGTTTAAGAACGCGGGAGAAAAGCCGAACTAACGCCGGTCGCTTAATCAATGAACCGTCATACCACCATTGTCCTGCAGCATCGATGGTTAAGGGGATCTCCCCACAAAAAGGCGGGTTCCATTTTTCGACTGGCGGATAATCTTGCTGGGCTAGCTTTCCTAACGAGCCTTGCAATTGACTTAACATGCTATTTTATATCTTGTTGTTTTGATGCTAACGCCGTGCGTAAATCACGAAGTTTTGCTTTGACCATACGCACGTTGTCAGGACCCATGCGCAGTAGTTGTTTCTGAGCTGGCAAGAGTGCTTCTAACTGTGGGTTAGCAAACTTGTACATGGCACTATCACTGACAACTGGGATCGGTAAGTTAACTGATGGCGTATCTAATAAGCGATTAATTGCAGTAATGAGAGTATCCGTAAAATCAGCATTGGGTTCGGCTATTTGTTCAAAGTTAGCCAATATTTGCGGTTCATATTGGGCTAATAATGCTAATAAGTCAGCCGTTTCAATTTGTGCAAAGGTTTGCGCGTAGACGTTATAACGGATAAATGATTCTGGCGAGATAAATTGGTTGTCGGCTTTTTTAAATACCGCAAACTCCTGTGTCGGAGGGGTTAAGAGCGATACGTTTTCAGGTAACGTTCCTTGTGCAGTATTAGTAATACTTGCCACTAAATTAGCAATAATCGACTCATTGACGATTAAGGTACTCAGCAAGGGGGCACGTAGCGCGGTGATCAAACCTTGTTTAATCGCTTGGTCAGAAAGGTCGAGAGGCTCAGGCTCTACTAATTCGATAACGGGTTCGACAAACTCGACTATCGGAGCGAGCTCTTCAACGTTGGCTTCTCCTACTAGTGTGACAGCAGTAAACTCTTCTTCAATTATTTGTACTTCTTGTACTTCAGGAGCTGTAATTTCAACACTGCTTTGCTCCGGAGCAACAGAGGAAATAGCAGGGGTATCTGTTATGACCACATCGGGTTCATTATCCGGCCACAGTAGCGCAACTGCTAATAACACCAATAAAATGGCAACGACAATCAACATAGGTAAGCGAGAAGGGGCTGCGTCTTGAGTCATAAACGGTTATTTTCCTGGATAAAATTAAAGTATATATCATTAAGTGTCGTTGTCAGCGTATAAGTTCCAATTAAATACACCCTGTTTAGGTTTGTATTGGTGCCATGTGGATCTTAATAGGCTGAAAAATCGTAGTATTATTGATTAAACACATTACTAAATAACCACTCCCAACATTAACAAAGGTAAATAGCATGGCAAAATTTCTCTTCTCTGACTATTATAACCAGCCGAGGCATATCCAGCACTTAGAAGTGCAATCCTTTGAATTAAGCATCTATTTAGTCAAATTAACTGTCGCTGGCGAGACAGGTTTTGTCTATGATAAAAATGACAATATTATGCGTTTTAATAGCTCTCAGCATATTCGAGATGGCTTTGCCGATTGCCAAGTTGATCATGCGATTTTGGTGCATGATTCACCTTATGAAGAAATGATTGGTAATCCACCTAAATCTAAAGAAAGCATGGCGATGCCATTTTCGATGACACAACCGTATTAACCCTAGATGCCAATTGTGGTATTTAGGATGAAGATAGACAGATTGAGTACATTATTTTTTTTATGAGCACATTACGTTTTATTACTTACGAGCAAGCGACACCTGAGCAACAAGCGACGTTTGCACAATTTAATCTGGCATGGATTGAGCAATACTTTGTGGTGGAAGCTAAAGATGAGCACTCTTTGCATCATCCCGATACTGCTATTATTGCACAAGGTGGGCAGGTGTTATTTGGGATCGATGTTAACAACCAATCTGTCATTGTTTGCGCACTATTACGTCAAAGTGATGATGTGTTCGAATTATCGAAAATGGGCATGAAACAGTCTGAAAAAGGTCAAGGATATGCTGAAAAAATGGTTACCGCCACACTCAATGAAGCTCGTCGTATGGGGGCGAAGATGGTTTTTTTAGAATCCAATCGGATCTTGAAAAATGCCCTATATATCTACGAAAAATGCGGCTTTATTGAAGTGCCTATGCTACCTTCACCTTATGCCAGAGCAGATATTAGAATGGAGTTAAACTTAGGATGAGAACTACAACATTTGATGTTTACAATAGTGCGACGCATGAATTACTCGCAACCTTAGATAATGCCACTGATGCGGATATTGAAGCTGCGATCAGTGCCGCTTCATTGCGTTTGCATCAGCCTACAACAGGACAAGAGCGTCACGATATGCTGTTAGCGCTGCGTGAGCAAATGGCAGACAATAGCTCGACTTTTGCGACATTGATTAGCCAAGAATCAGGTAAAACGTACAACGACGCATTAGCCGAAGTGCATTACGCCAATGGTTATTTAACATGGTTTTCACAGTTAGCACTAACTTTAGATTCTCCATTTGAAAGCAGTAAAGGCATTGAGTTATGGCGCGAGCCTGTCGGTGTGGTGGGGGCGATTACGCCCTGGAACTTCCCTTGTGCGATGATTGTGCGCAAACTTGCAGCGGCCATTGCTGCTGGCTGCCCATTTGTCGTTAAACCTTCTGAATTAACGCCACTAAGTGCTTTGCAAGTCGTCGAGTATACCCAGCTTGCGGGTTGGGATGAGGGCTGGTTAGCAGTCTTAGTGAGCGACCAATCAGCTGCCGTTGGCCATGTACTGACAAGTGATACACGGGTTGCCAAATTTACCTTTACCGGTTCCACGCGCGTGGGTAAATTACTGAATGTACAATGTGCCGCTTCGCTCAAGCGAGTATCAATGGAATTGGGCGGCAATGCCCCATTACTTGTTATGGCTGATGCTGATGTCGAGTTTGCAGCACAACAATGTGTGCTCAATAAACAACGCGTAAGTGGACAAACTTGTGTCGCGATTAATCGTATTTATGTTGCCGCTGAGATCGAAGAGCAATTTATAGTGGCGTTGTATGCTGCTGTGCAACAGTTGCGCGCCGGTGATCCGTTAGCTAAAACCACTGATGTAGGGCACATGATCCACTTGGATGCAGCTACCAAAATGCACAATATGGTTGAACAAGCTATTGCACAGGGAGCAAAAGTCGTCTGTGGCGGAACACATGCTGCAGGGAGTGCGTTTTATCCGCATACGATTTTGATGAACGTACAACATGATGATGATCTTGTCTGTAATGAGATCTTTGGTCCGCTGTATCCGATCATTTCGGTATCGGGGGATGTGGATGAGATGATCCGGTTAGCAAATGATACTCAAGCGGGTTTAGCAGCGTACGTATTTAGTCAAAACCAAGAAACCTTAAACGCATGCAAAAGACGCTGTCATTATGGCATGATTGGTTTAAATAGCGCGATCATATCTAATCCAGCGGCACCTTTCGGTGGGATCAAACAATCTGGGTTTGGTAGAGAGGGAGGAAATGTCGGACTTGATGATTTTACCTCAGTAAAATATATCAAGCCCGCTTAAAACAGGTGTATCCGTATGAATAACGCATAAAATTAGTGTGCGTGAGGGGCAAACTCTACACTTAATAATTCCACATTATCAGCAAATTCAAGTGACTGCACTTGTCCTTTGCCCTCAAAATTAATTAAGTTATTTTGTTCAGGCCAAATATCGCGTAACACATCATGGCGCACACTGATTTTTCCCATGTTCGGAGGGGTGGCTGTTTCTTGATAAATCCAAAAATGCTGGCCATCTGCTTCAAAGCCCACTAGATCCAACGCAAACGCTTGATCCAGCTCATCATATAACGCAAATCGCTGTGCCACATACTCGGCAAATTGAGCTTGAGTTTCCGCGCTTTTAATAATATCAGCAGTTTTATCAAATAAGGTCTTAACCGCGTGTTCTGCATCGTGCATATAAACACGATGCATCACTTCGATATTATTGGTGCGAGGATTAAACAGCACGGTCGTTAAGCCTGATTTTTGCTGGTGTGCAGACACACTACACACCGGCATACTAAGCATAATGACCAGACATAACAATAATGTCATTCGTAGTGTCATTATCGACTAGTCCTTATTGTCGTCAGACGCAGCTTCGTCTTCAGTCGCATCATCATCTTCGGTTTTTAATTCGGTCGTAATATCATGCATGATGTCACGATACACCTTGCCACTGCGCGGCTTAGACTTATATGACTCGATACGTGACTTGATGATTTGGCGTGGATAATGGTTGTTGTGAGTATCGACATCAGCCGTTTCCCAACGTGGATCAACCGTTACCGACGCTAGCTCTTTGTCAGTGATGATCAATTTGCTTACCGCTTTAGGCGTACGACGCCATATCTCTGCAGGGATACGCATCATATCAGTGCTGCCGTCAGTGTACGTCATTTCCAAAATGATAGGCATAACCAAACCACCGTGGTTAGAAAAGTCCATTACATAGTAATGTTTATCTTCTGCAACCGCGCGCTCAAGGGCTTTACGCTCCCAAGGTTTAAGATCTTTTAAAAATTTGTTGTATGCATTGCGCTCTTTGTTAGTCACAGTAAAGCGATCGTTGTCGTCATAGAAATCACTGATGTCCGAAAAACGATCAACCCATAACTCTTTACCTTCAGCTTTATTGCGCTCATCGGTTAACGATTTTGGCTTATCGAGTTCTTCTTGACGTTCACGTGCAAAATCAATGTCAGGATCTTGCGTATCTAAACGTAATTGGTATACGCGATCAATCGAAATATCGACGTGATCTGTAGTGTAGAACCAACCACGCCAGAACCAATCAAGATCAACGCCTGATGCTTCTTCCATCGTACGGAAAAAATCCGATGGAGTAGGGCGTTTATACATCCAACGCTGTGCATATTCTTTAAAAGCAAAATCAAACAGTTCACGACCTAAGATAGTTTCACGTAAAATATTTAATGCTGCTGCCGGCTTAGTATAGGCATTGGGACCTAAACGTAAGACTGAGTCAGACTGCGTCATAATTGGAACCTGAACGCTAGACTTCATGTAACCGGTAATATCACGCGGCTCAACGCCCCAAGGAATAGTTGGATCCCATTCACGTCCAGCCACGCCATCTAAGAAGCTGTTTAAGCCTTCATCCATCCATGTCCACTGACGCTCGTCAGAGTTGACGATCATCGGAAAGTAAATATGACCGACTTCGTGAATGACAACGCCAATTAGGAAACGTTTTTCAGCTTGTGAATACGTGCGTGACCCATCATCTTGTAACTCAGTACGTGGGCCGTTAAACGTGATCATCGGATATTCCATCCCGCCAACTGGACCATTGACTGATTGTGCGACTGGGTATGGGTAATCAAACGAAAAACGCGAGTATACATCCATGGTGTGGATAATGGATTCAGTTGAATACTTTTTCCATAAATCGCCACCTTCTTTTGGGAAAAATGACATAGCCATCACAACGGGCATAACATCGCCACCTTGTTGATAGCCACGTGCATCCCACATAAATTTACGCGATGAAGCCCATGCGAAATCACGCACGTTTTGGGCAGTAAAACGCCAAGTTTTGCTTTCTGAAGTGCCTTCTTTTTCGTTTTCTAGAGCTTCTTCTTCAGTCACAACAAACACTGTGCGGTCTGCTGTTTTGGCTTGCTCTAAACGACGTTGTTGCTCTTCGGTTAGGACATCTTTGGGGTTTTGTAACACACCAGTAGAAGAAACAATGTGATCGGCTGGAACCGTCAGTGACACATCGTAGTTACCAAATTCTAAGGTAAACTCACCACGGCCAATAAATTCTTTATTCGTCCATGCTTCATAATCCGTATAAGCAGCTAAACGTGGGAACCACTGTGCTAATAGGAAAATATCATTACCGCCTTCGCGTGCATCATCAGGGAAGTGCTCATAACCGGCACGTGCAGAAACTGCATCTTCTTCGACAATGTTAAATGCAAAATCCATGGTAAAGCGTGTGCGCTCTCCCGGTTTTAGTGGGGTTAACAAGTCCACACGCATTAGCGTGCCAACAGTGGTATAACTTAGTCTGTTACCCAAACCATCAACAACGCGGCTAATGGTATAGCCAAGTTGTGTATCATCAACAAATTGCTGACGACGTAGAGCGCTCAACGAAATCTGAGCTGGCTCACCATCGGTGATGCTTTTAGTACTAGGTCCGCGGTTACCAATGCCACCAAATGTGGTGGTCAGTGCAGACATTGAATCATCTTTAAATTTATTCTGGTCTAATTGCACCCATAAGTACTTCAACGTATCGGGGGAGTTGTTGTAATACGTGATGTCTTGGGTCGCTTCTATACGGCGCTGATCTTCAATTAAGCGTGCAGCAATCGTGTAGTCGACTTGTTGCTGCCAATATTGATGACCTGGCTCACCAGCGGCATTACGATACACGTTAGGTGTCGGTAATACTTCATCAAGTTGACGGAATTTATCTTCAAAACTGCCTTTGGTTTGTTTGATAGCATCGGCATGAAGTACGCTGATCGGGAGTAACGTAAGTGCACATAATGCAAGTAAGATACGACGCATTTAATGATTCCTATTTGTAAGGTTGATATAATTTTAAGGTATATATCATACTCTACTTTTTTAAAAAGGGGGAAAAAAGCAGAGAAAATAGCTAAATATAGCCGGTGGTCTAGGTTGTTTATTGCTGTAATTACCGTATTCTTACACTATCTAATTTTTTGATTATTAACTCTTTTCTGAAGCAAAATTATGCAAGCATTTTCATGGCAACGTGCCGTATTAAAAGTAGGTAGTTCGTTAATTGCTCCCGGTGGCGCAAATGCGGGCTGCTCTGCGCAGTATTTGTTAGCGATTGCTAAGTTCATCACCACTGCTTTGGCTGAAGGTAAAGAAATTATCATTGTGTCTTCTGGCAGTGTCGCTGCAGGGCGAAGCTCTATGCCATTAAACCATCCGCCGTCGATTGCGGAAAAGCAAGCCATGGCAGCGATTGGGCAAACTCAGATGATGCAAAATTGGGCGCGTTTTTTTGATCAGCCGTGTGCGCAAATATTACTCACGATGGACGATTTACACGATCGCCAACGCTACGTGAATATCCAAAACACGTTACGTGAGTTATTGCGTCATCATGCGATCCCCATTGTGAATGAAAATGACACGGTCGCCATCAATGAGTTAAAAGTCGGAGATAACGATAACCTAGCAGCATACACCGCATTAGTTGCTCAGGCAGATACGTGTATAATTTGCTCCGATATTGATGGTTTGTATGAAGCCGATCCGCGTAAAAACCCTCAAGCACAACTGATTGAACATGTAGCAACGATCACCCCAGAAATCGAAGCGATGGCCGGTGGTGCTGGTAGTAGTGTTGGTACTGGCGGGATGCAAACCAAAATACAAGCAGCACAGCGCTGTACTGCTTCAGGGATCCAAACACTGATAGTCAATGGCAAAGATGCCGAAGTGTTTTCTTTATTATCACAAGGGCAATGTAAAGGTACGTTATTTGCGGCTCAAGCGACTAGCAACACCGCTCGTTCCGAGTGGCTCAAGCATACGTTAAAAAGTAAAGGCCGTGTGCATGTTGACTCAGGTGCGGCTCATGCACTTGTTAATCAAGGTGCGTCATTATTACCTCGCGGAATGGTCGATGTGTCGGGAGACTTTCAACCTGGGGATGCGATTGACGTGCTGCATGACAATCAGCGTATTGGCAAAGGTATTGCCTTGTTTTCCAGCCAAGAAATGCAGCATATCAAAGGCCACCATAGTGACCAGATAGAACGTATCTTAGGCTACACCCCTGCTAGTGTCGTGATCCATCGCGATAACCTAATTATTTTATAAAAGAGAAATAACATGACTTTTTGTATTACCACAGCTGCACAGCAAGCGAAAAAAGCAGCCCTGATTACCGCTACTTTATCTGCGGAACAAAAGAATACAGTATTACGCGATATAGCAACGGCGTTACGTACTCATACTACACAAATTATGGCTGCCAATGCCCAAGATTTAGCGCATGCTCAAGCCGAAAACATGGATGCTGCGATGCAAGATCGTTTGATGCTAGATGTTGCACGTATTGAAGCGATTGCGGTGGCGGTAGAGCAAATTGCCGCTCAGCCTGAAGTAGTAGGTGCGATCAGTGAATTGCAAACGATGCCAAGTGGCATACAAGTCGGTCAAATGCGCATTCCGCTAGGTGTGATTGGTATGATTTACGAATCTCGACCGAATGTGACCATTGATGCTGCTGCGTTGTGTTTTAAAGCGGGTAATGCGGTGATATTGCGTGGTGGTAAAGAAGCCTTACATTCGAACATGGCATTAGCACAATGTCTGCATGAAGTGTTCGATGCTCACGGTATTGACCGTGCTGCTGTGACAGTGATCCCCGATCCGGATCGTGCGATCATGAACACAATGCTAACGTTACATGAATCTATTGATTTAATCATTCCTCGCGGCGGAGAAGGCTTGATCCGTTTTGTCTCTGCTAATAGCCAGATACCGGTGATCCAACACTTTAAAGGGGTGTGTCATCTATACATCGATGAATTTGCCGATGCAGACAAAGCCTTAGCTATTTTGGAAAATGGTAAAACTCAGCGCACGAGCGTGTGTAATTCATTAGAAACCGTATTGATTCACCAATCCGTTGCTGCCGAATTGTTACCGCGCATTGCAGCAATGTTTGCACAACATCATGTCAAAATACATGCGTGTGCGCAAAGCTTACCGTACTTTGCAGATTTACCCGATACGCAACTGGCCACCGAGGCCGATTGGGCAGCAGAATACTTAGCGATGGAAATTGCTGTGCGCGTTGTCGATGATTTTGCTGCTGGTATTGCGCATATTCAAGCTTATAACTCAGGACATACCGAAGTTATCGTTTCTGAAGATAAGGCACGCCAACAAGCGTTCTTACAACAAATTAACTCTGCGGTTGTGATGATCAACGCTTCATCGCGTTTTTCTGATGGGGGTGAGTTGGGACTCGGTGCGGAGATTGGTATTTCAACCTCTAAGTTACATGCTTATGGGCCTATGGGCGCACAGTCGTTAACCACACAAAAATTTGTTGTGTTCGGTGACGGACATATTAGAACTTAAGATGCCCAATGCTTTTTATTTTGTATTATGTACCCTTATTTGGGGAACGACATGGTTCGCGATTAATTTTCAACTGTATGTGATTAATCCGACTTATGCTGTTGGGATCCGATTTTTTATTGCTGCTGTCTGTTTAGGTATCATTGCGTCTATTAAGCGCTATCCATTAAGCTTTTCTTGGCGCCATCATCGTTCATTTCTCGCTGGTGGCCTGTTTTTATATGCGCTCGATTACTCTTTCTTGTATGCCGCGCAGCAACATATCGTGAGTGCACTACTAGCGTTAATGAGTTCCAGTGTCATTTATTTTAATGTGATTTTGCGTCGAGTCTTGCTGGGCAAGCCTATTCGTTTTGATGTGGTAGTGGGGGCAACATTAGGATTTATTGGTATCGCTGCGATTTTTGTCCCTGAGCTCAAAGGCATGGAACAAAAAGGGTATGTGTTACTTGGGATCATGTTTGCACTAGGCTCATTTACGAGTGCTTCCGTCGGTAATATCGTATCGGAAAAAACACTCGAAATCGTGCCTGTGGTCAGTTTCAATTTTTATACAATGTTGTATGGTAGTGGGTTAATCGGGCTCGGCTTACTCATCACCCAAACCCCATTAGTATTGCCAACCGCACCTTCGTTTTATATCGCACTGCTATACTTAGCACTGTTTGGATCAGTCATTGCCTTTGGCTGTTATATGAAATTAGTACAACAAATGGGGTCAGATCGAGCAGCGTACGTGGTACTGATATACCCCATTGTTGCGCTGATTGTCTCTACGATATTTGAAGATTATCAATGGTCGATGTTATCTGCGGTTGGGGTATTGTTGATTTTATTAGGTAATGCCTGTGCCATGGGAAAAATACCCTTGCAGCGCATTAGCCCGTCATTAAAAAAATAAAGGAACCAAACATGCCAGAGATAAAGCGTTTACTGGATAACAATATTAAATGGGCGGATGAGACGATGGCACGTGATCCATCATTTTTCAACACATTATCCGAGCAACAATCGCCAATTTATTTGTGGATTGGTTGTTCAGATTCGCGCGTTCCAGCTAATCAGATCGTAGATTTATTACCTGGTGATATTTTTGTTCATCGCAATGTGGCTAACTTGGTCGTGCATACTGATTTTAACTGCTTATCGGTCCTACAATATGCCGTAGACGTTTTAAAAGTAAAACATGTCATCGTATGTGGTCATTATGGTTGTGGTGGTATTGATGCTGCATTGACGGATGATTCATTGGGTTTGATTGATAACTGGCTTGGTCATATTAAAGATATTGCGGCATTTCATGATGATGAATTATCTGAATTAGTCGGTGAGAGCAAAGCGGCACGTTTATGTGAGCTGAATGTGCTTACGCAAGCTGATAATGTTGCTAAAACCTCGATTGTCAAAGATGCGTTATCCCGAGGGCAAGATTTAAAAGTGCATAGTTGGATCTATAGTTTACGCAATGGCAAAATCAAAGACCTAGCCTAAGTGCTAACAATTGCGTATCCTTGTGCGGTCTCAATCACTCATTCACCCAAATAGAAAATTATGACCACACCTACTGACGACTATACCGTCCATGCTAAACCGACCTTACCCATGCCAGAGTTTATTGCGTTGATGGCAATGTTGACCTCTTTGGTCGCTTTGTGCATAGATGCGATGCTACCAGCTTTATCTATCATTGGGACGGAGCTCAATAGTACAGGATCACAACAAAACCATTTCTTGGTCAGTATATTCTTTATTGGTATGGCGTTTGGTCAGCTGTTTTTTGGTCCATTTGCTGATTCAAAAGGTCGTCGAGCAAGCATCTTATTAGGACTTGCTATTTTTAGTATTGGTACCTTGATTTGTATGTTGGCGACGACGATGGAAATGATGTTGTTTGGTCGACTTGTTCAGGCATTTGGTGTATCTGGTCCGCGTATCTCCGCGATGGCCATTATCCGAGATATCTATGTTGGCGACCGTATGGCCAAAGTCATGTCGTTTATTATGATGGTGTTTGTGTTAGTGCCTATGTTAGCGCCGGTAATTGGGCAGTTGATCATGCAGATTGCCGGTTGGTGGTATATTTTAGTCAGCTTTTTAGTGATGGGAGCATTCACTGGGATCTGGTTTATGTTGCGTCAGCCTGAAACATTAACCAAAGATGTACGACAGCCTTTCTCTTTTTCTCAGACCCGTGAGTCTGCGCAGTATATTGTTACCCATCGTCAAGTCATGGCGTATATAGTGTTGACGGGTTGTATCTTCGGTGCATTTCTGGCTTACATCAGCGCATCGCAAACTGTCTTTCAAGAAATATATAATATGGGTGAGTGGTTTCCGTATATCTTTGCTACATTGGCTTTTTCGATTGGGGTGGCTTCTTTTATTAATGCTCAATTAGTCGAACGGTTTGGGATGTTACGTTTGTGTCATATCGCATTACATGGCCATATTATTACGTCCTTTGTTTTACTCATCACGACACTCCATTTTAACGGGTTACCGCCAGTAGGGTTATTGATTGCAGGCTTGTTTGTTGACTTCTTTTTTGTGGGGATCTTATTTGGCAATATGAACTCCCTGGCAATGCAACCTTTAGGGCAAGTGGCAGGTATAGGGGCGGCATTAATTGGTGCAATTAGCTCTGCCATCGCAGTGCCGATAGCACTCTTTATTGATAGTTACTTGAGTGCGACAATCACGCCAATTATTATAGGATTTAGCCTTTTGGGCGTAGTGAGTTTGATGTTGTTTCAATTTGCGGGTAAAACACCAAAAGCAGTTGCTACTTCTAAAATCTAATCCCTCCACGAACACCGCTGCTAACGCAAATACAAACACGCATAAAAAAAGCCACATATAATGTGGCTTTATGTCTAACTAAAATGAATATTTGTGTGTATGATTTTATTGTTATTGAGCTAAGCTCTTTGTTATCTAAATACGCATCTATTTTGGGGGCGTAGACTAAGAAACTTTGCCTAATTGTACGACAGGCTTAATTTGGTTGTTTTGAATGATTTCAATTTTACGTGGACTGCGATCGCCATTTTTAATTTTGTCATAACACGCATTTTGCACTTCCATTTGCTGACAAAACTTATAAAACGTCAAAAAATCTTTGCGATTAAAGTCGTCTCCATCACGCGTCATTTGTGAATCAATATATAACTCACTGCCATTAATAGTCATTGAAGCGCATGATGTGTAGGGATCACCATAATTCTTAACTTTCAACGCACGAACCATTTTTACTTCAAAGATCCATTCTCCGATGCGAGTGTATCGTGAAATTTCATTTGTGTTCATGTTGTAAATCCTTTAAATAAGTTGATTGAGTGAAATAGAGAAAGTACTGTTAAAAGCGTTAACCTGCTCTAAGCTGAGTTTTATTTGGAGCTTCAAGCAGGTTACAAGGGTACTAGTACCACACTTTACTCAACTCAATATATACAATGCACTTAGTGTGCCATGTGGTATTCTTAATGAAATCAATGGGTTAGTTTTTGAGTGATACCATTGGTGTTGCTAAATAGCGACATTGTTTGGGGCAGTGTGATTTATTGGGGGCGCTTTTACATCACTTACCAAGAAACCATACGATTACCAGACTGAAATGTCGGCGTTCTCTTACAAAATGACGTGTTTGTGGGGGTGAGTTTCGAATATGTGATGTTGCAATATGGCAACACTCGGGTGGTTGTCTGCTTTCAAATCTTATCCGTCATGCATAAAAAGCGACTATAAAGTACAAGTATTAACAGAAGGGCTAAAACGAAAAAACCCGGCCAAATTGGCCGGGCAAAAGGGCTTTAAAGTAAAGCACCTAACGACAGAAGGTCATTATGTTGTGCCAGCGCACAACATAATATAATCTGTTTTAGTTGGTTTCGATAATTGCTTTCATGTCGGTCATATAACCGCGAAGCTCATCACCAACCCACTCAACACCGTGTTCACGGATAGCTTTGTTAACTTCAACCAAACGCATATTGTCTACCGCATTTGAGGTCTCAGTTAAACCACCACCAATGTATTCACCTGTCATATGAGGCATCACATGTTCTGCTAACAAAGGTACCGCAGCGTTAGCGAACAAGTAGTTTCCGTACTCAGCAGTATCAGAAATAACGACGTTCATTTCATATAAACGCTTACGTGCAATGGTATTTGAAATCAATGGTGTTTCGTGTAACGACTCGTAATAAGCTGATTCTGGTAAAATTCCAGCTTCAACCATCACGTCAAACGCCAGTTCAACACCTGCTTTAATAGCAGCTACTAAAAGTATACCTTTATCGAAAAACTCTTGGTCGTCAATGGTACCTTCGTATACTGGTGCATTTTCAAAACCAGTTAAACGGGTTTCTTCACGCCACTTTAATAAGTTCGCATCACCGTTGCTCCAATCCGCCATCATAGTTTTAGAGAATTCACCACTGATGATATCATCTTGATGTTTTTCAAATAATGGACGCAATAACTCAGTCAATTCAACAGATAAGTCATATGCTTTGATTTTTGCAGGGTTAGATAAACGATCCATCATGTTGGTGACACCACCAATTTTTAATGCTTCTGTAATCGCTTCAAGGCCGTATTGGATAAATGCGCCGGCGTATGCTGGATCAGCACCATCTGCAACCATTTTATCATAGCAAAGAATAGCCATAGTCTGCTGCATACCACATAGGATAGTTTGTTCGCCCATTAGGTCAGACTTAACTTCAGCAACAAATGACGACTCAAGTACACCAGCGCGATCACCACCAGTTGCAGATGCTAATGCTTTAGCAATATCCCAACCTTGGCCCAGAGGATCGTTTTCTGGGTGAACAGCGATAAGTGTTGGCACACCAAAACCACGCTTATATTCTTCACGTACTTCTGTACCTGGGCACTTAGGTGCGCACATTACAACAGTAATGTCTTCGCGAATTTGTTGGCCTTCTTCAACGATATTAAAACCGTGAGAGTAAGATAATGTTGCGTTTTGCTTCATTAATGGCATGACTGCTTCAACCACTGATGCATGTTGCTTATCAGGGGTAAGGTTATACACGATATCAGAAGTAGGAATTAAGTCCTGGTAAGTACCAACCGTAAAACCATTGTCTGATGCGCGTTGGAAAGACTCACGCTTCTCATCAATTGCCGCCTGGCGTAATGCATAAGATACGTCAAGACCTGAATCACGCATGTTTAGACCTTGGTTTAGGCCTTGCGCACCACAACCAACAATGACAATTTTCTTGCCTTTGAGGAAATCACAACCGGTTGCGAATTCACTTCTGTCCATAAAACGGCATTGACCTAGCTGATCAAGCTGTACGCGTAAAGGTAAGGTATTAAAATAATTTGCCATTGTCTTCTCTATAAGTTTCAAACTAATAAATGTTCGCTCAAAATCGCATACAAGCCAGTTGTCTCATTGTGTGCGAGTAATATTGGTAATCAGTGACGATTGAGATTGAATATAATGCAAGATTAATATATTGAAAAATGATATATTTGCAAAACTGTATTGCGATATTCGCAATAACTAGGTTTTATAAGGTCTGAAGCTATTTTGGATATAAAAAGTTTGGCAATGTTTAATCATTTAGCGCAGTCGTTACATTTTGGGCAGACGGCACAAGCGATGTTTATTACGCCTTCAACATTGAGTCGTGCCATTCAACGTTTAGAGCAATCGGTTGGTACACGTCTATTTGAACGGAATAATCGAGAAGTATCATTAACGCATAGTGGCCGCATGTTTTTGACGTTTAGCACTGAAACGCTCGCAAATTGGCAAGCACTACAGGCGGATTTAGCTCAACAAGAACAACAGCTTAGTGGTGAACTTAGCGTATATTGCTCGGTTACCGCTGCTCACTCTCATTTACCAGCAATGCTCAATAGCTATCGCGCCTTGCATCCTCAAGTCGATATTAAACTCGTAACGGGCGATCCTGCACTGTCCATCAATAAAGTGATAGATGGGCAAACGGATGTCGCTATTTCTATTCAGACCCCGCAAATGCACTCTGATATTAAATTTAAAGCGATTGACACAGTACCTCTGGTGTTAATTGTCCCTAAAAGTGCTGGGATAACTCACCTTAAACAGATCAAGTGGAGTCAACACCAGATCATTATGCCAGAAAGTGGGCCGTCAAAACGTATCGTACATCATTGGTTTGCTGAGCATAACATTCGACCCAAAGTCTATGCTTCTGTTGGGGGGAATGAAGCCATTGTCAGTATGGTCGCACTGGGCTTTGGCATTGGTATTGTCCCAACGATAGTATTAAATAATTCAGCATTATTAAATCAAGTGAACGCGGTGACGATTGATGATATTGAGTCATATCAGATCGGATTATGTTGTCTTAAGGCGAAACAACACGAGCCTAAAATCAATGCTATGTTTGATTTGTAACAACCTACAATAACTGCTCGTGACGGGCATAGTGATGTACAAATCGATCAAACGCACGGTAACTTAATGCAGTTTGTACGTGCGCTAATTCGATAGCGGCAGACGCCTCTAAATCTGCTAGTGTACGCGATACTTTCAAGACGCGATGATAAACCCTTGCGGTTAAGCCTAGCTCTTCTATCGCACAGCCAAGAAACTCCGATGATAAGCTGTCGAGGTCACAAAACTCGTTGATCCTTTGTGGACATAAGTACGCGTTTAACACCCCTTGGCGTTGCAGTTGGATATGCTGAGCGTTACTAACCAGCGCTTTTAACTCGTTAGAGCGTGTTCGTGCTTCAGCAGATGCGCCGACTAGGTTGACCTGATTGAGGTTCACTTTTTGGACTTCGATTTGGATATCTATTCGATCTAACAAGGGGCCAGATACCTTTTGTAAATATCGCATGTTTTGATCGTAAGTACTGCGTCCATCATGAATATCCCCGGTAGGACTTGGATTCATCGCGGCGATGAGCTGAAAATTAGCGGGTAACGTCATGTTATATTGTGCTTTTGCCAGCGTAATGGTTTTGGCCTCAAGAGGCTGTCGTAAGTGTTCTATAGCGTTTGCGGTAAATTCGGGTAGTTCATCTAAGAATAAAACGCCGTTGTGGGCCAATGAAATTTCACCAGGACTAAAGCGCACTCCACCACCAATGAGTGCAGGGATCGACGCACTATGATGAGGTTGTCGAAACGGACGTTGACGCCATAACGCATTAACATTGAGCCCTCCCACGCTATTTATGGATGCATTTTCTAGTGCTTGTTGTTGTGAAAGCGCCGGTAAAATCGTCGCTATCCGTTGCGCAAGCATGGTTTTTCCCGATCCAGGAGGACCATACATTAGTAGATTATGTCCTCCGGCTGCGGCAACTAAGCAAGCTTTTTTCGCTTGTGTTTGACCCATAACATCAGCAAAGTCAATGCCTTGAAAAGGATCTTCTGCGGGGTGAGGAATATGTGTAATGGAGGCTAATGTTTGAGCGTTGTTGAGGTGCGCAACTACCTCCCGTAAATGCAAGGCACTCAATGCGTTAATATGGGGTAGTACACTGAGTTCGTTGCGGTTGGCTTGACTGGAAACCAGTGTTTTATCCGCGGGCAGGGCAAGACCTGCGACTAATATTCCTTCGACATGCCGAAGTTCACCAGATAACGCAAGTTCACCTAAAAACTCATAACGATGTAAATACTCCTGATTGATTTGTCTACTGGCACTGAGCACACCGACTGCAATTGCTAAATCAAAGCGCGAGCCATGCTTGGGTAAATCTGCAGGAGATAAGTTAATCGTGATCCGTTGAGCGGGAAAGGTAAAACCAGAGTTAATGATAGCACTACGCACTCTCTCTCGTGCCTCTGAGATACTGCGATGGGGTAAACCCACAAGGTTAAATGCCGGTAACCCAGCAGAAATATGTACTTCGATAGTAATTAATGGCGCTTCTATTCCAAATGCACTACGGGCAAAAACAACGGCAAGTGACATGTTCAATCCTCTTTCGATAACCTCAGTAATTACTAAGGATATAGAAAACCAGACAAAGGGTAGGACAGGATTTTATGCAAAAAGTGAAAACTAGACGAACGATCAGTGTTGCATTTTATAAAAAAATCAGGCTTACTATGTATTCAGAGCGTTCGCTCTATCAGTGACCATATTTTAAGCAAAGTGAGTATATAAGTATCTCGCTAATGCTAACTTGCCAAACTAAAAATTACGTTGGTACTATCATCCTGCGCTATCAGAAAGTGTATTTAGGGTGTATTATCATTACGTTTAGATAATCCACTTTGCACGCTATTTGACAAACAATTGCGCGTACTGTTTTACGATAAAGGAAAAACAATGGCTAAAACCCCAGCAGAAAAAATTTGGTTTAACGGTGACATCATGCCTTGGCAAGATGCGAAAGTACATGTGATGACGCATGCGATTCACTATGGCTCATCTGTGTTTGAAGGGATCCGTGCATACAATACGCCTGATCAGGGAACTTGTGTGTTTCGATTACAAGAGCATAACCGCCGTTTGTTCGATTCCGCCAAAATTTATCGTATGACTATCCCTTATACGCTTGATCAAGTGAATCAAGCGACGATGGATATTATTACGGCCAACAATTTAAAATCAGCATACATCCGTCCAATTGCTTTTTATGGTGATTTGGGTATGGGGATCCAAGTTCCTTTTGGTCAAGAAACTGAACTAAGTATCGCCGCCTTTGAATGGGGTGCATATTTGGGTGAAGAAGCACTTAAGCACGGTGTTGATGCTGGTATATCTTCATGGTCTCGTCTAGCGGCTAACACCTTGCCAACTGGCGCAAAAGCGGGTGGTAACTACTTATCTTCACAGCTAATTTCCATGGAAGCGCGTCGCCACGGTTATGGAGAAGGTATCGCACTTGACGTAAACGGTTATGTTTCTGAAGGTGCAGGCGAAAATATTTTTGTTATTCGTGACAAAGTCGTCATGACAACTCCAAAGACTGCGGCAATTCTTCCTGGGATTACACGTGATACCTGTATGACGCTATTAAAAGAATTAGGCTATGAGATCCGCGAAGAAAACATTCCGCGTGAGTCTATGTACTTAGCTGATGAAATCTTCATGTGTGGAACTGCAGCAGAAGTAACACCAGTTCGCAGTGTTGACGGTATTTCAGTGGGTAACGGTGGCCGTGGACCAATTACTAAAGAAGTGCAAGATATGTTCTTTGGCTTGTTTAATGGCCAAACTCCAGATAAGTGGAACTGGTTAACGCCGGTTTATAAATAGTTTACAGATTTTTGATTTAGCGTTAAAAAGAGAGAGAGATTATGCCAAGACTTCGTTCAGCAACGACCACACAAGGTCGTAATATGGCAGGTGCGCGCGCCTTATGGCGAGCTACAGGAATGAAAGACAGTGATTTTGGAAAACCAATTATTGCTGTTGCTAATTCATTTACGCAATTTGTACCTGGTCATGTGCATTTAAAAGACATGGGTCAGCTGGTTGCGCGTAGCATTGAAGCAGCCGGTGGTGTAGCCAAAGAATTCAATACGATTGCTGTTGATGACGGTATTGCGATGGGTCATGCAGGTATGCTGTATAGCTTGCCTTCACGAGAAATCATTGCCGATTCTGTTGAGTACATGGTCAATGCACACTGTGCTGATGCGATTGTCTGTATCTCTAACTGTGACAAAATTACCCCAGGGATGTTGATGGCTGCAATGCGCTTAAATGTCCCGGTAATTTTTGTTTCTGGTGGCCCAATGGAAGCGGGTAAAACCAAACTGTCTGATCAAATCATCAAACTAGACTTAGTCGATGCAATGGTCGCAGGTGCAGATGATAATGTGTCTGACGCGGACTCTGACGAAATCGAACGTTCTGCTTGCCCAACGTGTGGTTCATGCTCTGGTATGTTTACGGCCAATTCGATGAACTGTCTGACTGAGGCGTTAGGGTTATCGCTTCCGGGCAATGGTTCTTTGTTAGCGACACACGCTGATCGTGAACAGTTGTTTATTCGTGCGGGTCAAGAAATCGTTAAATTATGCCAACGCTATTATGGCGATGACGATGAAAGTATCTTGCCACGCAACATAGCTAATTTTAACGCGTTTGAAAATGCGATGAGCCTAGATATTGCGATGGGTGGTTCTACTAATACCATTTTGCACCTATTAGCCGCTGCAATTGAAGGTGAAGTTGATTTTACGATGGATGACATTGATCGTTTATCTCGTAAAGTCCCGCATCTATGTAAAGTTGCTCCCTCAACACCAAAATACCATATGGAAGATGTGCATCGTGCCGGTGGCGTTTTAGGTATTTTGAACGAATTAAATAAAGCTGGATTACTGCACGGGGATTCGCAGCATGTTGCCGGTGGCACTATGGCTGAAGTTATCGCCTCTATGGATATCACACGTGATAACCCCGAGGCAGATAAATTTTACCGAGCTGGACCTGCCGGTATTCGTACAACTCAGGCATTTAGCCAAAGTTGTCGCTGGGATGAAAGTGATAATGATCGTGAAAACGGTTGTATCCGAAACATTGAAAATGCGTACAGCTTAGAAGGTGGCCTTGCGGTCTTATTTGGTAACTTAGCCGAAGATGGGTGTATCGTTAAAACTGCCGGCGTGGATGAGTCAATTCATACCTTTACCGGTCCTGCACGTGTATATGAATCACAAGATGATGCGGTCAACGCTATTTTAGCCGATGAAGTTGTCGCTGGTGATGTAGTGGTTATTCGTTATGAAGGCCCTCGAGGGGGACCGGGCATGCAAGAAATGCTTTATCCAACTACGTACCTAAAATCTAAAGGTTTAGGCGCCGCTTGTGCATTGATTACCGATGGTCGTTTCTCCGGAGGGACCTCTGGTTTATCGATTGGCCATTGTTCACCTGAAGCAGCCAGTGGTGGTGGTTTAGCCTTGGTCGAAGAAGGCGACATGATTGCGATTGATATTCCAAACCGTACCATGAATGTGGTGCTTGATGATGCTGAATTACAAGCACGTCGTACAGCAATGGAAAGCCGTGAGCGCCCATATAAGCCAGTTAATCGCGAGCGTAAAGTGTCTTTAGCATTACGTAACTTTGCGATGTTAGCGACCAGTGCTGATAAAGGTGCTGTACGCGATCCATCTAAATTAGAAGATATCTAATATGAGTCATGTAAGTGCGAATGAATATTTAAAGAAAATCCTGCTTGCCCCAGTGTATGAGGCGGCGGTGAATTCGGATTGTGTCTTGATGAATCGGTTGTCGAGTGAGCTTGGCAATCAGATTTATTTAAAACGTGAAGATCAACAACCGGTTAAATCTTTTAAATTACGTGGCGCTTACAATCGTATTTGTCAGCTAAGCGATGATCAACTAGCCAAAGGCGTCATTGCTGCATCTGCTGGCAATCACGCTCAAGGCATGGCTTACGCTGCGAAAAAAAAGAAAATTCACGCCACCATAGTGATGCCCGAAACGACACCGGATATTAAAGTCGATGCGGTGCGTCGCTTTGGTGGTGAGTGGGTCAATATAGTCCAACACGGTACTAATTTTGATGCGGCATCTACTTATGCTCAAGCGTTATGTGTAGAGCAGGGATTAACTTATATACCTCCTTTTGACGATCCTGACGTGATAGCCGGTCAAGGTACAATTGCACGTGAGATGTTAGAGCAGCAGCCAGATCTGGATACGTTGTTTGTTGCTGTCGGTGGAGGCGGTTTAGCGGCAGGTATTGCCGTTTATGTTAAGCAGCTTAAACCTGAAATTAAAATCATCGCGGTCGAGTCTGAAGGCTCTGCTTGTTTGACTGCAGCATTAGCAGCGGGCGAACCGGTAACGTTACCGAGTGTCGGTATTTTTGCTGATGGGGTAGCCGTTAAAACAATGGGCGTTGAAACGTTTCGTTTATGCCAAGAATATGTAGATGAAGTCATGACGGTAAGTAATGACGAGATTTGCGCAGCGATCAAAGATATTTTTGATGATACGCGAGTCATTGCTGAGCCTGCAGGAGCTTTGTCGATAGCAGCAATTCGTAAATATTGCCAAGCCAATAAGATTACCGGCCAGCATTTGGGTGGTATTTTATGTGGTGCTAATATTAATTTTCACACATTGCGCTATGTCTCTGAACGTTGTGAATTAGGCGAGCGTAAAGAAGCTGTATTTGCAGTTAAAATTCCAGAGGTAACGGGTTCATTTAAACGCTTTTGTGAAGTGTTAGGCGGTATCAATATTACCGAGTTTAACTATCGTTTCGCGAATGCACAGCAAGCCTATGTGTTTGTCGGCGTTAAATTAAAACGTGGTCTAGAAGAGTATGCCGAGCTGACCACAACGTTGGCAGAAAATGGCTACGAAGCGATTGATCTATCTAATGATGAGCTGGCGAAGCTGCATGTACGTCATATGGTGGGAGGCAAGCCGCCAGTGGCGATTGCTGAGCGCGTCTTTGGTTTTGAGTTCCCTGAATATCCTGGAGCGTTGATGCATTTTCTCAATACTTTGGGCGAGCGTTGGGATATTACTCTGTTTCATTACCGCAATCATGGTGCTGCAGAGGGGCTAGTCTTAGTTGGCTTTGATTTACCAGCGCATTTAAGCGCAGATTTTGAAGAGCACCTTAATGCCCTTGGTTATACTTACCAAGAGCATACAGGCAATGCTGCTTATCAATTTTTCTTAGGCAGCGATTAGATTTTTTGTAAATGCTGGACTATTTCTGGCCAGACTATCTGATTGACCAAATCATGTAAGGCGGTGGAGTTGTCATTTAAATGCAACGCACCGCTCTCATCTGAAGTTAACAACGCATTTTCTCGTAATCCATTAACTAACGTCGCAAATACATTCTTATCCGAAAACTCCGGAGAACTCACTCCATATAAGCTTGATAAACGCTCGGCGATCTTACGCGATTCGCGTTCTAATTCACCTCTGCTCATACCTGCATTTTTGGTTAATACCGTTAAGACAATTGCATAACGCTGCCATGTATCTTGCATGACACGAGCCAGTAGCCATGCACTATGAAATGCTGCATCAGTGGAGGCTGGCGGCATGATCTTACGACCTGCTTGGACTAACAAACCTTGGGCTTTGAGTTGTGTAATACACGCGTCTACATAGGACTGGGCTTCATCTTCAGTAAAGTATATAAATAACTCTTTGTGCAACAAAGGGTAGATCGTTTTTATTGTCGATAAAACAAATGATTTTTCGCAACCATTTTTAGCAAACACCAAGGCCGTAATTAGGCTCGGTAAGGCAAACAAATGAATAATGTTATTGCGATAATAAGTTAGAGCCACAGCATTATCTGTCTGCGGAGAAATCAATGTCCCAAATTGGTCAGTTTCTGTCTGTAGACGCTTTAAGGATAGGGTGTTAGTAATTAATTCAGCAGCATTATACTCAGGGATCGACATAGTATCTGAGAACGGCAATGTACGGAATAATGTCAGATAATCACTAATGGCATGCTCCATTTCTGTCTGACTCATTGTCATTGTTTTGCTTGCTAATAAGCATAATGACACTAATGCCATGCCATTTAATGCGGCGGATTTGTTGATTTCTAACATAATATCATCGGCTAAACGGTTCACCGCTGGTGTCAGCCATTGTGGTTTTTTATGCTGGTCATCTTGATCAACTGGAAGGCTCCATTCTTGGGCATGTTGATCCAAAAATTGGTTAAGCAAGATCGGCTCACCGAAATTTAGATAACCGTGTCCATAATTACGGAGTTTTTTGATTGCCCCAAGGACTTGTAAAGGCGATTCTTTTTTCTTTGACTTGCCTTTTAGTTCTTTGACGTAACTGCTGACTTCCATCACATTTTCATAACCAATGTATACAGGCACTAGGCTCACTGGACGATTAATCCCTTTAGTCATCGCTTGAATGGTCATCGCCAACATACCTGTCTTTGGTGGTAGTAGTCTTCCGGTACGTGAACGACCACCTTCAGGATAGTATTTGACCGAGTAGCCTTTGTTGAAGAGTAGCTCTAAGTATTCTCGAAATACAGCTGTGTAGAGTTTGTTACCGGCAAAACTGCGGCGTAAAAAGAACGCGCCCGCTTTCCTAAAAATCGGACCTGCTGGCCAAAAATTCAGATTGATACCTGCTGCGATGTGCGGCGTCACTAATCCTTCCTTATATATGACGGAGGTCAGTAATAAATAATCCATATGAGAACGATGACAAGGAACATAAATGATTTCATGACCATTGCGTGCTAATTCACGGACTTTTGCTGCATTTGATACGGTGATCCCGTTATAAATTTTGTTCCATAGCGGCGTCAGTATACGGTTAGCAAAACGGATTAACCCTTCGCGATAATCACCGGCAATTTCATCTAAGTACTTGTGCGCTTCTTGTTTGGCTTTTGCGGGTAACACGTTTTTGCTGCGGACTAGTTCTCGCATCGCTTGCTTGACTGAATCAGATCCGACAACGGCAGAATGTAAGGTTTGGCGTTCGAGTAATGTCGGGCCGATTAAGCCTTGTCGTTTACGCTGAAAATGCGTTGCTGCGACACGGAGTAATTTACGTGCTATGTGCTCATCTGAACCATGTTGTTGTGCCATGAACTGAGACGAAACCGCTTTTGAATAAGACACAAAGTTGTCACGGCCTAAAAACAACACAATAAATATTTTACGTAACCAACTAGGAGAAGCCACATCGACGATGAGGTCGGAAAATCCTGGCTTAGATTTCTCAGGTGCACGTCCCCATGTGATATAAACCGGTACCATTTGGATATCTAATTCAGGTTGTTCTCGGTGAGTATGAAACAGCTGCGTAAATTGTGATTCTATGTTGGTTTTGCCTGGTTTCTTGCTAAATAAGGGAGTTTGAGTGTGTAAATATAAGCAAGAGACATGGTCATTGTTACCAAAAGCTGATGGCGTAAGCGGACTAGGTAAACCTAAACGCTTTGTGGAAAAAGCTAAAGCAAGCTGATCTGAGATAGAGTCAGTGTGCAAAATATAAATAATAGGGCGACTGGGATCAATCCCCAACTCTCCAGTTACATCAGCGGGAATGGTATGTGGCTTCACTAGCAGTCGAACGGGCCAATACAATAAAGATAAAAATAATTTTCTGAAAAAAGACATGGGGTTGATGATCACCTATAAAATTTTCGCAATTATACATGTAAAAACAAAATAGGGATATTAAAGGGGCTTGTATTTAAAATAATACTGGATATACTAACAGTAACTGTATTAATTAACAGGCTGGTTATGCGTCCACTAACTCCAAGACAACAAGAAGTACTTGATCTGATCAAAGCAACGATGATCGAAACCGGCATGCCGCCGACTAGAGCAGAGATTGCGCGGCACTTAGGCTTTAAATCACCGAATGCCGCTGAAGAGCATCTCAAAGCATTAGCACGTAAAGGGGTAATTGAGATCCTTGCAGGCACATCGCGTGGCATCAAATTAAACATTCCATTAGATGACACTCCTGAAGAACTTGGATTACCGTTGATCGGGCGAGTAGCTGCTGGGGAGCCGATTTTGGCGCAAGAACATGTAGAGTCACATTATCAAGTTGATCCTAATTTGTTTCATCCACAAGCGGATTTTTTATTACGCGTTAATGGTATGTCGATGAAAGACATTGGCATTTTAGATGGCGACTTATTAGCGGTACATCGCACGGTTGATGTACATAATGGTCAGGTCGTTGTAGCGCGTGTAGGTGAGGATGTAACAGTTAAACGTTTAGAAAAAAACGGGCAACATGTCCTATTGCATGCTGAAAATGAAGATTTTGAGCCAATTAAAGTAGATTTAGCCGAAGAACCTTTTAATATCGAAGGGATCGCTGTCGGAGTAATTCGCAATGCAGATTGGATGTAAGCTGTAAACCTACCGTTAGATATCTGATAACTGACACCCAAAAGGCAATGTTTGAGTACACTGACTCGGACATTGCCTTTTTTATTTCCTCAAAATAATGATAGAAAAATCAAATACTAATTCTTATTTCATCGTACAACTCTAGGTAAAATGGGGCTTAGCTGCGACTGTCATTTTTATATAACAATTATTTATAGTTATTATCCATAAAAACATTGTTTATTCTATGCACATTGTTTAACATCTTATTCACATCAAGTATAAGTATGCTTAACATCCGTGTGGTGTTTTTCGACCTTAGGGTTAAGGTTGATGACGCTCTAGGACGATTGTTAAGGCGAGTTTAACTCTCACGGAGGTGGTTAGTGAACCTACTCACAAAGATGTTTGTCACACTAGTAACATTGTTTATAACCTTGCCGGCATTGGCACAATCAGCAGAGTCTGAAGGTCGAAGTGATCTCAACTTACGTACCGGTGTCACAGATATTAGTAGCCAAGTCTACGACTTACACATGTTGATGTTTATGGTGTGTGTTGGTATTGCTGTCGTCGTCTTTGGTGTCATGTTTGTTTCGATGTACCTACATCGTAAATCTCGCGGTGTAAAACCTGCCAACTTTCATGAAAGTGTCAAAGTTGAAATTGCCTGGACCGTCGTTCCATTTATTATTCTTATCTTAATGGCTTTCCCTGCGGCAAAAACCTTGATTGCGATGGAAGATACTTCTGAAGCTGACATGACCGTATTAGTGACCGGCTCGCAATGGAAGTGGCACTATAAATACATGGATTCAGATGTTGAGTTTTATTCGAGCTTAGCTACGCAGCAAGAACAAATTAAAAATAAATTTGCGAAAGGTGAAAATTATTTACTCGAAGTGGATCGCCCCCTTGTAGTTCCTACAGGTCAAAAAATTCGATTCTTAATAACTTCTGATGATGTCATTCACTCTTGGTGGGTGCCTGATTTTGCCATTAAAAAAGACGCTAACCCAGGGTTTATTAATGAAGCTTGGACAAATGTAAATGAACCAGGTGTATATCGTGGTCAGTGTGCAGAGCTTTGTGGAAAAGACCACGGGTTCATGCCAATTGTGGTAGTTGCTAAAACACCAGAAGAATATAAAGAGTGGAAAGCTGAGAAGATCGCAGCGATTGAAACTGCAAAAGCAGAAGAGGCACGTTTGTTAGCGATGAACATGAGCATGGATGAATTGATGGTATCGGGTAAAAAAGTATATCTAGCAAAATGTGCAGCTTGTCATATGCCAAACGGTGAAGGTTTGCCAGGCGTATTCCCCGCAATTAAAGGTAGTGCTCTGGCGTTAAATGATCGCCCAGGACATATTGATATCTTGCTCAATGGTCGCACCGGTACTGCAATGCAGGCTTTCTCTAAGCAATTAACACTTTCAGAGATTGCCGCGGTAATCACATATCAACGTAATGCATGGGGCAACAATACGGGTGATATTGTGCAAGCATCCGAAGTGCATACATACGCAAATGGTAAATAGGAGGCACGTCAAATGAGTACTGCTACAGATACAATTCATCATGACGAGCATGATGACCACCATCATCACATTCCCAAAGGGATCAAACGCTGGTTGTTTACGACCAACCACAAAGACATAGGTAGCCTATATTTATGGTTCTCTTTTATTATGTTTTTGACTGGTGGGGCGATGGCGATGGTCATTCGTGCCGAGTTGTTTCAACCCGGTTTACAGATAGTCGACCCTAATTTCTTTAATCAAATGACCACAGTACACGGTTTGATTATGGTCTTTGGTGCGGTTATGCCTGCATTTACTGGATTAGCCAACTGGTTGATCCCGATGATGATTGGTGCGCCTGATATGGCACTGCCAAGAATGAACAACTGGAGTTTTTGGATCTTACCGTTTGCGTTCTTGATCTTACTTTCTTCATTATTCTTGGAAGGCGGCGGTCCTGCATTCGGTTGGACATTTTACGCTCCATTATCAACCACTTATAGTAGTGATAGTACTGCTTTATTTGTATTCTCGGTTCATATAATGGGGATTTCATCCATCATGGGTGCGATTAACGTGATTGTTACCATTTGGAATATGCGCGCACCAGGTATGACGTGGATGAAAATGCCCATGTTTGTTTGGACATGGTTAATTACAGCATTTTTATTGATTGCAGTTATGCCGGTATTAGCGGGCGTTGTTACTATGGTTTTAACCGATAAATACTTCGGTACTAGCTTCTTTAATGCGGCTGGTGGTGGTGATCCGGTGATGTTCCAACATATCTTTTGGTTCTTTGGACACCCTGAAGTGTACATTATGATATTGCCTGCATTTGGGATCATCTCGCATATTATTCCTACCTTTGCCCGAAAACCATTATTTGGTTATGCCTCAATGGTATATGCAACAGCATCAATTGCACTGCTATCGTTTATTGTCTGGGCGCACCATATGTTCACAACAGGGATGCCCGTTGCTGCAGAAATGTTTTTCATGTTTGCGACTATGTTGATCTCAGTGCCTACGGGTGTAAAAGTGTTTAACTGGGTGGCTACTATGTGGCGCGGATCAATGACATTTGAAATTCCGATGTTATTTGCAATCGCGTTTGTTGTGTTATTTACCATAGGTGGTTTATCTGGATTAATGCTTGCTATCACGCCGGTAGATTTCCAATATCACGATACTTATTTTGTGGTAGCTCACTTCCATTATGTATTGGTAACAGGAGCGGTATTCTCCATTATGGCTGCGGCTTATTACTGGTTACCTAAGTGGACTGGTGTCATGTATGACAATACATTGGCCAAGTGGCACTTCTGGGCGTCTTTGGTATCGGTAAATGTCTTATTCTTCCCAATGCACTTTGTTGGATTAGCAGGCATGCCACGTAGAATCCCTGATTATGCATTACAGTTTGCTGATTTTAATAAATGGATCAGTATCGGTGGATTTGCGTTTGGGTTATCACAGCTAATTTTCTTAGCACTGTTAATCAAAGCGTGTCGTAAACAGGGTGAGCCAGCGTCAGACCAAGTATGGGATGGAGCTGAAGGGCTAGAATGGGAAATCCCATCACCAGCGCCATATCACACATTTGAGACACCACCTGTGATTAAATAACGACAAACAACAGTACCTAAATGTATTGTAATAATTAACTTAAAAGGCACGAATGATGAACCAGTCAACATCAAACAATCCAAATACTAAGCTGGTGACCAAACTAGTGGTGATTGTGTTTGGGATGTTTACGTTTGGGTTTGCATTGGTGCCTTTATACGATGTGTTTTGTGACATTACAGGGATTAACGGTAAGACTAACGAAACGGCTGTTGTGTATGAAGCAACAGACATAGACAGAAGTCGTTTAGTTACAATTGATTTTATTACCAAAACAACGACAGGTATGCCTTGGGCGTTTGAGGCAAAGACCAAGCAGATCCAGGTACATCCTGGTGAGCTTAATCAGGTCGAGTTTTATGTAAGAAATCCTGCCTTTAGGGATATTGTCGGACAAGCAATTCCATCAGTCTCACCTGGAACAGCAGCCTTGTATCTAAATAAAACTGAATGTTTTTGTTTTAATAACCAACCGTTGTTAGCAGGTGCAGAAGCAACAATGCCGATGCAATTTTATGTCGATCCGCAAATACCTGAAGATGTCACGTATTTCACCGTTCAATATACTTTGTATGATGTCTCTGCTGCGGCGCAAAAAGTCGCAGAAGCACAGGCTGAAGCATCAGAGTAAAGGAGGCCTTCATGGCACAGCAAGAAGTGAAAGAGTATCAAAAATATTATGTTCCTGAACAAAGTATCTGGCCTATTATTGGCGCGGTTGCTTTATTTTTAATTGCCGTCGGAGCGGGCACCTTTACTGTAGAGGTATCAAAGGGTAAAGAAGGTCATGGTGAATGGATTTTGCTTGCGGGGATCGCGACGTTAATATTCATGGTAACCGGTTGGTTTAGAAATCAAATCCATGAATCTATGGCCGGATTATACTCCGAGCAACTTAGTCGCTCTTACCGTCAGGGCATGGCGTGGTTTATTTTCTCTGAAGTTATGTTTTTTGCTGCGTTCTTTGGTGCATTGTTTTACGCACGAACTATCGCTATTCCGTGGTTAGGAGGCGCATCTAACAATGCAATGACTAATGAAGTGCTATGGCCAGGTTTTGAGGCGGTATGGCCGTTATTACAAACACCTGGTGGCACCGAATCGACCCAAATGGGCTGGTTTGGTTTGCCGTTAATTAACACATTATTACTATTAACGTCCTCTGTAACTTGCCACTACGCGCATGTTGGTTTAGAGCAAAATAAACGCAAGCAACTTTCATGGATGCTTGGTTTAACTATTATTTTGGGATGTATCTTCTTAGCGCTGCAAGTAGAAGAGTATATTCATGCCTATGAGATTGGTTTGACGCTTGATTCTGGCTTATACGGCAACACGTTCTTTTTACTGACCGGTTTTCACGGGATGCATGTCACCTTAGGAACCGTCATACTCATTGTACTTTGGTTCAGAGTGCAAAAAGGTCATTTTACACCTGACAATCATTTCGCATTTCAAGCTGGCAGTTGGTACTGGCACTTTGTTGATGTGGTTTGGGTGATGTTGTTTTTCTTTGTTTATATATTATAAACAAGTTAAAAAAAACCAGCGTTAAAAGTACGCTGGTTTTTTATTTAATAGGGGCGAGGGTTTGCTTCGATAAGACCTGTAGCCACACCAATAATGATTATCCCTATAATAATAGCTGATAACAACACTCGTCTGCCGATGAATTTAGACATATTGGTATCGGTTTTCCCACTACCAAGCATGACGCGCATTGCTTGAAATAAACTAACAATCATCACAATTAATAAGCTTCCGATAAGGATTTTAATGAGCATAATAGACCTTTATATTTGCGCTGCAATAATGACAAACCATGCCCCATCATAACAATGTTTTGACAATAATTTCACATTTAATTGTGCTAAGTGCCGTAACGATATTATGTGTATTAGGGACATGGCAATTATCTCGTTATGCAGATAAAACTGCGCGTATTGAACAAATAACCCAGCGCAGTGAGCAAGGCGTTATTCCACATGAACGTCTTGCTACACTTATGTTAGAGGATGTGCGCGATGTACAGATTAGTATCACGCCTACCGGTGCAAGTAATTCGCTGTTGTGGCTCGATAATCAACAACACAATGGTCAGGTCGGCTTTAAACTAATCGTACCAGTAGAGACAGAGCAAGGTTGGCTGCTCGTTAATCTTGGTTGGGTTGCTGGACGAAAAGACCGTTTATCATTACCTGTCGTACCTGCTTTGCATGAGTTACAAGCTCCTTTAAAAGGCGCGGTCAGTATCCCAGGGTTAAATCGTTTTATCACGGAAACCGCTATTGCAGATGGCGTATTTCCAAAAGTCATTCAACAAATCGAGTTTGAGCAGATCAGCGAGATGCTAACCTTGCCATTTTTACCTTATATGCTAACAGTGACACAGCCAAGCCAGGACTTTATACGTGAATGGCGACCAGTAGTGATGGAGCCTGCAAAACATATTGGTTATGCCCTTCAGTGGTTCGGTTTGGCAATTGCAGCTTGCGTCATTTATTTCGTGGCACGTCGACGTAAGGCTCTGAGCCAAGAGTCGTGTTAATTATTCCCATATTCAGTTAAGTACAAAGAGGTTTCAAGTGATAGAAAAGAAAAATAAGATAGCCATTATTGCGCTTGTCGTTGTGTTTGTATTACCCGTTATATTAGCCAAAGTAGCATTAGAAAATGATTGGTTTAATAAAGCCGCGACTAATCGTGGCGAGCTTCTCTCCCCGCCGATTGATTTTAGCAGCGATTTTGCAGACCTCCCGCCACTATGGCGTTTAGTTTACGTATTACCAGAAAAATGTGATGTCACATGTAAGAATGCGCTATACGCGATGGGGCAAATTCATATAGCCTTAGGCAAGCACATGGATCGTGTTGAACCACTCATAATCACTACTAATAACAGTCAGTTAGCAGCATTAAAAGTACCTGACATTAGCCCTGAAAATGGCACTGAAGTCGTCCAAGGTCAGCATAAAGCACTTAAAACGTTACAGATACCTGAAAAAAATGTAAATGAAATGTTTAAAAGTGTCTCGCCTAATGGTATTTTTATCGTAGATACATTGAACAACGGGATGTTAAAACACCCTTTGTACCCAGAAAAAGAACAAGCAGTACAAGCTAGCCGAGACATTCTCTTGGATATCAAAAAGCTGCTGAAATTATCCAGAATAGGATGAAGTAATTACATGAAGAAATTGGTTTTAGCGAGCATTTTGTTGGCCCTTGTTGTGATTGTTTTAGGTGCCTATACCCGCTTAACAGATGCCGGATTAGGCTGTCCAGATTGGCCCGGTTGTTATGGCAATCTAGGTGTGCCGATGACTGAAATCACTATTGATGCGGCGAATGAGGCGTTTCCAGAAAGACCGGTTGAGGTTGAAAAAGCCTGGAACGAAATGATTCATCGCTATTTTGCTAGTGGATTAGGATTGTGTATTTTGATTATCACAGGTATTGCGGTATTTAAACGCAAAGTGAACCAGCATAGGCCACTGAAGCTTCCGATTTTATTATTATTATTAGTGTGTTTTCAAGGTGCGCTAGGTATGTGGACTGTGACACTAAACCTTTTACCGGTTGTGGTAATGGGTCATTTATTAGGTGGCTTCACGGTTATTTCATGCCTATTTTTGTTGTATTTACGGATGACCCCTTACCAATTACCCATGGGTAACTCAAAGATGCGTAATATGGCAAAATTTGCATTATTAGGGGTTATCTTGTTGGTAGTACAGATTGCATTGGGTGGATGGACCTCGGCAAATTATGCGTCGTTAGCTTGCACTGATTTACCGATTTGCCAAGGTGGTTGGCAAGCCCGATTAGAATTTGCTGGAGCATTTAGTGTTCCTGCTGCTCATAATTATGAATTTGGTGTGCATAGCTATAATGAACGTATGACTATGCATATCATTCATCGCTTTGGTGCAGTTGTTGTGACCGCTTATTTATTGTGGTTGGCTGCGAGTCTTTATCGTCAAGCCAACTCTAAGATGGTTCGAAAACTTAGCGTCACTATCGCAGTAGTGTTGAGTGCACAAGTGTTGTTGGGTATAAGTAACGTCGTCTATTCATTACCCCTTATCGTGGCGACTTTGCATAACGCGGTTGCCGCTTGCCTTTTATTGGTCATGGTGATGACCACTTACACCCTTTATCGTCGCGTCTAGGAGACCAATATGCCGAATAGTGCCTCATTAGGAAAACTTGCTAACAAACGTACTGCAAAGCATCGCGCTTCATGGCGTGATTACTATGAAATGACGAAACCTAATGTTGTGCTGTTATTATTACTAACGGCGTTAGTGGGGATGTGTTTGGCTAGTGAAACATGGATCCCTGCACAAACCTTAATTGTGGGTTTATTTGGTATTGGTGCATTATCCTCTGCGGCGGCTGTAGTTAATCATGTTGTGGATCATGAGATTGATAGCAAGATGGCCAGAACATTTAATCGACCTGTTGCCAAAGGGCGCGTTTCCAGTAAGCAAGCGCTTACTTTTGCATTTATACTTGGCGTGCTAGGTTTTGTTGCCTTAGATCTATGGATAAATCAGTTAACTGCCATTCTAACGTTGGCGGGTTTAGTCGGTTATGCCGGTATTTACACCTTATTTCTAAAACGGGCAACACCACAAAATATTGTCATTGGTGGCTTGGCTGGAGCGATCCCACCATTATTAGGCTGGACAGCAGTTACCGGTGAGATCCATGCTTATCCATTATTACTGGTATTGATCATCTTTACGTGGACGCCTCCGCATTTTTGGGCATTGGCGATCCATCGAGAAAAAGACTACGCAAAGGCAAAAATCCCTATGCTACCAGTGACGCATGGCGTTGAATACACCAAAACTTTTGTTCTGTTATACACGGTATTGTTATTCATTGTATGCTTATTGCCTTACCTGGCGGGCATGGCTGATCTGATTTATCTGGCTGGTTCTAGCGTGTTAAATGCTGGCTTCTTGTACTACGCGTATAAGCTGAAATACTCACCTGATGAAAATACAGCGATGCAAACATTTAGATTTTCCATTATTCACTTAATGGTATTGTTTGTGGTGTTATTACTTGATCATTACATCCCTATTACGCTTTAATAGTCGTACTGTACTAATCAATTAGGAAGATACCGCGTGAATATGTTGGTCAAAGTTATTATTGCCGTCGCATTTGTGATTGGGCTAGTCGTCAGTTACCAAATGAATAAATCCTCTGCACCGATGTCATCACAAAAAGCGAACATGTCTGCAAATGGAGTGCATCCATCGGGCACTGAGTTCATGCAATGGTATCCTGCTGCACGTAAAATTGCAGATTTCACCTTGACCAATCATCACAATCAACCGATGACAAATGACGATCTTATTGGGCAATGGACATTGGCATTTGTCGGATATACTTTCTGTCCTGATATTTGTCCAACAACCTTAGCAGCACTAAACCAAGCTTATCCTAAAATTATTGCAACCGCAGGTGCCTCGACAGCGGATTTTGCAGCTGACACAACAGATCCGCAACCGATTAAAGTCTGGTTTTTATCGGTCGATCCAAAACGCGATACGATTGAACGTTTAGCAGAATATGTTGGCTTCTTTAATCCGGAGTTTATTGCAGCGACAGCTGAGCATAAACAATTATATCCCTTGGTTCGAAGCATGGGCATGATGTATTCGATGTCTCAAAGTACCGATGATCCAAATTATCTGGTCGATCATTCGGGCTCGGTGGTCGTGATTAATCCTCTAGGGCAAGTCATTGGACGCTTTAAACCTCAGCATGCACCTGGTCAAATTGCGATGAGTGACACTAGTCAAATCATTGCAGATATGCCTAAAGTTGTTGCTTCTTGGCAGCATCTGTAATGTTGCAGACTAGTCAGGAAATAAACGATTTTCGTTGGCTTTAAAAAACGGTTGAGAGAACCAGTAAAAACGACCTTTTTGTATTTTGCTTGGGGCGGTACAGTTCATTCGTGAACGACCTACTGGAAAGTGATCAGGTAGGTTAACCTCCACCGTATTTGCAGTGATTTTCTTGGTTTGAATGTCCCCTTGAAAAAAGCAATTCATGGCGTTTATATTTAAATCTGCCGTTGCGACAGTTAGTTTTAAAGTAGCTGGAAACCCTTCTTCACTTACTACTGGTGAGTGGATATTGGTGTTGAGGACAGGCATCGCTAAGCTATTTAATTTAACCTTTAACGTGTTGATATTGGAATAGCGTCCCGCTGCTGGAAATCTCGGTAAAGCACTAAAGTTACTTCCACTGAACACAGCACCTGAGTGTTGAGCAAACCCGATATAGCCTTGCTGCTCAAGATGTTGGGCTAAAAACGTATCAAACTCACCGTAGGGGTAAGCAAGAAATTGCAATGAATACCCAAGTTGAGATTCGATTAAGGCTTCTGCTTGGTCTATGTTATGCATTATTCGGCTCAACCAGTGTCCCTCAGTTTCTACATCACCGTTGCTATATTCGCGATTTAATAAATGCAAGTGGTCAAGTGTGTGATTCGCAAATTTGACGTTCTCTTGGGACATTTTTTTTACTTCTTCCCAAGTTAATTGATTGCGGTCTTTACTGATCCGTTCAGGGTTAATAAAAATCGTGTAAGGGAAGTCATATTTTTGCAGTAAGGGATGGGCATTGAGTAAAATATTGGCAAATCCGTCATCAAATGTAATCGCCACTGCTTTGTCAGGGAGTGGTTCACCTGCGCGAAGAGCTTTGATCGCGTCAAACAAATCAACTACCGTATGATGTCGATATAAATATGCTAAGTGCTCTGCAAATTTTTCTGGTGCGATAGACGTTGAGATAGGAGTCTTAATCGACACATGGTGATATTGTAAAATAACAAGATTATCAAGCATGACGGGGGATATTGATGCGCCTTTCTCTGATTCAACCGCTGGCTGCTGAGCAAACGCGAAACTGCTCCAACAATAACTTCCCCAACAAACACTCAACAATAATAAAATAACACGACTAAACATAATTAATAGCAACCTGTGCAAGAAAATGATTGGTTTATCATACACCTCATACACCTCATGCACCTAGAGAGCAACGCATAATTGTTAGAAAGTATAGGGAAATTGAGGTAAAGTGCCAACTGTATCCGACATTCTCTACGATATGAATTTAAGGTTCTACGTGCTGCGTTCTGCTTCTTCCAAAAAATTACTGTTATTGGCTCTTCCCCTGATCATGGCTAATTTATCTCAGCCATTGTTAGGGCTGGTTGATACTGCTGTGCTTGGTCATCTAGGTGATGCTCAATTATTAGCGGGAGCGGCAGTGGGTACTTTTTTATTGTCGCAGATTATTTGGTTGTTAGGGTTTTTACGTATGTCGATAAGCGGACTTGCGGCGCAGCAGTTTGGCGCATTGTCCTTATTTTCATCATCAACCACTACGCCTACACCCAAAGCTAGAGCGTGGTTTGATGAATTAGCTCGGGGCTTAACGTGTGCGTTGCTACTTGGTGCTGGATTGTATTTGCTCAGTGGGCCATTGCTAACATGGATCAAAGCGTTCACAGAGCTACCAGCATTAGCACAATCATCCTTACATACCTACTTTTCGATACGTGTAGCAAATGCACCTATCATCTTGTTTAACTTAGTTTTAATCGGTTGGATGGTGGGGCACCAGCGCACTAAGCATGTGATGTGGATCCAGATCCTTGGCAACCTAACCAATATCGCATTGAATTTGATTTTAGTGTTTGGCTTTGATTTATCGGTTGCTGGTCTTGCTTATGCTACGGTCACCACAGAATGGTTAATGTGTATTGCTAGTATCGCTATGATATTTCGGTATGTACAAAGCCGCGAGCACGCAGTGTCGGCCAAATTATCTGAGTCAGTGCCAGCTGCACCATTATCACAGCAAATTAACGCATCACAAATCACGCTGCTCAGTCCAGATTGGTTTAGACTGTCGCGTTTTTACCGCTTGTTGTCTTTAAACCGCGATTTGTTTATACGTTCGGTATTTTTGCAATTATGTTTAGCATTTGTAACTTATCAAGGTGCACGCTACGGTGTGGAAGCTGCGGCGATTAATGCTCTGCTGATGCAGTTTTTTGTCATTATCGCATTGGGTCTTGATGGCATTGCTAACGCGATTGAAGCACTCATCGGTGAAGCACAAGGACAAGCCGATGAACGTCAAAAATGGCAAAATATCGGCGTTAGCTTTATGTGGTCGAGTCTGTTTGCGCTGAGTTTTGCCATTATATTTGCCCTTGGATTTAGTGATATTTTAGGGGTATTAACTAACCAAATTCAGATTATTGCAGCCGCTCAACCTTATTATGGGCTCATTGTTGCGTTGCCGTTACTCGCCCATTGGTGTTATTGTTTAGATGGGATTTATATCGGCTTAACTCGCGCAGATATCATGCGTAATAGTATGTTTGTGAGTGCGTTGTTTGGATTTTTCTTCGTCTATTGGCTGACGCTTGATTTGCAGAACGTGGGCTTATGGTATGCGTTATTGGCATTACAAACGATGCGAGGATTAACCTTGGGCGGGCATTTGTTGTGGCTTTACAATAAACGATTAAATCGGCTTGCAAAAATACCCAGGTAACCATACATAGCATACACAAAACCAATAAGCATAATGATGATACACAGTGTATCTAACCATGCTGATTCAGGTAGTGTATGTAATAACAATCCGCTCAATCCACTGATAAAAATCAGCAAGCCGATAACAAAACGGCGCCAACTCCCTTGGGGATCAGCGCCGAATTTAATCACGAATCGTTTAAATGCAGGACGCATTAATGACACTTAATAATAGGAGTGATCCCCTGCGGCGTGTTCGGTAGCATCACGTACGCCGGTTAACTCGCCTTCAAACTGTTCTAGCATTTGTTTTTCAATACCGTCTTTGAGCGTTACATCAACCATAGAACAACCATTACAACCGCCACCAAACTGTAAGATAGCCACGCCATCATCAGTAATACCGGTCAAAGTTACTTGGCCGTTATGGTTAGCTAGTTGCGGATTGATTTCGGTTTGAATCAAATATTCAACACGCTCAATTAATGGCGCATCACTGGCAATTTTACGCGCTTTGGCATTCGGTGCTTTGAGTGTGAGTTGCGATCCCATTTGGTCAGTCACAAAATCAATCGCAGCATCTTCTAAGTAAGGCGCAGACTCTTGGTCAACAACGGCATCGAATCCAGTAAACGGTAAACGAATATCCGTCGCTTCAACAGCGTCAGTAGTACAATAAGACACACCACATTCAGCGGTTGCAGTACCAGGATTAACAACAAACACACGGATATTGGTGTTATCTTCTTGGTTTTTAAGTAGTTTAACAAAATGCGCTTGGGCAGTTTCTGAAATATTAATCATAGGTTGCTTCCTCGTTACCCCTAACAATATTTAAATATAATAACACTATTACCCGACTAAAACAGTCAAGTATTAAACTCTTTTTTGTAATTATGAACGATAAAATTGCAAATATGTCATTTTTTACTGACAATACCAACAAATAACTAATAAAAACAATGGAGTGAGTATGTTCTTGCTACCCTCGCAAAAAACATGTCAGGCACTATTTTTACTGTGCACTTTTAGCTTCGCAGCCACAACGGCGGCACATGCACAACACAATTTAAATATTGGGCATCCTCACGCTGCAGCTCTTAACGTCGATCCTGCGAATCCACAAGGGGTGTTTATTGCCCATTCTGATTTGGATTATCTGCCGACTAATGTCACATTTAACCGGGCCATTCCTACGCCAGAATCTATATTAGGCTATCCAGTAGGCACATGGCATGTGCGTCATGATCAATTAATTGCCTATATGGAAGCCCTGGCAGCTGCTTCTGACCGAGTCACATTAGAGACGACTGGGCTAACTCATGAACAGCGCAAGTTAGTATTATTAACGATAACTACGCCTGATAATCAGCGTAATATTGCTCAAATTAAAGCCGATCATCAAGCTACTATTACTAGTGGAAAAGCCCCACAAGAGAATGCGCCATTAGTCATGTATATGGGCTATTCTGTTCATGGTAATGAGCCGTCAGGTAGCAATGCTGCATTATTGATTGCCTATTATCTTGCTGCCGCGCAAGGTCCACAAGTGGATGCGTTACTGGAAAATGCCGTGATATTACTTGATCCGTCGCTTAACCCTGATGGCTTAGCACGCTTTGCACAATGGGCAAATACACATAAAGGCAAGCACCCATCACCCAATGCATTGCATCGCGAGCATAAAGAACGTTTTCCCAGTGGCCGCACCAATCATTACTGGTTTGATTTAAACCGAGATTGGTTATTGCTAACACATCCTGAGTCTCGTGCGCGCGTGGCACAATTTCAAGCGTGGCGTCCGCATATCCTGACGGATTTTCATGAAATGTATACTGACCAAACGTATTTCTTTCAGCCTGGTGTGCCGTCACGAAAAAACCCATTAACGGCTGAGCAAAATGTCGATTTAACCAATCTGTTAGGTGAATATCACGCTGAAGCATTGGATGATGAGGCGCAGTTATATTTCTCGCAAGAGCGCTTTGATGATTTTTATTATGGTAAAGGCTCAACTTATCCTGACGCACATGGCGCGGTAGGTATTTTGTTTGAACAAGCCAGTTCACGCGGACATTTACAAGATTCGATTAACGGTCAGTTGAGCTTCGCACAAACGATTAAAAACCAAGTCACGACGAGTTTTTCAACGTTCAAAGGCGCAATAGCGCACAAATCGACTTTTTTGCAACACCATGCTCAGTTCACTCGTGATACTCAAGCCTTACAGCAAGAAGATGAGGTAGGTGGCTATATCATAGCGTTAAGCCAAGACGCCAAGCGGAACCAGGCTTTTGTTGAAAACCTTAATGCACATAACATCACCACGACCTTATTGAGTAATAATATTACGGTAAATAATGTGGAATATGCTGCGGGTAATGCTGTGTTTGTTACGACTAAACAGCCGCAATATCGTTTGTTGTCCTCTTTGTTTTCTACGCGTAAATCCTTTCCAGATAATACCTTTTACGACGTCTCTAATTGGAACATCGCAATGGCGTATAACTTAACGTTTACGCCTTTAACTAAGCGTGAAGCGCGTAAAGTACAAGGTGATGTTGTTAATGATATTGTCAAGCCGCTAGCATCTACATCGAGTATGAATAAAGCTGTCACGTCGAAAGTGGCGTATGTATTCAAATGGCAAGACTCATCTGCACCAGCATTATTATATCGTGCTTTAGCGAATGGACTACAAGCACGTATTGCTGGAAAACCGTTTTCTGCCAAAACACAATCAGGTGAAGTTGAGCAGTTTGCGGCTGGTACGGTTATCATTCCGGTTGGATTACAGCGCAGTGTACAATGGCAAGAATTATTGCGTTCAGTTGCAGATCATTTAACGGTGCAATTAGTCGGTTTAACCTCAGGCTTAACTCCTCAAGGGATCGATTTAGGCAGTCCTAGCATTCAAGTTGCGACATTACCTAATGTGTTGATTGTCGGCGGCGTGGGTACATCAGAAACCGAAGTGGGGGAGATTTGGCATTATTTTGATACGCGCCTTAACATGCCAGTTGCAGTAGTTGATCAAGATCGTATCAATGCGAACAGCATCACAGATTTTACCCACATTATTTTTGCATCAGGAAGCTATCGCAATCTAAGTGATAGTGACATTAAAGCCCTTAAAGCTTGGGTTCGTGCTGGTGGTGTGATCATCGGCACTAAACGTGGCACGGCTTTTTTAGCGCAACAAGGTTTACTCGAAGCGAGTGTGTTGGATTCTGATGCGATTGATAATGAGTTTAGTTTTGATGGATTACACTTTGCTGATCAAGATGCACACCATGCACAAAAATTAGTAGCAGGGGCAACTTATCAAGCACTGGTGGATACGACTCATCCTTTAATGTTTGGTGTCGTTGACCAGGCAAAACCTAACGCCTTACTACCGATGTTTAAAACCAGTAATATGGTGCTAAGAGCGGTGGATAAGCCTTTTATTACTGCTGCGACATACACTATGGAGCCTTTATTAGGTGGTTATAGCGCCGATGCGATGCAGGAGCTAATTGCCCAAACCAGTGCCATTATTGCACATCCTTATGGTCGTGGTCAGGTCATTGGTTTTGCCGATAATGTTAACTTTCGCGGGTATTGGCGTGGGACTGAGAAGATGATGGCAAATGCGGTCTTTATGGCTAAGTTGATTCAGATCCGCTGAGCGGGTTAATCGGCAGTATTAATCAACAGTGCTTAACGCCATGCACCATACACTGATTTTGATGTGTGGTGCATGGGCATAAATCTCGCGACATAAATCATTGATCGTCGCTCCAGTAGTCATCACATCATCGACTAGTACGATATGTTGATATTGTGCAATGGCTGCTGAGTTAACACTAAAGACATGCTGCATATTTTGACTGCGTTGTTCCTGATTTAACTCACTTTGTGGCTTGGTATAGCGTCGTCGTTTGACCAGTGCTGTGCGGTCGGTTTCATCAATGGGTATGTGTAAGTGCTGACTCAGTGTTTGTGCGATCAGCTCCGCTTGATTGTATCCGCGTTGTATAAACCGGCGCCAGTGTAATGGCACTGGGATAATAATCTGTGGGAAATCTTTCATATACCTAACTCGATACAGTACAAACCATTGTGCAAGTATCGTAGCAAAGTGGCGTTGACCATGAAACTTTAGGGCGGGGATCAAATATGTTAGTGGGTATTGGTACACCGCTAAGATCCATAATTCATCAAATTTGGCGTTCACAATGGCATCATGATCAAGAAAATCTTCAGTTAAGGTATCGTTTACAGCGCATAAGTTGTGCTGTAAAAGGGAATGATGCATAAAACCCGCATCGGACTCGCATAGTTCACAGACAGTAAGAATAGTTGGCTCTTGGCACAAGACGCATTGATGCCACATGGCTTTTAGCTCAGTCGTTAACGGGCTTGGCGTTGGCATTATGTCCCCTCTTTTCATAGATAATGCATTAATAATGTTTGACTGTTTTTGCTTTAGATTGCTAGTTCCATTAAAATCCGTGTCACTTAGACAATATTGACCTTATCATGACCTCGACTTTACAACACCGGATCCTTGGATCAGTTTTACCAGAAGATTCACGACATATCGTGTTACTCCATGGTTGGGGATTAAATAGTGGTGTATTCGATCAAATTGCGCCTTTATTGGCCCAAACGATGCGCGTACAGTTAATTGATTTACCTGGATTTGGGCATAATGCCGCTATTCCACTAGGTGAACTCGAACAAGCCGTAGTACAACTGTCTGAAGTGATCCCCGATAATGCGATTGTACTTGGCTGGTCATTGGGCGGGTTACTCGCACAGCAATTGGCGCTCAGTTATCCGCATAAAGTTAGTAAACTGATCAATGTTGCCTCTACGCCGCATTTTATGGCTGAAACGCAGACTGAATATGGTACTGATGCCGACCATATAAAAGAGGGTTGGTTAGGGATCGCGCCTAAGGTGCTACTGCAATTTGAAACGCAACTAGCACGAGACTATCAAAAAACAGTTCAACGTTTTTTGGCAATCCAAGCTATGGGGTCGGTATCCGCTAAGCAGGATATGCAGTCACTAAAACAAGCGATTGAAGCTTATCCAGCACCTTGTGAGGCTAGCCTGTTACAAGGCTTGAAGTTGTTACAGCAAGTGGATTTACGCGCAGTCATTGGCCTGATATCACAGCCGACTTTACGCATTTATGGCCGCTTAGATTCGTTGGTGCCACAGCGGGTGGTTGGGGCAATCCAAGCACTGCAACCCGATGCACAAAGTGTGGTCATGGAGCATGTATCCCATGCCCCATTTATTTCGGATAAAGTTGAGTTTTGTGAGATTGTTAGGCGCTTTATCAACGCATAATTGATTGTACGCCCAACTATTTCACTATAAAGATTACTAGTAATGCCACTAGTAACGTCACTATTACTTTTTGGTTTTAGCAAACGCTGCAGCAAATGCATCAGCCATACCTGCATTGGCAGGTTTGTTAGATGATTTACCCGATGAGGTTGTATTCCCACGTTTTGGTGTGCTTTTTCCAGATAGATTAGCGGAAGGCTTACCTGTATTTTTAGCCGAACCTTTGTTCGCTGAGTGCTTACCTTTAGACTGTGCAGCAACATCATCGCCCATGCGCATAGTAAACGCGATACGTTTACGATCAACATCCACTTCAACGACTTTTACTTTGACGACATCGCCGGTTTTGACGACATCGCGAGGATCAGAGATAAAGCCATCGGTCATTGCTGAGATATGCACCAGTCCATCTTGATGTACGCCCACATCGACAAATGCACCGAAGTTAGCCACGTTAGATACGACACCTTCTAAAATCATCCCTGGCACTAGATCTTTTATGCTTTCGACACCTTCTTTATAAGTGGCAGTTTTGAACTCAGGGCGCGGATCACGTCCTGGTTTATCCAACTCACTTAAAATATCTTTGACGGTAGGCTCACCAAATTTGTCATCAATAAACTCGTTTGGCGCGAGCTGACGCAACAGATCGGTGTTACCAATCAAATCATTCACTGCTACTTTGGTGTGATGCAATATTTTATCAACTACGGGATAGGCTTCAGGATGCACAGAAGAAGCGTCTAGTGGGTTTTTACCGCCTACAATGCGTAAAAATCCAGCCGCTTGTTCATAGGCTTTTGGTCCTAAACGAGTGACTTTTAATAAGCCTTTACGCGAATCAAACGCGCCATGTTCGTCACGATGGGCGACGATATTATTAGCGAGGGTTTTATTTAAACCTGATACATTGGCTAATAAAGCAGGAGAGGCGGTGTTTAAATCCACGCCAACCGCATTTACACAATCTTCAATCACGCGAGTCAATGACAGACCTAACTGACTTTGTGAGACATCATGTTGATATTGACCTACACCGATAGCTTTGGGTTCGATTTTGACTAATTCGGCGAGAGGATCTTGTAAGCGTCGTGCAATAGATACTGCGCCGCGCAAGGATACATCCATCCCCGGTAGTTCTAGTGAAGCTAGTTCAGATGCGGAGTAAACTGATGCCCCTGCTTCGGAAATAATGATTTTCTGCACACCTAAATCTGGATTGGCTTTCATCATCTCAGCAACAAGTTTATCGGTTTCACGCGAGCCTGTGCCGTTGCCAATACTGATTAAATTGACTTTAAATTGTTTACAAATAGTCATTAAAGTACGCAGTGACTTATCCCAAGCGTTTTGCGGAGGATGTGGGAATATCGTTCCTGTGTGTAATACCTTGCCGGTGGCATCAACAATGGCAATTTTAACCCCTGTACGAATACCGGGATCTAGACCCATAGTCACTTTGGCACCAGCAGGAGCAGCCATGAGTAAGTCTTGTAAGTTTTTAGCAAAGACATTGATCGCTTCGGCTTCTGCTTTTTCACGTAACGCATTAAACAACTCAGTTTCCATATGCGGTAGGACTTTGACTTTCCAAGTCCAGCTTACAACGGTTTGTAACCATTCATCACCGGCACGGCCAAGATCGCGAATGTTGACATGTCGCGCAATGATATCTTCGCATTCGCTGCGCTGAGTTTTCGGGTTTTCTGCTTGCGGATCTAGCGTGATGTTCAGCGTCAAAAAGCCTTCGTTGCGCCCTCTAAACATCGCTAATGCACGGTGAGATGGGACATTTTTGAGTTTTTCTTGATGCGAAAAATAATCCGTGAATTTACTCGCCTCGCGCTCTTTACCTTTACTTACTTGGCTGACCAAATAACCATGTTGGGTCATTTGTTGACGAATTTTTTGTAGCAGTTGTGCGTCTTCGGCAAACTGTTCCATGAGGATAAATTTCGCGCCTTCTAAGACGGCTTTTTCATCGCTAAAACCAGCGTCAACATTGATATATTGGGTCGCTTTGGCGAGCGGTTCTAATGTTGGATCTTGATATAACGCTTGGGCTAGAGGAGTTAAACCACCTTCGATAGCAATCTGACCTTTAGTGCGGCGACGAGGTTTGTAAGGTAAATATAAATCTTCTAATAAGGTTTTGCTTTCGGCAGTATTAATCGCAGTACTTAAGGCATCGGTTAGTTTGCCTTGGTCATTGATCGACTTGAGGATCACTGCTTTACGGTCATGCAGTTCTCGCAAATAACCAAGACGGCTTTCTAGATTACGTAACTGGGTATCATCTAAGCCGTTGGTCACTTCTTTACGGTATCGGGCAATGAATGGAACGGTCGCGCCTTCATCTAACAATGCTACAGCGGCTTGGACTTGCGATTCTTTGACAGCTAATTCGTTAGCTAACGTACGTATAATCATGAGGGAAAATTGGTTTGATTAGAAAACGTCAATTATACGCTAGGGGTCTTGGGAGTGCCATACTGAATGTGCTTGTTTAAGTAATATCAAAAGCCGACGAAGACCTATATAATCACTTTGAGTTAACCACGATTGATTTTATTCATAAACCTGATGATAAAAAAAGCGAATTTAATTACCCCTAACGGCTATCGATTGCTTCAAGAAGAAGAGGATTACCTGTGGCGCACAGAACGACCTGAGATCACACAAAAAGTGGCTTGGGCTGCGGGTCTAGGTGATAGGTCAGATAACGCAGATTACCAAACTAACAAGCGTAGGCTACGTCAGATCCACAGCCGTGTGAGGTTTTTGCGAAAGCGCTTGGAATCGGTTACTGTCATTACACCGACCAAAGAACAAATTGGTAAAATATATTTTGGTGCTTGGGTAACATTAGAAGATGAAAGCGGTGAGATTAAAAAAATTCAAATCGTTGGCTCTGATGAGATATACAAGCATGCTGCACCTTGTTCGATTGATTCTCCTTTGGCCCGAGCAATGATTGGTAAAGTGGTTGATGACGAGGTCATTGTGACCACACCGAAAGGCCAAATTTGTTATTTTGTGAATGCAATCGAATACTGATGTGGCGTTGTGGATGTAACTAACGAAAATACCTAATAGCCATAATTTCTCCTGTGTTACCTTGTTCTTAAGCGCGACTTAAGGTTAATCATTTATTATTTCCCTATACATTAACCAGAGTGTGCTAGTCACCTCGTTCTCAGGTTTTTCATCGGTGAAAAAAATAATAAACAAGTTACGCAATACCCACCTCACGGCTAACCAGTTGGTTATGCTCACGTGTACTTATATTACGCTGGTATTGAACTTTCCTTTTTTACAAAAAGCAACCCAAGCCATTACCGGGTTAGCACAATACAATCTGGTATTTTTACTCTCGTTACCATTATTTTTATTTATGGTTATTGTCATTATACATAGTCTATTTGCATGGAAATGGCTACTCAAGCCAATATTAATTGCGACTGTTATTATATCCGCCACACTATTTTATGCCACATTATCCTATGGGATAGTGTTTGATTATGGCATGGTGCAAAATGCCTTTGAGACGGATACAGCTGAAGCACTGTCTTATGTAAGCGGCTATGCAGGGTTGTTTATTCTGCTCTTTGGTATCTTGCCTGCTGCGGGTATTGCTTTGATCCGAGTCGATTATAAACCTGCTTTATTAGAACTGGCGAGTCGAGCTAAATTAGTATTGTCTAGTGTTGTGGTTATTGGCCTAATCGCGAGTGTTTTTTATTCGGATTATGCCGCTGTAGGGCGGAATAACAAGCCATTGATTGGTTATGTGACTCCATACAAGATGCTCGATGGCACAGTTAAATATGTCAAGAATACCTATTTATATAGCGCATTACCGTATACTCAACTTGATTCAACTCCTATTATTACCAGAGTGAATACGAAAAAACACGTTACGGTCATGGTCTTAGGTGAAACGGCACGTGCGCAAAACTTTTCTCACAATGGCTATGCCAAAGAAACTAATCAGTTTACTGCCAATGAAGGTATGATTTCATTTTCTGATATGCATTCATGCGGTACAGCGACAGCGGTATCAGTACCTTGTATGTTTTCGCGTTTAAATCATGCTGATTATGATAACCGACAAGCCAATGCACAACAAAACGTGGTGGATGTTATTGCGGATGCTGGAGCAGATGTTTTGTGGATCAGTAATAATAATGGCAGTTGTAAAGGCGTCTGTACTCGCGTGACATCGATGCAAATCTCCCCTGATTCATCGAATCCTTTATGTGATGGTGAATTTTGTTTTGATGAAGTGTTACTTGCACCATTAAAAGAAAAGCTAGCCGATTTGACGCACGATAATACACTGATTGTATTACACATGATTGGCTCGCATGGACCTACTTATTTTAAACGTTACCCTCAAGACAAACGAACGTTTACGCCAGATTGTCCGCGTAGCGATATTCAAAATTGTAGCGATGAAGCATTAATTAATACTTATGACAATACAATTGCTTATACTGATTATGTGTTAAAACAAATTATCACTTCGCTTAAAACATCAGCTGTGGAAGCCGAGTTGGATACCTCATTATTATATATTTCAGATCATGGCGAATCGTTAGGTGAAAATGGCATTTATTTACATGGTTTGCCTTATAGTTTTGCTCCTGACTCACAAACACACGTGCCTATGTTGTTATGGGCCGATAATGAGTCAACCGATTTAGATTTAGGTTGTATTACTCAAACCAAAGATACTCGAATGAGTCATGATAATGTGTTTGATATATTACTCGACGTTATGTCAGTCTCATCAGTTGCTTATAAGCAAGAAAATGATCCCTTTGCTTCATGTCACTTATCTGAGATAGTGCGCCTTTAATTTTAAAATAGGCTGAAGTAACAATGGAAGCGTTTACCATCAGAACCATGACGCCTAGCGATCATGCCCAAGTCTTAGCATTAAATGAATACTCAGTTGCGGTATTAAGTCCCTTAGATCAGGCTGCATTGGATAAATTAATTAGCCAATCAAGTGTGCATGTTGTGGTCGAAGTGGCAGGTCAGGTTGCTGCCTTTTTATTGGCTGTCGCGCCAGATAGCGAATATGCGAGCATCAATTATCAATGGTTTGATCAACATTACGATGCGTTTTTGTATGTTGACCGAATTGTGGTGCATCATGAATATCGAGCTCAGCGTCTAGGCCACCGATTGTATGAATATTTAACCCAATGGGCACTAGAGCATGATTATCCGAGAGTTTGCGCGGAAATAGATATTCAGCCACCCAACTTAGCATCATTACAATTTCATGCTAAATGGGGCTTTGCTGCCGTGTCGGAACTCGCTCATAACCACAATAAAGTAGTGTCATTGCAAATCAAAGAGCTCAGTGCTTGATCAGCAAATTTTCAGTGCAGGTTCACTTAATTTTAAAATAATGGTCGACACTGAAGCGACCGCCACCCCAAAAAATATTTAATGCAATGAGTGCTGCCCAGATCACATGCAGATTATAGGCAGCCGGTGGCATATCCGGCAAACTCATTACTGCGATGGCATTGACCACAAAAATCCCAATAGCTCCTATTCGAGTGAACAATCCAGTTACCAATAATAGAGGTAAGATAAGCTCTGCGAACGTACCTAAGTATGCAGCTAATTCATAGCTTAGTAGAGGCACTTCGTACTCGTATTCAAACAGTAATAATGTTGATTCCCAGTCGTTTATTTTGGTTAAACCCGCTTTGAAAAATACCCATGCTATGTACCACCTTGCCAACAGTAGGATCACAGGTTGTAATGCATTTACCCAAGATATAACTCGGTTGTGCAAATCGCGTATTGCCATAATAAAATTCATATACTTTCCTAATAATTAAAGGGAGTCTGGGATTTAAGGTGTGGGGTATTCCCGTATGCCAAATAGTTGTTTGGTTTGCATTAATGTTGCGAGCCACGCCATAAAATCTAACTCTTCGCTTTCCGACTGTGTAGCTCTTGCTTGCGTGGCAAGATCGGATAATGCTTGGAGACTCATTGCTGATGCATGCGCATATAATAAAGTCATATCCGTAGGGATTAGTATGACTTGAGGAGCATTATCACTGCGCCAACATACCCACGTTTGACATGACCCTGATTGCACCTTAGAAGTTGTGGGGTGAGAAGTATTCGCAAATATCGTTGGAATATCATAATTGCTATTAAACAATACCCAGCCAGGGGCTAAATCCAGATATAAATCAGACCAATCATGAGTACTGAGCATTCCAATACTAGATTGATTTAAACGTTTTGATGGTGCTCGATTAATTTGCTGTCGCTGCCATTCATAAGAGGCCATGTCGCTAATATAAGGTTGTTGTACTAACTCAGGTTGCTGAGCTAAATACTGAGAAAAATGTTCACCGCATTCAGCCCAGTCATAACTAGACTTGCCGTAAGCATGTAAATATTCGTATATCGCAATGTTGGTATTGTCGCCCAATAATGCGCAGGTACGAGGAAACGTCATCAGTATACTTGCACGATGAGTCAGTACTAGGTTGTTGCGATAAATCGCCATTCCTGAGTTTGGTGCTTGCGTTTCTTGGGCAAATACGGAGGTAATGAATTGTGTTTGCCAGTGAGCTAATTCAGTATGATTCATCTGCTTAGGCCAACGTATCGGTTGTTTGCATGTGGGCCAGAGAAATCTTGCGCGCCAGTTTAGCTTGGTCTTGTAAAACAGACCAATCAGGTAAATTGTTATCCCATTCGATTAATGTCGGGACGACGCCTGTGTGCTCTAGCGCTAAAGTATATAGTTCCCAGCATTCAGGTGAAACAGATTGGGCGTGGTCATCGATATATTTACCGTTAACTTGCTTTGGCGTAAATCCGGCTAAATGGATCTCTTGGATTGTATGAGCAGGTAATTCGCGGATAAATCGCATTGCATTATCGAGAGGCGTCGAGGGAGGTTGATTCGAATTGTATTCATTAACCAGAATATTGTTCAAATCTAGCAATAGCCCACAACCTGTTCGTCGCACCATTAATGATAAAAACTCACTTTCAGTGTACTCATGTTCAATATCATCTAAATACGCGCTTAGGTTTTCGAGCAGTATTGGGCGTTGTAATTGCTCTTGCATAATATCGATATGCTGACACAGTACATCAAGTGTCGCGTCGTTGTAAGGAAGCGGGTATAAATCACCACCATGAAAAAGGGTGCCATGCACCATTGCCCGATTAAAGCAAACATGCTCAGAAACTAGTATAGGCTGGGTCACTTTGATGAGTCGTTGTAATGCTTGCATTGCCGAAGTGGCAGGGGGGGGCACTGACCCCAACCCAAAGGCTGTACCATGTAGGCTGACATCCCAGCGCGCCACGACATCTACAATAAACTGTTGCTGTAAGTCGCTTTGTGTAAATAGGTTTTCAGCATGAAACTCAACAAAATCAATGTCTTGAGGTGATGCTAATGCGGCCTCATAATGCGGATGGCGTAACCCTACACCGATTTTTGGTTGAGTACTTGTTTGCATGGTAGCTATGCTCCTTAAACCTGATTAAACAAAGTGCTGGTTATAATGTCTTATTTCATCGACATCGTTTTTTCTTTCATGTTATCGCCAGATGCTTTTAGAGATTGATACATTTTCTTTGCCTCTTGACGTGAATAGCCACCCATTTCTTGACAAGATCCTTTAGGTACTAGTTTCCATTCGCCAATATCATTGTCTATAGTGGATTGACCCGCACAACTATGCGTGCCTGCTAAGTTACCACAGTCGTTTTGGCCAGCAAGTGCTACGCCGTAACATTTTTCCTTCTTCTCTTTTGCTGCTTGTGCATCTGCTGCCACGCCTAACGATAATAATGATGCGATTGCTAATGATGCTGATGTAGATTTATTCATATTGGTATTCCTTTTTGAGGTTAATTACAGCTATTTAATATAATTTTCTATGCAAGTATTCACGTTTATATAGACCTTTGTATTAAACATATACTTTCAAATGAATTGAAAAATACTTTTGTATTTATGGTCTATATTCTTAATACCGTACAAAATAGTTCGGTTTTATTATGAATGAAATAGGTGTGTTACCTATGAGCACTAATAAGTACATTAAACTTTATTCGATATGGAATATCACCTCACGTAAACACATTGATTTCCTATGTCTAAGGAATCTTAATGGGTATTAATGAAGAGCAATTACAGCTAAATAGGACTGGTTTTAAGCGTTTAGTTGAGCAGTTAGGCGTCAAGACTGGGATTATTTATCATGGCCAATTAAATAAAGCTACCAAATTTTCTCCAGAAACTCCCCTGGGGCATTTGCATTTAGTGCGAAGAGGGACTGTGGTCATAGAGACAGAAGATAACAATTCAATCTATATTTCTAAACCTACCGCGATATTTTTCCCTCGTTCTACACCACATCGGATTTACACAAAGGCAGATCCTGTAGACACTGATATAACTTGTGCAGAAATCAATTATGCGATTGGCCAAAATAACTTACTTATCAATTCTTTTGAAGCGGTTATGTCAATTGAGTTAACGCGAGCCCTATTTTTGTTACCACTCATTGATTTAATTGATAGAGAGCAACAGACTGAACAATTAGGCGGGGCGACGATCTGTAATCAACTGATGAATGTATTTGTTATTTATATGTTGCGTCATGCTTGTGAAGAAAAAACACAAAAACCTGGCGTAATCGCATTACTTATCCATAAACATTTTGGTGGATTAGTTGAGCAAATATTTGCAGATATTACTCACCCTTGGCAAATCGAATGTATGGCAAAAAAATGTCACATGTCTCGTGCGAGTTTTGCTAAACAGTTTAAACAGGTGTCAGGACAAACGCCGAATGATTTTTTGTGTCACGTCAGAAT
>Ga0233403_10000018_pt1 | contig 59996 bp, 57 predicted proteins | sample Na_oxic_1_MG_FD_179866 | JGI IMG/M metagenome (GOLD analysis project Ga0233403, IMG submission 179866) | Seawater microbial communities from Saanich Inlet, British Columbia, Canada - Na_oxic_1_MG | ecosystem: Environmental > Aquatic > Marine > Inlet | place: Canada: British Columbia | collected...
TACTATTTTCATCGGCTGGGATTAAGGAAGCTTGATAGATGTAATGAGGTTTTGTCGTGCGTGTGTTGCTAAAACAAAAAAGCCCTAACTGAATTAGGGCTTTTGGGTAGGGTAAAACAAGACTAAATAAAAAATGCTAATTAGCAGCCTGCTGTTTTTAATTCGACAACGGGTGATGAGTTAGCATTAGCTGCACTGCTATAAAGTACATGACAGTGAGTTGTTGCCGTTGCTGCAACATAAGCTGTTTGACCGGTCAATGACACTGTCATTTCGCCCGTCGCTGCAGTGGTAACCACAAAATCAGCGCCATCAACATCTACCCATCTTTGCAAATTAGCAATAGATGCAGATGCTGCTGAAGGGTAACCGTATACGATATTAACGTTATTTGCGGTACCAGAAATTTGACTCACGTCGACGGTTGCCGTTGCATCTCGTTGTTTGCCTTTTAACGCTGCTTTGGCATAGACCAATGTTGCGCCACTTTCTAAAGACGCTTTAACACCAGCTAGGGTTGAAATTTTAGCATCGCCTTGCATATCCATAAAACGTGGAGCAGCAGTGACGGCAAGTATGCCTAGGATAACGATCACGATGATCAATTCGATGAGTGTAAAACCACGTTGTTTCATATTTATTCCTTTAAAAGTGACGTAATTATTAGAGTATTAAAGTGTAATAATCTCTAATGTTTTTATCGGTAAGATAAAATATTTGTTTAGTAAATATTATTTAAAAACGCAAAATATTTACCCTTTGATTGCACCCATCATGTCCCACATCGGCGTAAATATCCCTAATGCTAAGACGAGTACCATACCAGCAACGATTGAAATTAATATCGGTTCAATTTTTGCCGTTAAATTCTGTAAGTCATAATCCACTTCGCGCTCATAATATCCAGCGACTTCACTGAGTAAATCATCAATGCGCCCGGTTTCTTCACCGACACTGATCATTTGCATGACTAGTGGGGTAAAAAGCAGGCTGCTTTGAGCGACACGAGAGAGGCTTTCACCGCGTTCAATGTTAGCGCGCATCTCCAAAATGCGCTCTGCCATAAAACGATTATTGACCGCGTCTGCGACCAGCGATAATGCCGAGTTGAGTGGTACACCAGCACCTAGCATCATTGAAAAACTGCGCGAAAAACGGCTCAATAACGAGCGTTGGAAAATGCTTCCGATTATCGGTAATTTTAATTTAAGCTTATCCCATTGATAGGCACCGGTATCAGTTTGTAAATATTTGTAGGTGGCGAAAACAACTCCGCTAATCCCTAGGACTAAGTAATGCCACTGATAAACAAAAAAATCAGACGTCGTGAGTAAGATGCGCGTCATCAACGGTAACTCAGTACCAAATTTAGTAAACATATCGGCAAAAATGGGGATGACCATAATATTCATAATGACCATCGCTGCGGTAATCGCGATCATGACAAACATCGGATAGCGGGTCGCCGTTTTGATTTGTTTACGCGTTTCTTGTTCACGTTCCAAATAGCCAGCGAGCTGCTCAAAGGAGGCATCTAATTTACCGGTGTTCTCACCAACATGAATTAACGAGATAAACAGTTGATTAAATATGTCAGGGTGATCATGCATTGCCGAAGACAAGGTGCGACCTCGCTCTAAACTTTCTTGCACACTCATCAAGGCTATTTTTAGACGTTTAGAGGTAATGGTATTAGCCAAACCTCGCACCGCACGCATAATCGGTACACCGGCATTAGCAAGTGAATACATTTGCCGACAAAACATCACAAGATCTTCGACAGTCACATTTGGCGTTAAAAATGAAATCTGATCTGGTTTCTCTAATGCTTCAATATCACTTCCGGCAACGATGTTCAACGGAATGATATTTTTGGCCATTAAGCTTTTGGCTGCCGCATTGGGATCATTGGCATCCAATGTTCCTCGGGTGATCTTCCCTCCTGCTAAGCGGCCTTCATAGCTATACTGCGGCATCTTCAAGTTCCTCTAATGTCACATTGTCCGAGCTGGGTTCTTCATCAGCGATGAATTCTACGAGTTTTAATACTTCTTCGATGGTGGTGATCCCTTGTTTGGCATAATCCAACGCGGCATTAGCAAGGGGTTTATAACCTGGAGACTTTTTGGCAGCATGGGCAAAGCCAATAGAATCATCTATTTTGAGTTTATCCATCATCTCATCGGTCATTTCAAGTAATTCAAAGACCCCGATACGACCGGCATAGCCTGTGTGATTGCATTTTTGACAGCCATCGCCTTTTTTGAAATTGATCGTATGCGCAGCAGGATCTAAATGGTGCAACCACGTCATTTGCTCATCAGTAGGGCGTGTATCGACACTACAATTATCACATATTTTTCGCGCTAAACGCTGCGCGATAATACCGCGTAATGCACTGGCAACTAGATACCCAGGAGTCCCCATATCAATTAAGCGCGTTGCCGATGAAATAGAATCATTAGTGTGCAAGGTCGATAAGACTAAGTGACCGGTTAATGCACCACGTAAGCCGATTTCAACGGTTTCTTGGTCGCGCATTTCGCCGACCATAATAATGTCTGGGTCTTGACGTAATGTGGTCCGCAAGACACGAGCAAAATCTAGATTGATCTTGTTGTTTATTTGCACCTGATTGATCCTTGGTAGACTGTACTCGACCGGATCTTCGACGGTAATGATTTTTTTCTCAGGCGTATTAAGTTCAGTCAATGCGCCATATAAGGTAGTGGTTTTACCTGAGCCTGTCGGCCCGGTTACCAAAATAAGTCCGTTTGGACGATTTAGCATGTTGGTAAATCGATGCAGTATTAACGGTGGCATACCAGATTTATCTAACCCTAAGATCCCACCAGATTGATCGAGTAAACGCATGACAACTGCTTCGCCATCTTGAATCGGCATAGTCGATAAACGAATATCAATCAGTTTGTTTTTGACCGTCATTTGCGCCCGTCCATCTTGGGGTAAACGACGCTCAGAAATATCTAAACCCGCCATGAGTTTTAAACGCAGCACTAGCGCGTTGGCGATATTTTTTTGGTTGATGATATTTTCTTGTAATACACCATCGACGCGATGACGAATACGTAAGACATTTTCATTGGGTTCAATGTGAATATCCGAGGCCTTCGACATGACGGCATCTTCGAAAATCGATTGCAATAAGCGCGATACCGCTGTGTCTTGGTCTTCACCGAGATCTGAAGTTAACGAAAATTCGTTTTGGTCTGAGTACTCTTGGGCTAGCTCTTCGGCAAACGAGGCGATTTCTTCGGTTTTGCGATAGTAGTTATCATGCGCGTTAGATAATTGGGTTTCACTGACAATCGCCAATTCTAACGTCTTGGGTAAAATCCCACCTAGAGCGTCAACGGCATTTAAATCAGCTGGATCAGCCATACCGAGCAAAAAAGAATGCTCCCGCTCTTCAATCACTAACGCACGATAACGTCGAGCTTGAATTTCAGGTAGCTTCTTGACCATATCGGGATTGATTTTGAGTTTATCAAGATCAATAAATGGGATATGTAAATGGTCAGCAAGTTGATTTAGCATTTGTGATTCAGCGACATAACCAAGATCAATTAACACCGCACCCAGTTTACGGCCGGTACGGTTTTGTTCATCTAGGGCGGCATTGAGTTGATCAGAGGTAATTAATCCATGCTGGATCAACAAATCCCCTAATCGAATCCGTAAATTATTTTTCATATTAGATCCTTTAATATGCTAATTCGTTCAGCGACAAACGTATTGACGTTGGTAGGTAAATCACTGATCAACTTGACCTGTTCATACGCAAATTTGGCATCTGCATAGTCATTTAATTGGTCGTGAGCGATGGCAATACCTAGTTGCCAACGCACGTTGTTGGGCTCTAAGCGCGATAAGACTTTGTAGTCATCAATGGCGTAGCGATGCTCACTTGCTTCGGTAAATAAACTTCCGCGAAAACTTAAAAATTCAATCGATAACTCATCTTCATTAGGCGCTACTTGCAGTAAGTTTAAGGCGACATCAGGTTGCCCTGTTTGATAGTACAGGCGCGCGAGTAACAAGCGCGACGCATGATCAAAGGGTTTGGCAGCGAGTAATGCTTGTAGAGCCTGAATTGCTTTGGGCATATCGTTACTTTGCAGTGCTAAGCGGGCTTGATCTTGTAAGCCTGCGACAAAACGAATTTCGCCATTGCTGGTGTTAATTTTCATCGAACTAGGACTGATTGGTTGAGCGACACTGCTAGCACTGAGAGTTAATTGCTCGGCAACTTGGCTCACTGTGATACTCGGAGGTACAAGTGTTGTTACCGCAGTCGTTAGCGGTTTGACAGCATCTATTGGCGTGGTAATCACAGCTTGCTCGGTAGCGACAAGTAATGCTGGACTGGCGTTAACCGAGGTCGCTTGTGTTTCTTTAGTTACAGGCGCCTTAGCTGTGGGGTTGTGCTCAAGGTCATTGATATTTTGAGTCGTCAACGTATAAGTTGTCAAAATGATAGTACTGATCACAAAACAGCCGGTGGCAATGCGATATTTAGTCAATGGATTCACCTGGTGTTTGGCTTTGGGTGAAAACGTTTCATCTTGTACATTATGGTGCGGATTTGCAGCACGGGCATTAAGATCTTTTAGCATCTGATTAACAATACTCATGGTATTTCCTTATACATGATGAGTGCGGCACACTGCATCGTTATGCCGATGGTAATAACAACAACACGCCACATAAACCAAATGTGACTAAACATGCAGTTCGCCATTGCGCCTTAACATTTAAGCGCCATGGTAAGTGTACCGGTTGGCATGCTTCGGTATCTTGGGCGGCGATTTTAACTAGCTCAGGTGTCGCCATTGTCACGCCTTTGCCATACATCAACATGAGTATTTTATGACTCAACACGTTGATAATCCGAGGTGTACCTCGGGTAGCTTGTTGAATTAAACTACACACATCTCGGCTAAAAATTTCAGGTCCTTGATAACCCGCTTTGACCATTCTATGGCGCACATAATGATAAATTTGTTCGCTGTCGAGCTCTTTTAAATGACATGAAAAGGTAATGCGTTGTTTTAGCTGACGTAACTCAGGCAATGCAATTTTTGCATCTAATTCAGGTTGCCCCAGTAACACTACTTGTAAAAGTTTTTGCGTTTCAGTTTCAAAATTGGTAATTAAGCGCAGCGCTTCCATACTTTCAACTGGCAGAGCTTGGGCTTCATCAATAACCAATACCACATGGTCGTATTCTTGGTGAAGTGCCACTAAACGCGTTTGGATTGCCTGTGTGAATTCTTGTTGATCAGAATGCAAATCTAAACTCACGCCGACTTCATTCGCTACTGCATGACGCAATTCATTGGGCGCAAGATGTGGGTTAGGAATGTAGGCGGTAAATACACTAGCAGGTAATTCATTTAATAATTTACGGCATAATAAGGTTTTACCTGTACCTACTTCACCAACCACTTTAATAAAGCCCTCACCATTTAATAATGCGTGGTTAAGGGTGACAATCGCTTCATTATGGCACTGCGCCCCAAAATACTGTTGGGTATTTGGGGTTAATGAGAACGGCAAAAAATCACAATGAAAATACTCTAAATACATGTGCTATTGTCCTTGTCCGAGGACCGTCAATTATTGAACTGACAGCCACTCATCCATTTGGTTTTTACTGCGTTTCATTTGTTGATGCCATGTTCCTGACTCCACAATGGTAGGTTTGATCAGGATAATGAGTTCTTTTTTCACTTCGCGTTGAGACTTGTTTTTAAACAAATTACCCAAAAATGGAATATTTCCTAACACTGGCGTTTGTGAATGCGTATCTTCGGTATATGACTGCATCAATCCACCGATGACTACAATTTCTCCCGACATCGCTTTGATGATCGTATCTGATTCACGAATAGTGCTTTGCGCCAAAGGTAAAATGATGTTTTCTTCATTGAGGGTAACGACTTTTTCTTGTTCCTCAGTTTCGATGACAGACGGATGAACATGTAATAAAATCGAACCATTGTCGTCAATTTGTGGTGTTACATCTAATGCAATACCAGAGAAAAACGGGGTCAACTCAATATCCGGAACGACAGAAGTCGTGGTTGAAGTAATCGTATTTTGGCTCGACACATCCGTTACAAAATACTCATCGTTACCGACTTTAATCACTGCTTTTTGATTGTTAGTAGCAGTAACACGTGGACTAGAGAGTACCTGCACATCACCTTGTGTTTCTAAGAGCGATAGTACGCCCGAGAAGTTTTCATTGACAAAAGATAGACTGCTGACTCCACCTAATGAGGCTGTGACTTGGTTACCAATATTGGCTGCTGAGGTGGATAGACCAAATGAAGTGGTGCCAATTGTTTTGGCGATCGTTGCCCAATTGATCCCTTGTTGATATTCATCTTTGAGTTCAACTTCTAAGATCCGAGCCTCAAGCACCACCTGTCGTTGCAAGTTGGTTTCTGAAATACTAAGAAAATCTCTAATACTGCGAATTTCCTCAGGTAAAGCACGTACGGTAACTAACCCTGCCTGTGGCGTCACAAAAACCGAGCGGCCTTTTTCTGTGCCAATCATGGTCTTTAAGCTGCTCGACAAATCTTTCCAAAAATTCGTTTCTGTCTTAGTCGAAATCATGGTGCCGTTGACATTTGATTGACTGTCACCTTGGCCACCAAATCCGCCTTGACCACCAATTTGAGAGCCGGAGCTGTTGCCTTGACTACCATTATCATTTTGTCCGCTTTGTGAGACACCACCTGAAATAATACTGGTTTGGGTTGAGCCATCGCGCTGCATTAATAAGTAATTGACGTTAAAGGTTTCGGTACGCATGCCGGATGGGAAAATGCGAAAAATACTCTTTTTACGTTCGATATGAAAACCATATAAATCCGACACTAACGAAAACACTTGCTCAAGTGGCACTTGCTTTAGATCCAATGAAATCGTACCGGTGACTTCTGGATGAACAGCAACGCTATAGGGTGTATCTTTAACCAGATTAGAAAAAAAGCTCGCTGCATCAATATTTTGGGCATTGATATCGTAATTTGCACTATCAATTAGTAACTCTTGTGGAGAAGATTGCGTCGGTTTGAGTGCATTGAGTACTTCATTCGGTACATTGAGTTTATTTTCCCTGGCTTTAGAATATTGCTCTGCTTCGGCGATGTTCGATGCCAGCTCAGCTGAAACGTCTGTCTTTGGTTGAGTGGCCGTACAACCCGCTAGAGAAATACCAGTGGTGGCAATTAGGATAGATAAATATTTACTGCTTAGCATAAGATTTCACTTCTTCTTCAAATACAGATAGGGTTGTCAGCTTTTTTTTGCCGCCTTCCATGCGGGCAAGAACAACATGTTGGCTATTAATAGCATGCACGACATAGTCGCGTACCTTATCTCCGACTTGCAGAGATTCGCCGTCAATCACGGTGTAATGTTGCTTGGGTGAAGCAAAAATAGCCGTGATTTTTATCGGTGTGATAGCATTAGTCGCTGCATTAACTAATGTTTTTACATTAAAGTTTTTAGGCTTTGTTGGGTCTTTAAGCTCTTGCACTGAAGCTGTTTGAGCATGCGCTGTGCACAACCCAAAACCGAGTAAGCTAGGCACGATGAGTGCCATAAATATAATATTTTTATACACCGATGAACGCCTCATTTGAACTCAACGTAAATAATTCGATTTCAACTATGGCTTGTGGATAAGCCTCAACCCGATAATTTAAGGAATGCCAATATAATTGATAGGGCATTTTTTCGATGTTGCTCAAAAACTCCTGCACATCAAAAAACTGGCCTTTAAACACCAAACGAACACCGTGCTGATATAAACTGACATCGCGCTTTTCTGCGTCATTGGCAAACAAATCAACAGGCTTAACTGATTGCATTTCGATCAGTGATAATTTGAATGATTTGCTAAACAATGACTCTAATACCTTAGGCATTTGGTCTGCGGGGATCAATTCGTTAATTTGTTCTTGAAAGTTACTATCGAGCATTTCAATGCGCGCAGTTAAACGCTCAATACGATCTTTGAGAGGTTCATTAGGATCAGTCGCAATGCGAATATTGACTTGATCTAATTCGGCTTCTAACGTATTTAATTGGTTGTAGGAAGTGCTGACAGTTGCCGATAGTGTGTCGATTTCTTTGGCAATAGGAAGCACTAACAATTCATAAGCGATATAGGCGGAAAATAATGCGGCGACGATTAAGCCTAAGATTTTTTCGCGCTGGGACATAGCGCGATATTTGATATCTAATTTTTCAATCGCAGATACTTGGCTCATGCTTATTTGCCTCCTTGCGTAGCTTGTAGTTCAAACATCAACGTGTCATCTTTGCGTAATATCTGGGCGCGATTAAATTCACGTCCTTGAAAATATGCGGTTTCGCTAAGCTTAGCGACCCATTGTGGCAACGCACTTGGCTCGGCCGTGTGGCCTGCAAATTCCATATCACCACCGACAACTTTAATCGAGGTTAACCATAAATCACTGCTGTGCTTAAGCGCCAATGCTTCGAGTAAATCAGCAAAATTATGTTTGAGTAAGGTATCGCGCGATTGTAGCTCAGCGACTAAACGTTTCTTTTGTTTCAGCTGTGCTTCTTGGATCACTGTGGTCTGAACTAATTTAGGATCTTCCACGCGGTTTTCTAATTCGGCGTTAATGACATTGAGTACAGAAGTTTTGCGATTAATTTCACTGCGTAAGGTATCCAACTCCATCGCAATCACACGCTTGTCATGATCCATGTAGCTACTGACACCAAACATAATGACAGCAGAAAAAGCCATACCAATCATCACAGTATAAATAGTCAGTAACTCTAGATGAGGCTTGAGTTCGACTGGTAATAAATTAATGGTATGCTTCATTACGCGGCCTCTACTACTGGTTTTTGTTCAACTTTATGCAAGGCTATCATCGCAGCCCCGAGTGCATTGAGACTGAATTCGTCGATATTCACATCCACGGTTATTTCTAAGCCAGGGGTTAATAAAGACACGGGCATATCAATGACTTTTTCGATATCTTCAGCCACGACTTGTTGATGATCAATTGGCAGGCGTAAAAAAATATGTTTTATGGGAGCTTGGCGTAATTGATTACTAAAATAATCGAGTGAACGTTGGATCTGGATACATAGTGATTCGATGATCCCCATGCGTAATTCATCTTTTGAAAATTGACCTAAGTTATCAAAACCTCGCAGTCGGCGCGTTAGATATAACTGATTATCTTTGATGATATTTAGACATACTTCACCACTCGTTTCTTGCACTAGCGTCAATACCGCTTCGGAATGGCTGTGCACCAGTTCGACGGTGGCAAGTTCTTCCACTACGATTTGTTTTAAATCTAATTGCAAATCAAACATTAACTGATTGAGGTTTTCAACCTGCTCGTATTCTACTGAGATGGTATTGATTTTATGCTGTCCAGACACTTGCACAGGTAAGTCAAAAAAGTCGTACGCGACAGGTTTATCAGTCGTAAGCAGTTCTTTTAATGGCCATTGCAATGCCGCATGGATTTCGTGATCGGCAACATCCGGGCGGTCAACTTGCAATAGTTGATAGTAAGATTCGGTAAAGGAGATATAAGTAGGGGTACCAGCAAGCGCATTGGCTTTGACCCAATCACTGAATTCTTTTTTAAATGTGATTTTATCGAACGTACACGCATGCGCCCAAAAGATCTGAGAGCCTTGTTTTACCAGTCCAACGACATGATGAGTATGTTTGCCAAATGAGATCCCTAAAGAGAAAATCGCATTACGTTTAGCGAGTTTAAGCTTTAGGTATTGACGCCAACTAATTTGCATTGTCATTCCTTTGCACAAGCAAGTTATTGCTTGATTCCATTGCATATTGATTCGTTTCAATATGCTCCATTAATCCTACCTTGCAAAAATCTTGCCGAAACTAAAATGGCTTTAATATTCACATTAGATAACAATTTTATCGACATTGACTAGACTTACTTTAGTCAAATTGACGCTGTGATTAAGGAATTGTGCAACATTTGCGACAACAAATTGGCAGTTATGTGTAAACGTTAGGCAACGGGCTGCCGCATGAGATACGGCAAGTGAGGTGTTTAATAAGATCCATCTACAAGGGCTTCAAGCCGTTCATGTATTTCAGCTTTAAGCTCTTTGTCTTCAATTTTATTGGCACTTATTTTGGCATTTTTGAGGTTGTCTATTGCCGCTTCGGTATGGCCTAGTTCGATTTGTAACAGTGCCATGGATAGTGCAATAGAAGACAAGTGATCTTTTGAATTAATCGCTTTTGCCTTGCTCAATGCTTTTTCGTATCCGGCAATGGCTTCTTCTAAATCGGCGGTAAAATCAGCCAATGTTTCCCATTGTTCCGGATGGTCTTTGTCGGTATCTTCGTTATCGACGCAGATCGCTTGTAATTCAGCGAATAAACCGTCAAATGCGGCTTGGTCATTGCTATTGGCCGCTTTCATTAGCTGCTCAGATAAACTATAAACCGCTTTATATATTTTTGTGTTAATCATGTTTTAATGTCTTATTATGTAAAAAGCCCTTAACAAAGGGCTTAAAGTTTTATTATTGATGATGGTTAACTTAACACTAATAACTTTATATCATTTAAAAAGGTATATCGTCATCAAATTCAAAATCAGGCTCTTTTGGCGCTTGAGGAGCTGAAGGGGCTTGTTGTGGTGGTTTGCTATAACCGCCGCCATTGCCACCTTGATTATTTTGCTGTGGTTGGCTGTAACCACCGCCATTGCCACCTTGGTTGTTTTGTTGTGGTTGGTTGTAACCGCCTGCACCCATGTTACCGCCTTGGCTACCGCCAGTGCGTCCACCGAGCATTTGCATTTGGTCTGCGATGATTTCAGTTGTGTAACGGTCATTACCTTGCTGATCTTGCCATTTACGTGTTTGTAATTTACCTTCTAGGTAAACTTGTGACCCTTTTTTAAGGTACTCACCGGCAATCTCTGCAAGACGACGATACATAGTCACGCGGTGCCATTCGGTGCGTTCTTGAGGTTGACCTTGTTGGTCTTTCCAGCTTTCACTGGTGGCCACGCTCAAATTCGCGACTGCGCCGCCATTGGGCAAATTACGGATCTCAGGATCGTTACCTAAGTTACCTACGATTATTACTTTGTTTACGCCTTTAGTCGCCATCTGCTACCTCGTGATTATTGGACTGCTTGTTGTGCTAACGTTAAGTCAAAGGTTGCGGGGTCTACTTTAAGGTAAGCCGCCTGTTCATCTTCAACCACAGTGATGTCTTTAATACCGGCTATTGCTTGTAATCGAGTTGCGATTTCAGCGACCGAGTAATTCGTTTGATTAAGGCTAAGTGTAACGCGTTTTAACCGTTCATGGTGACTTAACATTGAAATAATTATGAGCCACACAACCCCAATCAAGATACATAAAGTATACAGTGCTGTTTCAGAAAATGAACTGATCATCAGGCCAGAAATAATCCCGCCTAAAAAAGCACCAAAAAATTGAAAACTGGCATAAATTCCCATTGCACTACCTTTATTTCCCGCAGGGGCAATGCTTGAAACTAACGCGGGAATATTTGCTTCTAGGTAATTAAACCCGATAAAGAAGACAATCGCAAACGCGTATAAATAACTTAAATTCAGCATTGTATTTGCATGGTAAGCTAAACCTGCAAAACACAGAGTCATGGCGATAATACTGATTAGCATCACACCCTTGGGCTGTGTTTTGGCTAGACGCATCAGCACTACCAAACCCACAATAGAACATAATAATACTGGTAAATACCAAGTCCATTGCGCGCTTAGCCCAATACCACTGTCGCTCAATAAGCGCGGTAATTGCACAAACAAAATTGTGATAAACATATGCAATAAACACACACTGATGTTCAACAAACGCAGTTGTGGATGCACAAATAATGCTTTGATATGAGAAAGTCGCGGCAGGGTATCAGCGCTTGGTGCAATATTGGTGGCGTTGGGCACAATAAATAACACTAAACCTATGCCGGCAACGCTTAATAATGCAGTAATATAAAATATTCCGCTTAGACCATAGGAGCTTGAAAGCACAGGGCCTAGCAATAAGGCTAGGTAAAATGAAAATCCAATCGAGATCCCAATAATTGCCATGACTTTGGTGCGTTGTGATTCGCGTGTTACATCCGCTGCTAAGGCCATTACAGCACCCGCAATCGCGCCAGCCCCTTGCAAGACTCTGCCAATAATCAACCACGTCATGCTCTCAGCCATTCCAGCCACTAGACTGCCGATAGCAAAGCACACCAAGCCACCAATGATGACAGGCTTGCGCCCAATACGATCAGATAACATTCCCATTGGGATTTGTAATAATGCTTGGGTTAAACCATAACCGCCAATCGCTAAACCTACTAACCAAGGGGTATAGCCTTGGTAATCCAACGCCAAAATCGCCAATACTGGCATGACCATAAACAAGCCCAGCATGCGTAAAATGTAAATAGCAGCGAGTGCACAAGCAGCACGAATTTCAGTAGCGTTCACGGTTAGGGCTTCAAGCTTTAGGTTAGTAATAATGCGGGCATTCTAGCACATTTTTTATAAGGGTAAATGTACGACCTGAATTCAATCATCAGTCTATATCTAGCTAATAAGGCATGGGCGAGGTGATCAAAAGTCATTTCCTTACGTATGACTATGCATAATTATAAACAACTTATATATGTCGTAATCTCAAGCGATTATGTCATACTACAGGTTTTGCACATTGAAACGGTTGCATGGATAAAATAGAAGTTCGTGGTGCGCGTACGCACAACCTCAAAAACATTTCCCTAGATCTTCCTCGCGACAAGTTAGTCGTGATTACTGGCCTTTCTGGATCGGGTAAATCCTCTTTAGCTTTTGATACATTATATGCCGAGGGTCAACGACGTTACGTTGAGTCTTTGTCTGCCTATGCGCGTCAATTTTTATCAATGATGGAAAAACCCGATGTCGATCACATCGAAGGGTTATCACCTGCCATTTCAATCGAACAAAAGTCGACATCTCACAACCCACGCTCAACAGTCGGTACGATTACCGAGATCTACGATTATTTACGTTTAATGTTTGCTCGAGTCGGCGTGCCTCGCTGTCCTGATCATGATGTACCGTTAGATGCACAAACTGTATCGCAAATGGTTGATCGCGTGTTAGCTATGCCAGAAGGCACTAAGTTGATGTTACTGGCTCCGGTGATCCAAGACCGTAAAGGTGAGCATCTTAAAACCTTAGAAGGCTTATCTGCACAAGGGTTTATTCGTGCACGAATTGATGGTGAGGTATGTGATTTATCCGATCCTCCGCCACTCGATTTGCATAAAAAACACACTATTGAAGTGGTCGTAGACCGTTTCAAGGTACGCGACGATTTACAACTGCGTTTAGCCGAATCTTTTGAGACGGCCCTAGGGTTATCCGGTGGCAATGCTAAAGTGGCATACATGGATGATACGGACGCTGAAGAAATCATTTTCTCCGCAAACTTTGCTTGTCCGCACTGTGGTTATTCGATTAGCGAATTAGAGCCGCGCATGTTTTCGTTCAATAACCCTGCTGGTGCTTGTCAAACGTGTGATGGCCTTGGTACAAGACAGTTTTTCGACCCCGCTCGAGTAGTGAGTAATGTAGAGTTGAGTTTATCTGGCGGTGCGATCCGCGGTTGGGATAAGCGCAGTTATTATTACTTCCAGATGCTACAGTCAGTTGCCGAGCACTACAAGTTTGATTTGAGCATTCCGTTTAATGAGCTAGATAAAAAATCCAAAGACATCATTCTTAATGGCTCAAAAGGCACTAGTATCAGCTTTAAATACATCAATGAACGCGGCGATATTATGCAGCGCAAGCATCCATTTGAAGGGATCATTCCCAATATGGAGCGCCGTTATAAAGATACAGAGTCTAACGCCGTACGTGATGAGCTGTCTAAATACCTTGCTCAACAGCCTTGTTCTACTTGTGCTGGCTCACGTTTACGTTTAGAAGCTCGCAACGTCTTTATTGAAAAAACCAATTTGCCTACAGTGGCACATATGTCCATCGCTGAATGTTTAGCATTTTTTGAAAACTTAGCGTTAACGGGTCAACGTGCTGCGATTGCTGAAAAAATCTTAAAAGAAATCAAAGACCGCTTAAACTTCTTAGTGAATGTTGGTCTTAATTATTTATCGTTAGAGCGTAGCGCCGACACCTTATCGGGCGGTGAAGCACAGCGTATTCGCTTGGCCAGTCAAATTGGTGCAGGTTTAGTCGGCGTCATGTATGTGTTAGATGAACCATCGATTGGTTTGCATCAACGCGACAATGAACGTCTATTAAAAACTTTACGTCATTTACGCGATTTGGGTAACACGGTGATTGTGGTTGAGCACGACGAAGATGCAATTAAAGAAGCCGATTATATTATCGATATTGGTCCAGGAGCCGGAGTACACGGCGGTGAAATCATCGCACAAGGCTCACTCGAAGACATTAAAAATGCGGAACAGTCATTAACCGGTAAATACTTATCGGGTCGTGAAGGCATTGCCATCCCACCTAAGCGTAACAAAGCCAAAAATAATGAATGGCTAGAGTTAACGGGAGCGACGGGCAACAACCTACAAGATGTAACACTGCGCGTGCCAACCGGCATCATGACCTGTGTTACTGGTGTGTCTGGCTCTGGTAAATCGACTTTAATTAACGATACGTTTTATAAAATTGCCCAACGCGAACTAAATAACGCAACCTTGGGTGAGCCGGCACCTTATAAGACGATGACAGGTTTAGAGCTACTCGACAAAGTCGTCGATATTGACCAAAGTCCAATTGGCCGTACACCGCGCTCTAATCCGGCAACGTATGCAGGAATTTTTACGCCTATACGCGAAATGTTCGCCGGTACGCAAGAAGCTCGCTCAAGGGGTTACAAGCCTGGGCGCTTTAGTTTCAACGTCAAAGGTGGCCGTTGTGAAGCGTGTCAGGGTGACGGTGTTATTAAAGTAGAAATGCATTTCTTGCCGGATGTATATGTGCCATGTGACGTGTGTAAAGGTAAACGCTATAACCGTGAAACCTTAGAAATACGTTATAAAGGCAAAAACATTCATGAGATCTTAGAGATGACAGTCGAAGATGCGCGTGAGTTCTTTGATGCTATTCCGGCAATCAACCGCAAACTACAAACCTTAAAAGATGTGGGTTTATCCTATATTTGTTTAGGTCAAGCGGCGACGACGTTATCGGGCGGTGAAGCTCAGCGGGTTAAGCTAGCCAAAGAGTTATCCAAACGCGATACTGGTCAAACTCTGTATATCTTAGATGAGCCGACTACCGGTTTACATTTCCACGATATCAAGCAATTGTTAGAAGTACTTAATCGCTTGCGTGACGCGGGTAATACGATGGTGGTGATTGAGCATAACTTGGATGTGATCAAGACTGCGGATTGGGTTATCGATCTGGGTCCTGAAGGCGGTTCTGGTGGTGGTCAAATCATCGCTCAAGGCACGCCAGAGGAGGTTGCTGAAGTTGCAGCTTCGCATACAGGTCGATTCTTGCAGCCAATGCTGACTAGTCAATAATTGACTAGATAAAAATCCAGTATGAATAAAAGGGCGGATCTTCGCCCTTTCATATTTACAACCCTTACTCGTAAGCCAGTACTTCGACACCTTCTAATGTATATCCCACTGTCGCAATATCACCACTCCAACCATCGGTAGATAATTTACCGACTACCCAAACGGCATCATATAAATTATCAATCGGCACGCCGTTTTTAAAGGTCACATAAACAATTTGATTAGATGGCGGTGGCGGAACATGAATACAGGCTCCGAAATAAGGCACTAATAAAAACTCTGTCGTTAACTCCGCAGTACCTTCTAGTGGCACAACAAATCCTGGGATCTTCACAAACTGGCCATTGAGCTTAGGTAATACCGGAGCATTCGGCGCAGCTTGTGACATATTATTTAGATGATCGACGGTCACTTCAGGTGCAATGAACCCTTTGGGTACCATATCTTCCCAATAGAGTTCTTTGGGTTCAGGCTGCGCAGCATATACACCCACACTGATTACCGTGAACAGCCAAACACTTAACCACAAACGGACTTGTACAAAATGACGGAGCATAAAATTCTCTAACTATTTAAACGTTGTAATAACCCAAACACGCTTCGACTTCATTGGCTGAACCAATGATCACCGGCACGCGTTGATGGATCTCAGTTGGCATCACTTCCATGATCCGACCTTCACCGGTTGAGGCTAAACCGCCTGCTTGTTCCATCAAAAATGCCATTGGGTTGGCTTCATATAACAAGCGTAATTTACCCGGCTTATTCGGATTGCGTTTATCAAATGGATAGGCAAAAATCCCACCGCGACATAATACACGATGAATGTCACCCACCATAGCTGCAACCCAACGCATGTTGTAGTCTTTGCCGCGAGGGCCTTCAGTACCAAGGATCAAATCAGTTACATAATCTTGAATAGGTTGTTCCCAATGACGCTGATTGGAGGCATTTATAGCAAATTCACTCGTATCTTTGGGGACTTGCAAATTTGCTTCAGTCACTAAGAAACCACCGTGGGTTTTATCTAGTGTATATAAGTGCGTGCCACGGCCTGTAGTCATTGCGAGCATAGTCGAAGGACCATACAAGACATATCCTGCAGCAACACTTTGTGTGCCTGGCTGTAAAAAAGCAGAAGGATCATCTGCATCCATCCATTGTGGTGCATGAGTGATGGAGAAAATAGTGCCGATTAAACTATTGATTTCAGTGTTAGATGAACCATCTAGCGGATCAAAGCTCACTAAGTATTTACCTTCAGGGTTACACGCGACGACGTCATCTTCTTCTTCGGAGGAAATGGCTTTAACGTAACCTGACTCGCTTAATGTATCTTTAAGGATTTGGTTGGAGATGACATCGAGTTTTTTTTGTGTTTCACCTTGGACATTTTCAGACAAGGTTGAACCGAGTACGCCAGCTAACGCCCCTTGAGAAACGCGAAAAGAAATTTCTTTGCAGCCAGCCAGTAAAGTCCGGATTAATAATATGAGTTCGAGCGGCGCACCATCTTGCTGTAATTGCGAATTGAGTCGTTTCATGACAATAAAACCTTTATTAATTAATAGAGTAGGGCACAGAGGAGCAATGGCTCCATAGGAAAGGATTATTGTTTTTATTGTACTTTCCCTGTACAGCTAGTGTACCTACTTTTAACACGGATGTTAACTCGGATATAGATCCGATATAGCCGGTTGGTAGGTTAACAGGGTATAATCTGCTAAAGTATTACGATTATTTTTCATCTAGCCAATAAGAATCCAACATGCATGTACATATTTTAGGAATTTGCGGTAGTTTTATGGGCGGTATTGCTGCGCTTGCCAAATCATTAGGTCATACGGTGACAGGTTCCGACCGTAATGTTTACCCGCCGATGTCTACGCAATTAGAAGCGCTCGGCATTACCTTGACCGAAGGTTACGATGTATCTCAATTTACCCCTGAGCCAGATATGGTGATCATTGGTAATGCAATGTCCCGTGGTAATCCGGCGGTTGAATATGTTTTGGACCGTAACCTACCTTACACTTCCGGTCCACAATGGCTACTTGATAATTTACTCAAAGACCGTTGGGTGCTAGCCGTAGCAGGTACGCATGGCAAAACCTCCACGGCAAGTATTGCTGCTTGGATCCTCGAATATGCCGGTTACACACCGGGCTTTTTGATCGGAGGCGTACCCGAAAACTTCGGCGTATCTGCACGCATTGGTGAGGGAAACTTTTTTGTCATAGAAGCAGATGAATACGACAGTGCTTTTTTTGATAAACGCTCCAAGTTTGTCCATTACCGTCCACGTACCTTAGTGCTCAATAATTTAGAGTTTGATCATGCGGATATTTTTGATGATCTCAATGCAATTAAAAAGCAATTCCATCACTTGGTGCGCTCTGTTCCGGCCAACGGTTTGATTTTGTCAGAAAAGCACGACAACAATATGCAAGACGTATTAGAAATGGGCTGTTGGACGCGCCAAGAATTTATTTCCAAAGATTGGACGGCACAAAAAACGCAAGCCGATGGTGGCCGCTTTGAAGTCTATTACCAAGGTCAGTTACAAGGTGAAGTGCACTGGGAGTTGATTGGTGATCACAATGTCCATAATGGACTGATGGCGATAGCGGCGGCGCATAATGTGGGTGTGACCACTGAAATCGCAATTGCGTCGTTAAGTGAATTTGTCAATGTAAAACGCCGTATGGAAATCAAAGGTAAGGTCAATAATATTACCGTTTATGACGATTTTGCCCATCACCCTACAGCGATTAAAACCACGGTTGAAGGCTTGAAAGCCAAGGTTGGCGTGCAGCGTATTTTAGCCATATTAGAGCCGCGCTCAAACACCATGAAACTCGGTATTCACAAAGATCAGTTGACTGATTCATGGGCCCAAGCGGATGAAGTCTATATCTTTGAACCGGCTAATTTGAGCTGGTCAATTGATGAAGTCGCACGTGATAGTAAAGCACCGGTGCACAACTACCAAGATGTTGAGAAGCTAGTTGCAGCAGTAGTTAAAGAAGCACAACCATCGGACCATATTTTAGTGATGAGTAACGGTGGTTTTGCTGGTATTCATGGCAAATTACTCGACGCGTTAACGCGCAAATATGAGGACCAATAACATGAGTCTTGCACCTGTTTCTAGTATCACTGCGTGGGATAAGCGCATTACCTTAGCCATCACAGGCGCTTCGGGTACACCTTATGCGCTGCGTTTATTGGAGCTATTAGTCAAAGCAGAATTTCAAGTTTATGTACTTATTTCGTCTGCAGCAAAAGTGGTAATGGCTACGGAAGAAAATCTAAAAATACCCAGCAAACCCGAGGCGGTGAGTGCGTTTTTTACGGAACGTTTTTCAGCTAAATCTGGTCAGATTATTGCCTGCGGTAAAGACGAATGGTTTTCGCCTGTTGCATCAGGCTCTGCTGCGCCCAAACAAATGGTAGTCTGCCCTTGCTCTACTGGCACATTATCTTCAATTGCTACGGGAGCCAGCGATAACCTGATCGAACGTGCCGCTGATGTCGTAATCAAAGAGCGTGGACAGTTGATTATTGTGCCGCGTGAAATGCCATTTTCGACCATTCATCTAGAAAACATGCTGAAGTTATCGCAAATTGGCGTGACTATCATGCCTGCTGCGCCGGGGTTTTATCATGAACCTAAAAGTATTGCGGATTTAGTCGATTTTGTGGTGGCGCGTATTTTAGACCATGTGGGTGTAGATCAAACGATTATGCAACGTTGGGGTTATAAGCCAGCGTAACACGTATTTTTACCAATTATTATTACTTTAAGGATTGTAAACATGAAACAAATCATGGTGTGTTTGTTTGTAATGAGTAGTTTAATGAGTGTGAGTCAGTCGGCATTGGCGTGGGGTAAAATTGGTCACCGTGTCACTGGCGAAATTGCGACTCAGCATTTGAGTCCCAAAGCGATGGCTGCCATTGCCGAATTATACCCAAACCACACATTAGCGGAAATTTCTGCATTAGCCGATTTTAATCGCTCTAACCCTGCTGAATTTTGGCAAAAAGAATCCACTGCGTATCACTATGTGACTGTTCCAGATGGTAAAACGTATAAAGAAGTTGGCGCACCTGAAAAAGGCGATGCGTACACGGCATTGATGATGTTTAGTAATCAAGTGATTAATACGCGCTTATCGGTCGCAGAGCGTCAAACTGCATTGCATTTTATTGTGCATATTATTGGTGATTTACATCAACCGCTGCATGTGGGTAATGGTGAAGACCGAGGCGGCAATGATGTCCGTTTGGAGTTTTTTTGGGAACGTTCTAACCTACATCGAGTATGGGATAGCGGTATTATTGAACAACAAAAATTGTCTTACACTGAATACACTGATTGGTTATCACGTAAAATGACAGCAAAGACAGTTGCCCAATGGATGGAGCCTGATCCTATGGTGTGGATCAAAGAAAGTTATGATATCCGCAAAGGGATCTACACAAAAAACGAAAAAGAAAACTACCGTTATGTGTACAAACATTTAGATACGCTTAATCAACGCCTAGCTCAAGGCGGAGTTAGAATTGCAGCATATTTAAACGAATTGTTTGAGTAAATCAGCACGCATTTTATTATTTGCTGTAGATTATTAAATCAAGCAAGGACATTGCTACTAAATTCTGTGGTTTTGTGCTTGCTTTTTGCGTTCAGGTTACCGATCATAGCCTTAATTAAAAAGTAATAGCGATGTATAGGGTTATGGGCATTCCCACTGTATGTAACAAACGAGTTCAGATTTGGTGTCTGTTAGGCATGCTCCTTGGTAGCATGTTAATCAGTGGCTGTGGTCAAAAAGGACCACTGCGTTTACCGCCACCACCACCTGAAGAAAACCAGCCAAACCAGAATGATACATTACCCGCTGCCACACTTAACCTTGTTGACACAAGTAGTAACATAAGTACTGATATAAGTAGTGGAAAAAGCAAAGCAGAATAAGTAGAGAACAAATTATGGATTTTTTTGATTACCAAAACGGTACGCTACATGTTGAAGATGTATCACTTGCCGATATCGCCAATACCCACGGTACGCCGACATATGTGTATTCACGCAAAACACTAGAACGCCATTGGCGCAAATTTGATGAAGCCTTGGGTGATCACCCTCACTTGATTTGTTTTGCGGTCAAAGCCAACTCTAATATTGGTGTGTTGAGCGTACTTGCGAAACTTGGTTCTGGCTTTGATATTGTGTCTGGAGGCGAGTTACAGCGTGTGCTTGCTGCCGGTGGTGATCCGCGTAAAGTGGTCTTTTCAGGTGTGGGTAAAACCGCTCCAGAGATTGAACTAGCTTTAACGCATGATATTTTGTGTTTCAATGTTGAGTCGTTTGCCGAGCTGGACCGTATTAATGCGGTGGCAGCTAAAATGGACAAACGCGCGCGCATTTCGTTGCGTATCAATCCAGATGTAGATGCAAATACACACCCGTATATTTCTACCGGGTTAAAGGCGAACAAATTTGGTATAGCGCATACCAAAGCGGTGGAAACTTATTTATATGCCAAAGCATTATCACATCTTGAAATCAAAGGCATGGATTGTCATATAGGCTCTCAGTTAACCGAAACAGCGCCTTTTGTGGATGCATTAGAACGCTTACTTGGTTTGGTCGATGAGTTGGCTGAAAAAGGGATCACTATCGAACATCTTGATGTCGGTGGTGGTTTGGGCGTCACGTATGCTAATGAAACGCCACCACAACCGGCTGAATATGCCTCTGCTATTGCACAAAAAATGCAAGGTCGAGAGCACATGAAACTCATCATGGAGCCAGGTCGTGCCATTGCAGCAAATGCGGGTGTGTTATTGACCAAAGTTGAGTTTTTAAAACAAAACGAAGATAAGCACTTTGCGATTATTGATGCGGCGATGAACGATTTGTTACGTCCAGCACTGTATTCAGCATGGCAGGATATCGTCCCGGTAACACCCCGAACTGACGTTGCTGCTGCTGTCTATGATGTCGTAGGCCCGGTCTGTGAAACGGGGGATTTCCTTGGTAAAGATCGCGAACTTGCTATCGTCCCAGATGACATTTTGGCGGTCAAAAGTGCAGGAGCATATGGTTTTGTGATGGCATCAAACTACAACACTCGAGCTCGTCCTGCAGAGATCATGGTCGATGGTGATAAGGTACATGTGGTACGCGAACGCGAAAAGATCGAAGATTTGTGGCACAACGAGTACAAAGTCCAGTAAACTAAGCGTAATTATTAAAATTTAAGGCTGCCAATAATGTTGGTTGAATTCACCAAGATGCATGGTCTTGGTAATGACTTTATGGTGGTGGATTGCATCACCCAAAACATCTATTTTTCTCCGGAGCGGATCCAGCAACTGGCTAATCGCAACTTTGGTATAGGCTTTGACCAACTATTGTTGGTTGAGCCGCCATACGATCCAGACCAAGATTTTCACTATCGTATTTTTAATGCTGATGGCTCCGAAGTCGAGCAGTGCGGTAATGGTGCGCGCTGTTTTGCACGTTTCGTTAAAAACAAAAATCTCACTCACAAAAATAAAATCTCCGTGAGCACTAAAGCCGGTAAGATCATGCTTTATCTTGAAAAAGATGGGCAAGTTACCGTCAATATGGGCAAACCCAAATTTGCACCTGAAGACGTCCCGATTAAAGCGCAAAAAGAAGAAAAAACCTATATTATTCGCGAGCAAGACCAAACCTTCTTTTGTGGTGCGGTTTCAATGGGCAACCCTCACTGCGTTTTAATTGTTGATGATATCGATAACTTCGATGTGCAAGGTGTCGGTGCGTTATTAGAATCGCACGAGCGCTTTCCACAAAAGGTCAATGTGGGCTTCATGCAAATCATTGATGAAAATAACATTAAATTACGTGTGTTTGAACGTGGTGTCGGTGAAACGATGGCATGTGGCACGGGGGCGTGTGCAGCCGTAGCGATAGGTCAAACACAAGGTAAATTAAGCCAAGAGGTGAATGTCACCTTACCAGGTGGTCCTTTAACTATTCGTTGGCAAGGTCCTGAGCATACATTAAAAATGACCGGTCCTGCTGAACATGTTTTTGATGGAAAGATATTTTTATGAGTCAAGCTGAGACAGCTCCGCAACTAAGTGCTCAACAAGTGGCAGAATACTTAAGTGATAATACGGAGTTCTTCGTTGAATATCCCGAGCTTACTGCTGAATTGATTATTCCACATCAACAACGTGGTTCGGTGTCCTTGGTGGAGCTACAAGCGGAGCAATTACGCTCACAATTACATCAACAGCGTCAAGAGTTAGCTGCGCTGATCCGTAATGCCGATAATAATGAACAGTTATTTCAAATTTACGCTCAACTGCTGCAGCGTTTGTACACATGTGATACGTTAACTGCCGTCGAAGAGGCGTTACAAGCTTGTTTTAAAGGTCAGCTTGCATTGGCCAATGTCTGTGTACAGTTGTTTGTTAAACATAGTGACTATGCTGATTTTAAACATCATGCGTTAATTGATAAACGCTTTAAGCATTCCGATTTCTTTTTTGGACGCTTATCACAAAACGAAACCAAACAAATTTTTAATGATGTGTCAGTAGAGTCGTGTGCATTGATGTTGATCGGTGATAAACAAGCATTAGGTTTGTTCGCAGTTGGCAGTGATTCTGCAACGCATTTCCATCCAGAAATGGACACGTTATTTTTGTTACAACTCAAGCAGTTGTTAGAGCAAGTGCTTGCCCGTATTCTCGTTCGCCCAGAGTCGTAGTTACTACTTCCATGACAACCCCAACCCACTCGACAACGATTCATGATGATGAGTGGGTATTTGCATTCGCACAAATGCTCAAAGTAGAACGCCAATATTCTATCCACACGCAGCAAGCTTATGTGTCTCATATCTTGGTAAGTAAAGACTTACTTACTTTGAATGCATGGGAAAACCTGAGTGTAGAGCAAGTTAAACGTATTGTTGCCTTATCCAAAAAACACGGATTAAGTGCTCGTAGTATCGCCTTACGCTTAAGTGCATTACGTCAGTTTGGTGCATTTTTAGTTGAACAAAGTGTCTTACAACAAAATCCTGCTGAGTCGGTTAACGCACCTAAGATGGGCAAACCCTTACCCAAACATTTACACGTTGAACAGCTCGATGGACTACTGACATTTACCCCTGAAACCGTTCATCAAGCCCGCGATAAAGCGATGTTCGAATTAGTCTATGGTTGTGGGCTACGCTTATCTGAAGTCACTGGTTTAAATTGTTTAGATGTACTGGATGATCATATTCTCAACGTCAATGGTAAAGGTGGTAAGCAACGTCGTATTCCGATCGGCCAGCATGCTTGGGAGGCGGTAAAAGCGTGGATGGGTTGGCGCGTCGAGTTTATTTCACCTGAGAATAGCGACGAGGTAGCGTTGTTTTTATCACAACGTGGCGGGCGTTTAGGTAACCGCCAAGTTGCTAAGCGGTTAGAGCAGCTAGGTGCAAAACAAGGTATTGATACACATATTTCTCCGCATAAACTGCGCCATTCCTTTGCTACGCACGTATTAGAATCAAGTGGTGATTTACGTGCGGTACAAGAGCTATTAGGACATGCTAATTTAGCGACAACGCAAGTGTATACTCATCTTGATTTTCAACACTTAGCGGGCGTGTATGACAACGCGCATCCAAGGGCTAAAAAATGATATTTTATCGACCTGTTCCGACAATCAATGCAATGACATTTGACTTAGATGATACGCTATACGACAACATGCCGTATATCTATCAAGCCGAACAGGCGTTAACTGATTATATCGCGGAACATTATCCTGCGGCAGCGCATCTTAGCAAACACGATTGGATGGGCTACAAACAACAAGCACTATTCGATGAGCCGAGCATTCAGTATGACATGGGAATGTTGCGCTTGGCGACCTTGCGTCTAGGCTTCGCAGCAAGCGGATATATTGGTGAAGAATTAGAGGCCGCCGCGTTAGCGTGTTTTACGTATTTTTATCAACAGCGCAGTAATTTTACGGTTGCGCCTGAGTACTGTGAAGTATTAGATCAACTTGCTGCTGCGATGCCACTTGTAGCGATAACCAATGGCAATGTGGACGTCAATGCCATTGGTTTAGGTCAGTATTTTACTCATGTGTATCATGCTAATATTGATAATCGCGCCAAACCTCATGCTGATATGTTTGTTAAAGCCCAGCGCGCTTTGGATTTACCGACTCAGCAAATATTACACGTTGGAGATAATCTGTATAACGATGTGCTGGGTGCTTATCAAAACGGTTACAAGTCCGCTTGGTATGCAGCGGATCGTCCTATGCTCATCCGCCAAGAGCCAACACGGTGTTTGCCCGATGTACAATTATCACATTTTGCTGATTTACTGCATTGGGTCAAATAGTCGTCGATATAAAAGCACTGTATAAAAGCACAGTTTTTCGCTATACTCTTCCTTTTCATAGTTGCTCACAACACTTACATAAAAGCTAATATACAAAAGGCCAATAGATGGATGTTTCTCGATTACTTGATGGGTTAAATGACAAGCAACGCCAAGCAGTTGCCGCCCCGGCACAAGATTTACTTATATTAGCTGGCGCTGGCAGTGGTAAGACACGTGTCTTAGTGCACCGGATTGCGTGGCTAATGGAAGTCGAGAACTTGTCTCCTTTTTCTATCTTGGCAGTGACATTTACCAACAAAGCCGCACGCGAAATGCGCGGGCGTATCGAGCATCTTAAAGGTCAGTCTTTACATCATATGTGGATTGGTACCTTTCATGGTTTGGCGCACCGATTGTTACGCGCACATTATGCCGAAGCCAAGTTACCAGAAAACTTCACAATTTTGGACTCTGATGATCAGCATCGATTGATCAAGCGCATTATCAAATCGATGAATTTGGACGAAAAAGATTGGCCTGCCAAACAATTACAATGGTATATCAACGGTAACAAAGACGAAGGCTTACGGCCTAAAGATATTGATACGTTTGGGGATGCCAACCAACAAAAAATGCGAGATATTTATCAAGCGTATCAGCAAACTTGCGACCGTTCAGGACTGATTGATTTTGCTGAGTTGTTACTGCGTGCATATGAGTTATGGCGCGATAATCCAAGACTCAAACAGCATTATCAGCAACGTTTTCGCACCATCTTAGTCGACGAGTTTCAAGACACCAATAACATCCAATATGCGTGGTTGCGCTTATTGGCTTGCCCAGAGAACAACATGATGATCGTCGGTGATGATGATCAGTCTATTTATGGATGGCGTGGGGCGAATGTAGAGAATATTTCACATTTTTTACGAGATTTTCCCAGTGCCGATACAGTGCGTTTAGAGCAAAATTACCGTTCTACTGGGCATATTTTAAAAGCGGCAAATGCCGTCATTGATAACAATGCAGGGCGTTTAGGCAAAGAGTTATGGACAGAAGATGCCGATGGTGAAAAAATTAAACTCTATGCAGGGTTTAACGAGCTGGATGAAGCTCGATTTATTGTCGCTAGGATCAAAGAATGGATGGATGAAGGCAATGCCTTGTCTGATTGTGCCATTTTATATCGCAACAACGCCCAGTCTCGAGTGCTCGAAGAAGCCCTGTTACAAGAAGCTATTCCTTATCGGATTTACGGTGGTTTACGCTTTTTTGAACGCCAAGAAATTAAAGATGCACTAGCCTATTTACGCATGATCAATCATCCGTTAGATGACGCGGCATTTGAACGAGTGGTTAACACCCCGACTCGTGGTATGGGTGATAAAACATTATCTCAAATCAGAGAAGTCGCGCGTGCGACGGAGCAGTCCATGTGGCAAACCTCCATTATGATGCTGCAAGAAAAACGCTTATCTGGGCGTGCGGGTAATGCATTACAAGGCTTTGTCGATTTGATCATGAATATGAGCAATGAAATTAAGCCGTTATCTTTGGATAAACAAGCCGATCATGCAATCAAGGCGTCGGGTTTGTTTGCTATGTATCAAGCTGAAAAAGGCGAAAAAGCCCAAGCGCGTGTCGAAAATTTAGAAGAACTGGTGACTGCGTGTAAGCAATTTGAAGTGCCACTTGAGGCGGATGATATGTCTCCGTTATCGGCGTTTTTGGCGCATGCATCATTAGAAGCCGGAGAAGGGCAAGCAGAGAAACATCAAGATGCGGTGCAGATGATGACCATCCACACAGCCAAAGGGCTGGAGTTTTCATTGGTATTTTTAGCTGGGGTAGAAGAAGGTATGTTCCCTAGCGCCATGACTAACGATGAACCAGGTCGTTTGGAAGAAGAGCGTCGCTTATGTTACGTGGGCATGACTCGTGCGATGCAAAAATTATATATTACGCACGCCGAAACTCGTCGTGTGTATGGCCAAGATAAATTTCATACAGCGAGCCGCTTTATTCGCGAGATCCCTAAAGATTGTATTGAAGAGATCCGTTTACGCCAAAATGTCGCACAACCAATACACAACCGCTTTAGCGCCAGTACCTCTCATGAAGCGTTTAGCGAAAGTGGGTTTTCATTAGGCATGCGTGTCAGTCATAACAAGTTTGGTGACGGTACGGTGTTAAATTATGAAGGTTCTGGTGACAGTGCTAGGGTGCAAGTTAACTTTGATGATTTTGGTGCAAAATGGTTAGTCCTAGCCTACGCTAAATTATCACCTTGCTAGCGCTAAATCAGGCGCAAGAGTAGGCGCTAGCGTTTCATCAGCTCTTAGAAGAACTAAGACGCTTTTCTTCCATTGCGTCGATACTGGCGCACGGCATCAAACGTAAACACAGCTAATCCTGCCCAAACAAATCCAAACGTGATCATACGTTCAATATTAAATGGCTCGTTATAAACCAGTATAGCGAGTACAAACATCATACTTGGGCCGATATATTGAAAAAAACCTAAAGTTGAATATAACAAGCGCTTGGCGGCAGCGGTAAAGCACAACAAGGGAGCTGTGGTGACGACCCCTGCCAGCACAAATAACACGTTGGTTGATAGCGGGTTATTAGCAAAATTAGCGGTGGGTGAATCCACCCAAATCCAATATCCTATCGCCAGTGGTAGCATCATACAGGTTTCAATGAGCAAACCTGGGATTGAGTCGACATTTACTTGTTTACGCAACAATCCATATAAACTAAAGCTCAACGCCAAGGTCAATGCGATATAGGGGATTTCTCCGAAAGAAATAACGAGTATCGCGACACCGGTAAACGCCAATGCCACTGCAAATTTTTGTAGTCTTCGAAAACGCTCACCCAAAAATACAAAACCAAACAATACGTTAAATAACGGATTGATGTAGTAGCCTAAACTTGCTTCTAACAGATGGTCGTTGTTGATAGCCCAAATAAATAACCACCAATTACAGCCCAGCAACAAGCCTGCAGCGACTAACAGTCCCATGACTTTTTTGTCTGCTAACGCCGTGGTGACTTTATCGATTTGTTTTAAACCAATAATCAAGCCGGTTAAGACCACCGCCGACCAAATAATGCGATGCATTAATATTTCTGAAGCACTGACGTGTAATAACTGTTTAAAATAAATCGGTGCTACGCCCCACATAGTGTAAGCGCACACAGCAAAAATCATCCCCGCTTGAGTGGGAGATAAGGAAGTATCAGCAGCTTTGTCTGAAGTTGAATGCACAATAAACAGCACCTTAGAAAAATAAGGTGTAATTGTGTATTATCCTAATCAGACAAGCAACGTTTAGTTGCTAAAGTTCCATAGCCATTTGGCTAGAACTAAACTCGGTTTGTCCCACGATATGGTGACAAAAATAGTCGTCTGCTAAATGAATAAAATCTTGGTGATAACGTAGTTCGTTTACCAACTGACGCGATAAGTTACGTTTCATCGATTTGAGGTACATATCAAATTCGGGATGACCCATGAGGGTGAGGTGAATTTTATTGCCAAAAATACGATTAGCCCATAGACGCACGCCTTTGTATACAGTGCTGTTTATATGTAAATCGAAGGTGATGATGGTATCTGACATTGACAATCCATTATGTCTATCATTTACCGTTAGCGAAACATGCTTTATTGAATAATCCATTGGTACTACAATCCATTTGTGTTTAAAGTCGCTTAAACATTCTGTCTAATATTTAGACAAAAGTAAATAGGAGTTTCTCCTAATATTTAAGTTGTCATAAAAAATAATAAAATGTGTAATTTATTACAAAATATCACAGTTGATACCTGATATAATTACACCCGTTTCGTACTACATTTTTTTATATTGCTGACGTTATGTGAAATTAATCGTACCTGCAGATTTTCCTTCGTTATTTATGAGTCCCGATGAGCCCCTATGACCGCTGATATCTTACATACTACTTTGAAGCAGACATTTGGTTATGATGTATTTCGCCCAGGCCAACAAGCTGTCATTGAAGCGTCATTAGCCAAACAAGATTGTTTGGTGTTAATGCCCACAGGTGGCGGAAAATCACTTTGTTATCAAGTGCCTGCCGTAATCAATGAAGGCTTAACCATAGTTGTATCGCCCCTGATCTCTTTGATGCAAGACCAAATGGAACAATGCCTAGCTGTTGGGATTAAAGCAGATTTAATTAGTTCGCAGCTTGATGCAGATCAAATAGCACAGGTTTATCAGCGACTACACCAAGGGGTAACAGACATACTTTTTGTTGCTCCAGAGCGCATTCTACAAGGGCATTTTGTAGATCGCTTGCATGAATTAAACATTAGTCTTATAGCGGTAGATGAAGCCCATTGTGTATCGCATTGGGGCCATGATTTTCGTCAAGACTACCGTCATCTAGGTCGATTACGTGAGATTTTCCCATATATTCCGATTATGGCATTAACCGCCACAGCAGATATTGCCACGCGCCAAGACATCCAAGACCAGCTTAATTTACGTGATCCCCATGTACATTTAGCGAGCTTTGACCGCCCGAATATTCGTTATACGGTGATCCCCAAATTTAAACCCATCGATCAGATTGTTCGTTTTATTCATGCCCATGAAGGCAATGGTATTATCTATTGTTCTTCGCGTAACAAAGTCGATGAAGTGCGCAATAAACTGTATGCCAAAGGGTTTAAATGCGGCGCATATCATGCAGGTTTATCACAAGAGGAGCGGGCTCAAGCGCAGCGTGATTTTCAAAACGATAACCTCGATATTATGGTGGCGACAGTCGCATTTGGCATGGGAATTAATAAATCTAACGTCCGTTATGTGATTCATCATGATTTACCTCGTAGTATTGAGGCATATTATCAAGAAACAGGTCGAGCGGGACGTGATGGTCTTGCGTCTGAGGCATTGTTGTTGTTTGACGAAAAAGATGCGGCTCGGATTAAACAGTGGATTGAGACCTCGGAAAGTCATCGTATTGAAGTAGAGTTAGAAAAATTTGAGGCAATGGAACGTTTTGGTGATGCACAGACTTGTCGTCGTCAGGTGTTATTAAATTATTTTTCTGAACTGAGTCAAACGCAATGCGGAAACTGTGATGTATGCTTAGATCCGCCGCAACATTTTGATGGATTGATGTATGCCCAAAAAGTCCTATCCTGTATCTATCGAATGCGTCAAATTGGCACCACCAATCAAGTGGTAGATGTGCTCAAAGGACGTCGGCCACAACGTATTATCGAACAAGGCCATGACAAGCTTTCGACATTTGGCATAGGTAAAAGCAAGCCAGATGAGTATTGGGTAAATATCATTAATCAACTGATCCACAAAGGTTATGTGTTTATCGATATCACCAATTATGCGGTCTTACGCTTAACGGATGCTGCAAAAGGCATTTTACGCGGTAGTGAACCGTTAACATTAGCAGTACCGCGACTGAGTACCAGCACTAAGAAAGCTACAAATACCCCGCAGGTTAGCTATGACAAAGAGTTATTTGCGAAACTGAAAAACTTACGTAAACGTTTAGCGGATGAAATAGGTAAGCCGCCATACGTAATATTTTCTGATGCCAGTTTGGTCGATATGGCGCAAAACTTACCGATGGAGCCGAGTGACTTTTTGTTTGTTTCAGGTGTTGGGCAAGTGAAACTGGAGCGTTACGGAGACCAGTTTATTAACGTGATCACCCAACACGTGATGTCTCAGTAATAGTCAATTAAGCCGCGCTTTTCGGGCCAAAACTATACTCACCGCCAGCTTGCAAGGCCTTTTGATAGGCTGGTCTTTGCTGCATGCGGTTAACATAAGCGACAATGTGAGTGGGCATAGCCCCTGGTTTATTGGCAACCATCGCTTCTAGTGGAAACAACATCATAAAATCAGCCCCGGTGAGTCGGTCTCCGACAAAAAAATCAGAGCCAATTTGGGCTTGTTTAGCAAGATGCTTTTCGACATGAGCGACGTTTTGCTCATTGTTTGGCGCGTAATAAGCATTGAGGATCGCATCAATGACTTTATCAGCAATGGCTTTTACTAAAAACGGTTTCTTTTTGGCCTTAGCTTTACCTAATACTAGGTTCGCAATTAGAGGAGGCATCATAGTTCCTTCTGCAAAATGCGACCAATATAAGTATTGTGCAAATAATGGCTCATCGGGTTTGATTGATAGTTGTGCTTGTGGGTTGGTTTGTACAAAATATTCAACAATGGCACCAGACTCGCCTAATATGCTCTGAGCGTCATCATCTAAAGTAACAACGGGTGAACGACCCAAATCAAATACTGATTTGAGTGATTCAGGCGCTAATCCTGTTTTTGGATTTCGAAAATGTGCTTGAATATCATGATCTAAACCGAGTTCCGCAAATAGCCATAAAATACGTTGCGAGCGAGAATGATTCAAATGATGTAGAGTAGGCATGTTGGTTCCTTTTGTAAGTCTTATATATACTCTAAAAATCCGAAAAAGGTTTAAACAAAAATTGTACGTCAGACGTATCAATATTCGCGTAAGAAAATAAAACAAGGATAAAAAATGAAGCAACAAGGGTTGAGCCATCCAAGGTTATTACATACCTATGCCGATGCATTATCAGAGCTGATCACCCTGATTAAGCCTACACCGGTATATCAACCGCAGTTGCAAGTCATTAACCATGATTTGTGGGATGCAATGGGACTGCCTCAGGAGTGGCAAGTTAATGATACGTTTATGGCGTTATTATTTGATCGAGATTCTACTTTTACAGAGTATAGTGTCGCACAAAAATACGGTGGTCATCAGTTTGGCCAGTGGAATCCACAATTGGGTGATGGTCGCGGGCTGCTACTTACCGAAGTCGAGGCACTGGATGGCACTCGCCACGATCTGCATTTAAAAGGCGCCGGTCCTACTCCCTATTCACGCCATGCTGATGGACGTGCGGTGTTGCGTTCTACTATTCGTGAATACCTTGCCAGTGAGGCATTGCATCATTTACATATTCCAACCTCACGAGCGCTGTGTTTAATCAGTTCTAGTGAGCCTGTGTATCGCGAGACATTGGAGAAAGCCGCACTGATGATCCGTACCGCACCAAGTCATTTACGCTTTGGGCATTTTGAGTATTTTTATCACGACCGAGAGCCGGGTTCTGATCCCGAAGTCGCCACTGATAAACTGAATCAACTGATGCAATATGCGCTAACCGAACATTTTCCTGAGGCCTTGGCATCTGATAATCCTCACTTATCTATGCTAAGTTCGATTGTGCAAGATACTGCTAGATTAATTGCAAAATGGCAAGTTTATGGCTTTAATCATGGAGTGGTGAATACTGACAACATGTCGATACACGGCATTACGTTTGATTATGGACCCTATGCATTTTTTGATGATTTTGAACCGCATTATGTATGTAATAAATCTGATCATCAGGGGCGTTATCGTTTTTCACAACAACCGAGTATTGGTTTGTGGAATCTCAATGCCTTAGCGCAAGCTTTTCGTCCTTTTGCAAAAATTGAGGATATTACTAAGGTGTTGGATCAATATGAGCCGGCGCTGGTGGAACATTATCATGCAATGATGCTAAAACGTTTTGGTTTATCTGAAGTGACCGATGGCGCATTGGCAATGATGGCGTTGTTTATGAAATTACTGCAAAGTGGGCAAGGTGCGCAAAGTGGGCAAACACATGTCCAGCAACTTGACCAACCGGACGAGCAAGCAACAGGTATCAATCGAGATTACCATATTAGTTTTAGACAGTTATGCGGGCATACTGATTGGGATGAGATTGCACAATTACGTGATAATTACCTGGATATCGCATTGTTTGATCAGTGGTTTGCCGCCTATCGAACTGAGGCTGAAGCTCAGAACGTTGCTTTTGCGACGATGCAAACCAATATGAACCTTGCTAACCCACATACTGTTTTACGTAATCATCACGCACAAGCAGTAATAGAAGCTGCGGAGCAAGGCGATTACTCCTTGTTTCATGCTTATTTGTCGGCTCTGTCTGATCCATTTAATGAAGCGAGTAAAATTGAGCGATTTGCTGCGCCACCCGTCGCTACGGATAAAGGCATTGCGCTTTCGTGTTCGTCTTAATGGTGTCGCTAATGCCTCAGATAAATGTATACAATAAGGCGTGCCATAGCGATGGTTATCCGTTAAAATACGTGCCAATTAAATCAGTGATTGATAGCGAGTGATAGTGTAGATGTCTGTTTCGATGTTTGAATTTGTGAGCAAAGCTAAGTTACCCACGCGTTTTGGGGATTTTACGATCCATGGTTTTGTGGATACGCGCAATCAACAAGAACACGTCGCGCTAAGCTATGGTGAGTGGACCGAAGATGCTACCGTGCATATTCGTGTGCACTCTGAATGTCTAACAGGTGATTCACTTTTCTCTACACGTTGTGATTGTGGCTTTCAATTAGAAAAAGCACTAGCGAATATTGTTGAACAAGGTTCTGGCGTCTTGCTATATCTTCGTCAAGAAGGTCGAGGCATAGGCTTGCTCAATAAAATTAAAGCATACGCACTACAAGATACCGGTCTTGATACCGTTGAGGCGAATGAGCATTTAGGGTTTGATGCAGATTTACGCGAGTATGATATTTGTAAATTTATGCTAGGACATTTAGGTATCAAAAAAGTCTCATTGATGACCAATAATCCTAAAAAAGTTAATGCGCTAACATCATTAGGTATAGAAGTCGTGACTCGCGAGCCGATTGATCACGGCATGACTAAAGACAACAAAAAATACCTGCAAACCAAAACTGAAAAGCTCGGTCATGAGTTTGACCCACATTTATTTAAATAATACTTTTATTTATGTAAGCTTTTGTTCAGCCTCGGTTTAAAAAACATTCAGTTAACGTTAAGTTGATTTCAACTATATTAATATTATCGTTAACGTTCCCTTAGGAGGGAGTATGTTGTTAAATACACCGACCAGAACACCCCAAATCCGCAGCAATAGATTGTGTACTAAGCTGGGGTTCAAACTAGGCATGCTCATGATTGGGCTCTCCACGATTAGTTTATCAGGTTGTGTCGTGGCTCACTCTCATGCCAAAGATCCCGTGCGCTATGGCTATGTAAAAAGCCAGCCTACTCAAACAGTGACAACGACTACGACAACTTATCAAGCGCAACAAATGCCGCAGTCTACACAAGCATCCGAGCAAGACGCAGCGATTGCGATCCTCGATAGTGCCTTAGCACCGATTGCGTTATATCCAGATTCGTTGTTAGAGCATATTTTTGCTGCTGTTACTCAACCTGTTGACTTGATCCAAGCGCGTACGTTTATTGATGAGCATGCTTCTTTGGATGTGGATGAATTACTCGAGTTAGCACAAGGGAAACCTTGGGATGCAAGTGTCATTGCCTTGTTACCTTTTGCCGATGTGATCACTAATCTAACCGAAGATCTCGAATACCTTGAGTATCTAGGGGATGTGGTTGAACAAGAGTATGACTTAGTGGCTCAGCGTCTTAGTTATCTGCGTGAACAAGCCCAGCGCAATGGTAATTTACAGTCAGATGAATATGTCAAAGTCATCGAAAAAGAGACCAAGATATACATTGAATCAGCACAACCCGAAGTGATTTATTTACCGACTTATAACCCTGTCTTAGTTTATGGTTCATGGTGGCACTCATATCAGCCACGCTTGTGGCATTACAATTATCTAACTCGTTATCCGCAGCGTTATAATAATTATGGGCCAAGAGTTGGCGTGCATATTTCAACGGGGAATATAGCAATCAGTTGGAATCCGTTTCGCTATGTGAGACAAAACTATTGGCGTGATCGCTATGATATAAAAACGCGCCATCAGATATTTTCACGTCGCCTACAAACATCGCATTACAGCCATGATGTACACCGTCGAAATAATTGGGGTCAAAATAATTGGGGTCAGAGCCGATTAAATGATCGACAGTCACAAGTGCGTCATCCGCAAACGCGTCAACTGCAAGTACGCGAACCGGAGCGCCATCAAACTAAGCAGCTCCCAAAAATTAAAGACCGCCCTGCAAGTAGCCAGTTTACAAAACGCGTGCCAGTGAAGCAGTCTGTCACCTCTCGCAATGAAACACGCAATCAGACTTATGCTCAACCACGAAATCAACCGCCAAAACAACGCCCAAGAATTAAAGATCGCAATACTGATAGAACCAAAACCTCAAATGTCAGAACAACGCGTGAGCAACAACCCCCACAACGTCCGTCGATAGAGCGAGATATCAAACGACCAACTACTGATAAGATGCGTTAATAGCTAAATAGTCTATCGTCGCTTGAACAAACCGTTCAGGCGACTTTTCATCCATATTAAAATATAAAGACGGCTCGATTAGCTCTACTTCCATAAGTTGCCAGCTATCATCGTCACCTGTAGTATTGCGCAATAAATCAACTCGGGCATATAAAGAAGGCTCAGGTAATTGAGCTAACACATGTGCAGCAGTGTTAAGCAATTTAGTGTCAGGCTGAACGCTATGTAATTGTCCGCCATGCTCTTCTTGAACGCGAAAATCACCTTGTTTAGGTACTTTTTTAATGGTGTGGCTATATTGCCCATTAAAATAAAATAGTGAGTACTCACCTTCATCAACCACGCTGCTCAAAAAGGGCTGTATTACACAAGGGGTGGCAGTAAATGTACTATTTAAGATGTCAGATTGGCCTGCTACTGCGAGTTTAGAGAGCCTAAACGTGTTATCAGAATTTGCCGATATCAAAGGCTTAATAATCAGTTCATCTGTCTCAAAATATGCAAAGTGTGAGTCAATTACAGCCGTATCGGCAGATTGAAAAAACTGTGAGGGAATGATTTCGACACCTTGTTCTTCGAGTGTTTGTAAATAATCTTTGGATACATTCCATTGCATCAACGCTAGTGGATTAATTAAGCGGGTGCCGCTGTTTTCAATTTGTGCAAGCGTTGCCATAAAAGCAGCGGGATCATCTTGGTAATCCCAAGTACTACGAACAATGACAGCGCTGTAAACAGACCAATCGGTATCTGTTGCATGCCAGGAAATGGTTGCAACATTTATTCCTCGTCGCGCAAAAGGCTCAATCAATAAATTATCCCATACGAAAAAGTCTTCAAGATTATCAGTTGTTAAAAAAGCAATAGTTTGGTGCAAAGTGAATTCCCTGATTTGGTGCGAAATAATAAAGTTTTCGAATTATAAGGTGCAATTCGCACTATAGTGGTGCGATAAATATAGTGCAGATATTTAATATTGTAAAAATTAATTATTTATCAATGCTTTATCTGTGCTGTTTGGACGGAACACTTCTTGCAGTATCATCTGCGATAAATAGTAAGTATGCGCGATTTAATGCGCTAAGCACCGACATGTCGCCCTGAATCTGGCATTATGTTGCACAATTTTGATGCTGGCTGTACTCACGATTTAGTATGAACAGGCATCATTTTGCATCAGTCAAAGTTTAATATGGATATCATAGCACAACAATAATAGCGTTCATGTCACCAAATTAGATACACACAAAGAGATATAATTATGGATCCAGTTAATAGTGCGGTTGAAACTTTATTACAAGGTACCAATACGCTTTTCATTTTACTAGGTGCAATCATGGTTTTTGCCATGCATGCGGGTTTTGCGTTTTTAGAAGTCGGTACGGTCAGACATAAAAACCAAGTTAACGCACTGATTAAAATCATGACTGATTTTGCGGTGTCATGTTTATGTTATTTTTTTATTGGCTATTTGATTGCCTATGACACTACGTTTTATGCGAGTGCGGCGACTTTAGCCGAGAATAACGGTTATGAACTCGTTAAGTTCTTTTTCTTGATGACCTTTGCCGCAGCGATTCCTGCAATTGTGTCTGGTGGTATTGCAGAACGTGCTAAATTTTATCCATTCTTAATCGCGTCAGGTCTTATTGTTGGTGTGGTTTATCCGTTCTTTGAAGGCATTATTTGGAATGGAAATTACGGATTTCAAGGCTGGTTAGAAGCCTCGTTTGGTGCGGGGTTCCATGACTTTGCGGGATCTATTGTAGTGCATGGTATGGGAGGTTGGTTAGCCTTAGTCGCTGTTGTATTACTAGGCTCACGAGATGGTCGTTATAAAAACGGTAAGCTCAATGCGTTTGCACCATCTAACATTCCATTCCTAGCATTAGGTGCATGGATTTTGAGTATTGGTTGGTTTGGTTTTAACGTCATGTCAGCTCAAACGGTTGATGGTATCAGTGGCTTGGTAGCTATGAATTCACTAATGGCGATGGTTGGTGGTATTTTAACGGCAATGTGGTTCGGTAAAAATGACCCTGGTTTCATTCATAATGGTCCATTAGCAGGCTTAGTGGCAGTGTGCGCAGGCTCTGATATTATGCATCCAATTGGCTCATTAGTTGTGGGTGGGATAGCAGGCTTGTTGTTTGTGTGGTTGTTCACTGTCATGCAAAACAAGAGTAAAGTCGATGATGTACTAGGTGTATGGCCATTACACGGTGTGTGCGGCGCTTGGGGTGCTATCGCAGCAGGTATTTTTGGTACTGAAGCGCTTGGTGGCTTAGGTGGCGTATCATTGGTATCACAACTTATTGGTACTGGCTTAGGTATTGTCATTGCGATTGTCGGTGGTGTCATCGTTTACGGCGGGGTGAAACAAATCGCTGGTTTACGTTTATCACAAGAAGACGAATACAAAGGGGCGGATTTAGCGATTCACCGTATTGGTTCGACTAACTCTGATAATGGGTAAGTAATTAGTTTTCACACTATTTAAATATTATCTCAATAGTTGTTATTTAGTAATTAACTGATATATATAGGATTTATTTTTACGGGGCTGGCAATATAACCGCGTAAGAATAAATCCTTTTTTGTTTTTTTGCGACAACACCAAGTTACCATGTCTTAAGTATGACTTAAGCTTTGCGATTTACTCTAGCTAGACTATATATGGTGCTGATATGAAAATACTACTACAAACAACATTTTTCGTCCTGATACTAATCTCATCGTTAGCTGCATATGGCCAACAACAATTCGTTCCTCACAACGTAGATGATCAAACTGAAGATCAGACTGATACCCATTTAGACATAAAACCACCTCAGCCGATCTGCGATGAATCGGACAATGTTGATTTAAAGCAAAATGATATCTTTGATTTGACTGATCCTGAGACCATATTTTTGCATCATTGGGCGAATTTTCTGCATATCAAAACTAAGCCTGCCACGATTAAAAATGAAAGTGCATTTTTCTTCAAAAAATGTGATGTGAATGACCAGGATTTATTAGAACTTGAACGACATTTACGCAAACAAAAATACTTGCGAGATGCAGTCGTTAAGGTTGATGAAAACAATAAAATAAAAGTAGAAACGTTTGATAATTGGTCGCTAATGCCTACTATTGATTTCGGGAGAAAAGGTGGTAAAAATAAATTTGCGATAGGCTTAAAAGATCGAAATTTACTGGGTTTAGGTATCGATACTGAAATCGAATACTACACCAATGATCAGCGTACCGGCTATAAATTTGATACGGAGTTCCCTTTATATTTAGGCAATAACATTACTGCCAGCATCGGCTTTACCAGTAATGATGATGGTAGCTCGCAAGTTATTAAAGTGGATAAGAAATTTGTCAGCTTTGATACGCCCTATGCGTTTTCTGTTGGTATTAATAACTTTAATCAAATTGATACACAGTATCAAAATGGCGTAGAGTTAGCGCGTTTCAATCATGATAAAACGGGGTCGATGTTACATTGGCAATGGTTATTTTCGGATAATCAAGTCAGTACCATTCGCTATGGATTGGGCTACTCAGCACAAAAAAATACGTTCAGTCCAGTTTCTTCTGATAATAGTCATTTAGCCGGGTTTGTCCCGAATGATCGCGAGCAAAATTATCCGTTTGTCAGTGTTGAATATTTACAAAAAGACTACCGTAAGTTCAAAAATTTTAATCTAATCAATCAAATAGAAGACTTTAATTTAGGTTGGCATGCTGCAATAAAACTCGGACACGATTTTTCTAACGCTCTAATCTCTCCCAATTGGATAGTCGAAAGTACGATAAGTAAAGGCTTTCAAACGTCAGACAATAGTTACGCCTTTGTAGCAGCAAGTATTGATGGCGAGGATTATCAGAAAAATACACGTTATGTGGTCCAATTATGGTCGGAGTATTTTCATAAGTTCAATGATAATTGGGGCGGCTATTTAAAAAATACTAATATTATTAGCCAAAATCAGTATTTAGACCAACCAATAGCACTCGGCGGTGAAAGTGGTGTGCGCGGATACCCTCTACAATACCAACATGGTGATCGCTCTGTTCAATTCACTGCAGAGGCAAGATATTACCCTCACATCAATATTTATAAATTCTTTGAGTTAGGTGCTGCTGCATTTATTGATACAGGCAAGACTTTTGGTACTAGCCCATTTACGAATTCAGATGCGTCATTAATGACTTCAATTGGCTTTGGAGCAAGTGTAATCCCCCCATTTTAAACAGCAGTCATTTGTAGAAATTCATTAAGCTACCTTTAACACTGCTATCGGCGGGATGCCGCCAACGGCTGTATTGGGTCGTTCATTATTGTATAACCATAACCACTGAGTTGCCAATTCTTGCGCATGCTCCACACTTTCGAACATGTGCATGCCCAGCCATTCATGCCTAGCCGTTCGGTTAAACCGCTCCACATATGCATTCTGTGTAGGCTTGCCAGGTTGAATGTATAGCAATGTTATTCGGTTCTCATTTGCCCAGCTTATAAGCTCATTTGAGATGTATTCTGGGCCATTGTCGCATCGAATGGCCGATGGCTTTCCACGCCATTCAATTATTTGCTCTAACGAGCGTATCACACGTTTACTAGGCATTGATAAATCAACGTCTATCGCCAATCCTTCGCGATTGTAGTCATCAATCACATTAAATGTGCGCAAGCTACGGCCATCAGCCAAGCTATCGGACATAAAGTCCATCGACCATACTTGGTTCTTTGCAATCGGCACACTCAGCGCGTCTGGCTTATCGCGCTTAAGCCTTTTTCGTGGCTTGATACGCAAGTTAAGCTCTAGTTCACGGTAAATACGATAAACACGCTTATGGTTCCAACCAAACCCTTTCACATTACGTAAATATAAAAAGCATAAACCAAATCCCCATTGCTTATTGGCTTCGGTTAATCGCAATAACCAATCTGCTACCATTTGATTTTCACTTGATAACTTGGGTATGTAACGGTAACCGCTCTGACTTATTTCAACGCATGCACATGCTAAACGTATGCTAAATTGCCGCTCTACCACAAGCTTCTTCGCCACCTCGCGTCGCGACGATGGCGTTATAGCTTTCCCTCAATGATCTCCTGACGAATATCAGCCTTGATACGCTCTTCCGCGTACATTTTCTTTAGGCGTTTATTCTCATCCTCAAGCTCTTTTAGCCGCTTCATCATTGAGGCATCCATACCGCCGAACTTTGCACGCCATTTATAGAATTGAGCGCTGCTCATGCCATGTTCTCGACAGAGGTCTGGCACTGAAACGCCAGCTTCATTTTGTTTGATCATTGCCATTATCTGGCTGTCACTGAATTTTGATTTACGCATTAGAAAACTCCTTCGTTTTATTTTATTGGAATTTTCTACTTACGACTACTTTGGTTTAGCGGGGGGATTACATTTAGCGGGGGGATTACACTAAATAGTAGTTAAATGCGGAATGTGGACGCAAAAATGTCACATTTAAAACATTTCCTAAGTGACCCCTTTATTCTGAATGCAAATATACTGACTGTTGTATCAGGTAATGGTTGGTGGATAAGTTAATCAAGTATTGGTAATTAAAATTCATGATATGAAAAACATTCTCATATTACATTAGCTTTCCATAGTTATTTAATGAGGACGGGAAAAGCGGTTTTATGGAAAAGCCCAATTTTGAAAGTTAACTGACAGAGTAATATTAAAACTATACTTTAGGATAGGGTAATCCCACATACTGGATAGCTAAAACCTGTTGGCCTGCTTCATGGTTGAGGAAAAAGTCCAGTTCGGATTGCATGAAACGATCAAAAGTCTTTTGATCCATATTATTGGCCTCACCGGCATCATCTTTAAAGTCATGCAACATATTGCTCATCCACCAAGAGAACCGTTCCGCCTGCCAAACTCGGCTCAGCGCTAATTCTGAGTATCGCTGTGCGGCTTGTGGTTCATTGTCGATATAAACGTTGCATAATAAACGATATAAAATATATACGTCTGATGCTGCAAGATTTAACCCTTTAGCACCAGTTGGCGGCACAATATGCGCAGCATCACCGACTAAAAATAGATGACCAAGTTGCATAGGTTCACACACAAAACTGCGCAGTGGTGCGATACTTTTTTCAATACTCGATCCGGTGATTAAGCTATCAGCTGACTCTTGAGGTAAACGTTTTTTTAGTTCATCCCAGAAACGCTCATCGCTCCAGTCTTCTACATTATCGGTCAGTGGTACTTGTAAATAATATCGTGAACGCTCTGAAGAGCGCATGCTGGCTAAAGCAAAACCCCGTTCAGTTTTACAGTAGATTAATTCGTCACTAACCGGAGGCGTATCGCTGAGCATGCCCAACCATCCAAAGGGATAAACCCGCTCAAATTCTAGACGCTTTTCTGCAGGTATCGTTTTGCGAGATACACCATGAAAACCATCACAGCCAGCAATATAATCACATTCCAGTGTGTAACTTTCACCGTCTCGCACAAAGGTAACCGAGGGTGTAGGGCTCTCAACATTATGTAAAGAAACTTCGCTTGAACTGTAATAAGTGGTCAAGGCCTTGTCTTGGCGTGCTGCCATTAAGTCGCGGGTGACTTCGGTTTGGCCGTAACACATCACGGTTTTACCGTCAGTTAATTTGTTTAAATCAATGCGATAGGGCGTGCCATAATAGCTGATCTCAAAGCCATCATGTACATGGCCTTCTTCATCCATGCGCTGGCTAACCCCTGCTTCGCGAAGTAGATCCACAAGGCCTTGTTCTAAAATACCTGCTCGAATACGACCCAAAACATAATCGGCAGATACCCGTTCAATAATGACATTTTCAATACCTTGTTTGGCCAGAAGCTGACCGAGTAATAAGCCCGATGGTCCGGCACCAATAATGGCAACTTGGGTTTTAATGATTTGCATGTAACTGACTCGTTGGTATTGAATGTTAATTTATAATGGGCTTAATTAGGCTGATTTGTAATGTAAGTCTGCTGCAATTAATTGTACTTTTGCGTCATATTCTATTAATGTCAATAAACTTGAATTGTCGGAGTAAATGTATGAATGGCACTATCCCTTTTTATGATCTTTACGGTGAAGTCTTTATTCGTAAAGAGCCTGGTTTGGTGCATGTCGAAGATATTGCTTTTAGAAGCAAAGGCTTAGGCTGGGAAATTGCACCTCATAGACACGACAAACTTGCTCAGATAGTTTGTACTTTTGATGATGCTTGGACAGTGCAATTAGACGATAAACGTTTTGAGCTGAATGGCAATTGGTTAGTATTGATCCCCCCAGGGGTGGTACATAGTTTTGTATTTGAACCTAATATTCAAGGTTATGTGGTTTCCTTGAATCAAGATATTCTGACTGATACAGCAGTCTTTGATTCACAAGCAACCATACCCGAATTAATGTGGAAGCCTCAGGTTATTGAGTTTCGCAATAAACAGCAAATAGAGCGTTTTATCACTTATATCAAACTACTGAATGATGAATTAGTTTGCGCTGAACCTGATCAAAATTTTGCTATTCATCAACTGGTCCAGTTGATCTTACTTACGGTTAAACGCCAGCAACATATACAGGCTATGAAATCCAGTGAAGGTGGCCGAGAGTCTAGGATTTTATTAGGCTTCCGACACTTTATTGAACAACACTATCAACAACATTTATCAGTGGCTGAATATGCCAGTTTATTGCACGTATCAGTGTCTACTCTAAATCGTTTGTGTCAAGCTCGTTTGAATGACTCTCCCAAGTCTATTATTCATCAGCGTTTAGTCAGTGAAGCTAAAAGGCGTTTGATTTATACCCGACAAAGCGTTGAAGATATCGCCTACACCTTAGGTTTTAAAGATCCCGGTTATTTTAGTCGTTTTTTTAAACACTGGGTCGGTATGAGTGCAGGAGAATTTCGTAAATCCAGTGCTATTTAATAATATCGAGTGCGAATTTATCTTGGATGATGTTCAGAAATCTTTGTTGAATATGTGTCGCTTGCCAATTAAAACGAGTAGCTATACCAATCTCACGATTAGTTGCTGTTAATGGCAATGGGCAAACTGCTAACAAGTTGCTTTTCACTTCAAGTTCAACTTGCCTTGCGGGAAGAAGAGCGGCACGACTACTGTTAAGTAGTAAACCTCGAATGGCTGCCATGGCACTGCACTCAATCACGGCTGTTGGTAAAGTCAAACCTCGTTGAATAAATATGTCTTCAAATACTTGTCGAGCAGGAGCGCCTTTGTTGGGCACAACCCATTCTATGCACTGTAGTTCTTCATTACTGAGTTCGTTACGATGCGCAAACTGATGCCCAGCTTTGACTACAATGCTCAGTACATCGTCAAATAATTTGTATTGCTTGATATCGGTATGAGGTGAGGGGAAACGCAAGGCGCCGACTATGACTTCTATTTGTCCATGCAGCAAAGCTTGTAACTGCTCTTCATAAGGACCATCTACTATGCTGACTTGTGCCTGCGGGTATTCTGCTAATAGTTGTAATACGCAGTGCGGCACTATATCGGTAAGGGCAAGGGGCAAACTACCGATGCGTAAACTACCATCCATGCGCCCGTTTGCTTCACCAATTTCTTCAATGGCTTGGTTTAATTCAGCAAAAAATAAGCTGGCATACCGGCTAAGTTGTCTTGCGCGCCAACTTGGCTCTACACCAGTAGGTGAACGGGTAAAAAGTGGTATGCCACAGAGCGTTTCTAAATCTTTAATGGAGCGATGTAAGGTCGGTTGGGTTAACCCTAAACGTAGTGCCGCAGCGGTATAACTTTGTAAGTCACTGATGCTGATAAGAGCGGTGAGTTGGCGACTGGTAACCGCGCGTACAAAAGAGTGCTTTTTGACTTTATCATTGATAAATAAAACGGCTGAAAAATCATATAAATGATCAAAGGCTCGGGTTACTCGTTGTATAAATCGTGAGCCATTTTCAGTGTTGTACATGCCTGAGTTCGTTCGGTCAAACAATGCTACACCAAGATCATCTTCAAGTTTTTTAATACCTTGAGTCAGAGCTGACTGGGTTAGATGAATCTGTTTGGCAGCTTCGCTAATACTTCCAGTGTTCTGAATTTCTAATGCGCAGAGTAGGTGCCTGAGATTAAATAACATAATGTTTCTATGGTTTTTGTTTTACTCATTATAGAAAAAACTAATGGCAATTAACAACCTTCTAAATAGTTTTTTTACACAGTCTGATCCATACTAGCTTCACTAAATTTACTTAATGAGGTGACTCAATGGCTATTTGTGTAACTGATATTCCTCGTCCCGACAAATCAATAGTCGCTAAGTACCAAGGTGCCGAAGTGGCCACTGTGCACGAAGCACAAGGGCGTAAAGGTTTATTAGCTGAATATATGAATCCGATATACAAGCCAGCAAAAATAGCTGGACCAGCGGTGACCTGTGAAGTGGCGCCAGGCGATAACTGGATGATCCATGTAGCAGTTGAACAATGTCAGCCTGGTGATGTGTTAGTGGTTAAACCGACTAGCCCTAGTGTTGACGGATTTTTTGGTGATTTACTGGCGACCTCACTTAAAGCTAGAGGGGTGTTGGGCCTAATTATTGAAGGCGGAGTGCGAGATACAGCAACCCTGACGGCGATGAATTTTCCGGTATGGTCAAAGGCTGTTTTTTCTCAAGGTTGTGTCAAAGAAACCATTGCTAACGTCAATGTGCCTGTGACCGTTGCCGGTGCCTACATTTGCCCTGGTGACCTAATAGTGGCAGATGAAGACGGAGTTGTGGTGGTCAAGCGCGATGAAGCACAAAGTGTGATCACTAAAGTCGAGCAACGTATTGCTAACGAAGAGTCGAAACGAGTGCGGTTTGAAAATGGCGAATTGGGTCTTGATATCTACAATATGCGCGAACGTTTGGCGGCCAAAGGCCTAATTTACGTTAAATACGATGAACAATAACGATGTTGCTTAATACCACACCAAACGCCATTCCCTGTTACATCATGCGTGGTGGGACATCGAAAGGCCTGTATTTTATTGCTGACGACTTACCCAGCGATCCCGCTGAGCGTGATCTACTACTTCTCAAGATAATGGGCTCACCCGATAATCGTCAAATCGACGGTTTAGGTGGTGCACATCCACTCACTAGTAAAGTGGCAATTGTAAGTAAGTCAACACGCCCTGATGCTGATGTGGACTATCTGTTTTTGCAGGTGGTGGTAGATAAAGCAGAAGTCAGTGATGCTCAAAACTGCGGCAATATTTTGGCTGGTGTAGGGCCTTTTGTTATTGAAAAGGGACTAGTGACAGCGGGACAGGAATACACCGATGTACGTATTCATATGCTCAATACCGGCTCCAATGCTGTTGCTCGAATCGACACTCCCCAAGGACAAGTTATCTATTATGGCAATGCCGTTATTGATGGCGTGCCGGGCACAGCAGCGCCAATCTTAATTGATTTTTTGGATATAGCCGGGTCGAGCTGCGGCGCGCTTTTCCCAACAGGCAAGGCGCAAGAAGAGATACTCGGTGTACCGGTTACTTGTATTGATAATGGTATGCCTGTGGTGTTGCTTAATGCTCAGTCTTTTGGCTTGAGTGGGGCTGAATCCCCGGCTGAATTAGAAGCTAATCAAGACTTGAAAAGTAGCATTGAAGCCATTCGTTTAGAAGCAGGCAAACGCATGAATTTAGGTGATGTGAGCAAAAAAACCGTACCTAAAATGAGTTTGATATCACCGGCCTTACAAGGTGGTTTATTGAATACCCGTACCTTTATCCCTCATCGGGTGCATGAGGCCATTGGTGTTTTGGGCTCGGTGAGTGTGGCCACTGCCTGCGTATTACAAGGTACGGTAGCCAGTGACTTAATTAAACAATCTTTTAATGACGGCACCATCAATATTGAAGTAGAACATCCCACTGGGCAGTTTACTGTGGAGATGGAAGTGTCGGGCAGCCATGATATTGGTGAGTTTACTGTGCAGCGTGCCGCCTTATTGCGCACCGCTCGATTATTAATGCGTGGCGAAGCCATGTTACCAGAGCCCATTTAAATGATGGTTGTTAGCTTAATGAATAGCCCCCGAATTGTGAGGAAAAAAAGATGATTATCGATTGCCACGGCCACTATACAACGGCGCCAGAGCCACTGCAGTTGTTCCGTGAAGCGCAAATTAAGGCCTTTAAAGCAGGTAAAGCCCTACCAGAGGTGCCTTTTATTAGCGACGACCAAATTTGCGAAAGCATAGACAAAAATCAGATTAAATTGCTCGATGAACGCGGTTTGGACATGACGATTTTTTCCCCAAGAGCTTCGGCTATGGCACATCATGTGGGCAACGAAGCAGTATCAAAGCAGTGGACATCGGCCTGTAATGACTTAATCGCTCGTGTGGTTGATTTGTATCCCCAACGTTTTATTGGTGTCTGCCAGTTGCCTCAGTCGGTCGGTGTGCCAATCAAAAATTCAATCGAAGAGTTAGAGCGCTGCGTGACGGAAAAGGGCTTTGTGGGCTGCAACTTAAACCCTGATCCTTCTGGTGGTCATTGGAATTCAGCACCACTAACAGACAAAAGTTGGTATCCCTTTTACGAAAAAATGGTGGAACTTGATGTGCCTGCCATGATCCATGTGTCTGGCTCCTGTAATCCAAATTTTCATGCCACAGGTGCCCACTACATGAACGCCGACACTACGGCTTTTATGCAATTTTTAGAAGGCAATCTATTTAAAGATTTTCCTGAGTTACGCTTTATTATTCCCCATGGCGGCGGTGCGGTGCCTTATCATTGGGGGCGATATCGTGGTTTGGCTGATATGCTAAAACAACCGCCTCTGCGGGAACATGTGATGAAAAACGTGTATTTTGATACTTGTGTGTACCATCAACCGGGTATTGATTTGTTGTTTAAAGTCATCGATATCAAAAACATTCTATTTGGCTCTGAAATGATTGGAGCGGTACGTGGCATTGACCCTGAAACAGGCAATTATTTTGATGATACTAAGCGTTATGTGGACGGCCTTGATCTAACCGATGAAGAACGCACTCAAATCTATTCTGGCAATGCCCGTCGTGTGTATCCGGGCTTAGATAAAAAATTAACAGGAATGGGATTATGAGCACCTTTACCAAAGACGCTGATTGGCTGGATTGGCACCCATCGCCTTCTAGACCAAAATTCTCGGCTCCTAAAGGTGCGGTAGATGCCCACTGTCATGTGTTTGGTCCTGGCGGCGACTTTCCTTTTGCGCCAGAACGAAAATATACCCCTTGTGATGCGTCAAAATCACAATTATGGGCTTTACGAGACTTTTTAGGTTTTACTCGCAATGTGTTGGTGCAAGCCACTTGTCACGGCGCAGATAACCGTGCGTTGGTTGATGCTCTGGAAGCTTCAAGTGGTTTAGCTCGGGGCGTAGCGACCATTAAGGAAGACATTACTGATGCCGAGCTGGATAAATTACATGCGGCAGGTGTACGTGGTGTGCGTTTTAACTTTGTAAAGCGTCTAGTGGATGCCTTACCCTTTGATTCGTTAAAACGTATTGCCGATCGCATTGTGAGTCGTGATTGGCATATTGTTATTTATTTCGAAAGCCAAGATTTACCAGAGCTGTATGACTTTTTCACCAGTCTCCCTACCACCTTAGTGGTGGATCATATGGGCCGACCTGATGTGACCAAGCCTGTTGACGGTGAAGACTTTGCTTTATTCTTAAAGTTTATGGCCGAAAATGACAATGTATGGTCAAAAGTCAGCTGTCCTGAACGGATCTCAGTTGATGGCCCTGAACAGGGTTATCAAGACGTTGTACCCTTTGCCCGTAAAGTGGTTGAAAGCTTTCCTGACCGTGTTTTATGGGGCACAGATTGGCCACACCCCAACATGAAAAGCCATGTGCCAGACGATGGTAAATTAGTCGATATGATCCCGCTTTTTGCACCCACGGCACAGTTACAACAAAAACTATTAATTGATAACCCAATGCGCCTTTATTGGTCGAAATAAGGAATACCTATGGCTATTGATAAACCTTACAAAGAAGTACCAGGTACCACAATATTTGACGCTGATATGGCGCGATTAGGTTTCCATTTAAACCAATTTTGCATGTCTTTGATGAAAGCGCCGAACCGTGAAAAATTTAAACAAAATGAAAAGGCCTATCTGGATGAATGGCCTATGAGTGAGGAACAAAAAGCCTCAGTTATGGCTCGTGATTACAACAAAATGATGAGTCTGGGCGGCAACATTTACTTTTTGGCTAAAATCTTTTCAAGTGACGGAATTAGTTTCCAAGCTGCCGCATCAACTATGACCGGCATGACCCAAGACGAATATGCACAAATGATGCTTTCAGGCGGGCGCGCTCTCGACAGTAGCAACACATTGAAGAAGGATAAGTAAATATGGCCAAAATTAAAGCCGGTGTAGCAACATCCCATGTGCCAGCTATCGGTGCCGCTATCGATAATGGTTTAACAGAAAACGATTATTGGAAACCTTTATTTGAAGGTTACGAATACGCAAAAGAATGGATGAAACAACAAAAGCCTGACGTGATACTTCTGGTTTATAACGATCACGCTACTGCCTTTGATTCTAACTTAGTGCCAACATTTGCGATTGCCACAGGCGCCGAATTTAAGCCTGCCGATGAAGGCTGGGGGCCTCGCCCCGTGCCCAATGTTGAAGGTCATCCAGAATTTGCTTCACATATTGCACAATCGGTTATTCAAGATGATTTCGATTTAACCATAGTGAATACCTTGGATGTTGATCATGGCTTAACTGTGCCTTTATCGCTGATGTTCGGTCAGCCAGAAAATTGGCCTTGTAAAGTTATTCCCATTGCAGTGAACGTAGTACTTTATCCCACTCCATCAGGTCAGCGTTGTTACAACTTAGGTAAAGCATTACGTAAGGCGGTAGAAAGCTTTGATGAAGATCTCAATGTGCAAATATGGGGCACAGGAGGTATGAGTCATCAATTGCAAGGCCCGCGGGCTGGTTTAATCAATAAGGAATTTGATAATGAATTTTTAGATGACATTGTGAATGATCCAGAAAATTTAGCCTTAAAACCCCATCTTGATTACATTAATTTGGCGGGTTCTGAAGGGATAGAATTAATCATGTGGCTTGTTATGCGTGGTGCGCTGAATGATGAGGTAGATTTGAAAAAACGTTTTTATCATGTACCAGCGTCAAATACCGCAGTTGGGCATTTAGTGCTTGAGAATCAATAAGTTCGGAGACAAATATGAAAGTGATTGTAGTAGGCCCAGGTGCCTTTGGGATTAAACATCTTGATGGTATAAAAAACATCGACGGTGTAGAAGTTGTTGCACTGGTGGGAAGGACACCTGAGAAAACCCAAAAGGTTGCCGATGAATACGGTATACCACAAATTTTTACTAGCTTGGATGATGCGCTAAAAATCGAAGCAGATGCGGTGATCTTATGTACCCCAACGCAACAACATGCAGAGCAATCAATTCAATGTATGCAAGCCGGCAAACATGTTCAGGTTGAAATTCCCCTGGCTGATAACTGGGCTGATTCAGAAGCGGTTGTTAAAACTCAAGAAGAAACAGGCTTGACTTGCATGGTCGGGCATACGCGTCGTTTTAACCCTTCTCACCAATACGTAAATAATCTGATTGTTGCGGGTGATTTGAACATTCAACAAATGGATGTACAAACTTACTTCTTCCGTCGCAAAAATATCAACGCAAAAGGTGAAGCTAGATCGTGGACTGATCATTTGTTATGGCACCATGCGGCGCATACCGTTGATTTATTTGCTTATCAAGCAGGCAGTAAAATAGTCAAAGCAAATGCGGTACAAGGGCCAATTCATCCAGAATTAGGCATAGCCTTGGATATGTCTATTCAATTGCAAGCTGAAAATGGTGCGATTTGTACCTTATCCTTATCATTTAATAACGATGGTCCGCTGGGTACGTTTTTCCGTTACATATGTGACAACGGCACCTATATCGCTCGTTATGATGATTTGTTTGATGGTAAAGAAAACCCAATTGATGTCTCTAAAGTGGCCGTATCGATGAATGGTATTGAACTACAAGATCGGGAGTTTTTTGCAGCGATTAAAGAAGGCCGCGATCCTAACTCAAGCTTGGCTCAGGTATTGAACTGCTACAAAGTATTACATGACTTAGAGCAGCAATTATCTAACTAGATGAATTAGGAGGCTGTGATGAAACAACGAAACTTAGCAGGGCAATGGGTATCAGCCATCGGTTTAGGTTGCATGAATTTGAGTCACGCCTATGGTACACCTCCTTCTAAACAATATGCCGCTCGACTTTTGTTTGGGGCAATTGATGCTGGCGTGACCCACTTTGATACTGCTGCACTATATGGATTTGGTAACAATGAAAAGTTAGTGGGCGAGGTGTTAAAAGGCACACGCCAACAGTTATTTTTAGCCAGTAAATGTGGCATGACAGGGGTAGACGGAAAACGGGTGATTGATGGCCGTCCAGTCACGTTGCGACAAACTATTGAACAATCATTACAAAACCTGCAAACCGATGTATTGGATTTATATTATCTACATCGCTGGGACAAATCTGTGCCCATTGAAGAAAGTGTGGGTGAGCTGTCTCGCATGGTTGATGAAGGCAAAATAAAAGCCATTGGTTTATCTGAAGTATCGGCCACTACCTTGCGCCAAGCGAATGAAGTTCATGCCATTGCTGCCGTGCAAACCGAGTACTCTTTATGGACCCGCAATGCCGAAATAGCCGTGCTTGAGGCGTGTCGAGAATTAGGCGCTGCTTTTGTGGCTTTTTCACCCCTAGCAAGAGGTTTTTTATCCGGTCATCCTATTGAAGCCGACACCTTAGCAAAAGGTGACATTCGTAAAGGTATGCCGCGCTTTCAATCACAGCATATGTCTAAAAATAAGATGTTGCTAACGACGCTACAACCAATGTGTGATGAATTAAACTGCACTATGGCGCAGCTGAGCCTTGCTTGGTTATTGCATCAAGGATCACATGTATTTCCTATCCCTGGCACAACTAACATCGACCATTTACATGACAATATGCAGGCCTCCAAGTTAGTGCTTAGTGCTAGTCAAGTAGAAAAATTAAACTCGGCTTTTGATCATAGGAATATTAGTGGTACGCGCTATCCTGATGCCACCCAATTAGAAATTGATACTGAGGAATTTTAGTTTCATCCATGTCTTTTTATGACCAGCAATTTAAGCTTTTAAAAAGGCATGCTTAATATGCAAAGCCAATAATAATAAAAACAGCAACACTTATTCGTTTACACACATACAAAATGACACATAGGAAACTATTAATATGACTGCTTTGCGAAAATCAGACACACACAGTGAAGGCTCCAACCTTGATTTGTCGCCTTTAGGCATTAGCAACACGCCCGAAATACTGTATAACCCAAGTTTTGAACAGTTATTTGTTGAAGAAACCGATCCTAAACTCAGTGGTTATGAAAAAGGCCAGATAACAGTATTAGGCGCGGTTTCGGTGGATACCGGGATTTTTACTGGGCGTTCGCCTAAAGATAAATATATTGTAAAAGATGACACCACCCGGGATACCATTTGGTGGTCTGATCAAGGCAAAAACGATAACAAAGCCATGTCACCAGAGACTTGGTCATACTTAAAAACGTTAGTGACCAATCAACTATCAGGTAAACGTCTATTTGTAGTTGATGCCTATTGTGGCGCCAATGCAGACACCCGCTTAAGTGTGCGTTTTGTGACTGAAGTAGCGTGGCAAGCCCACTTTGTGAAAAACATGTTTATCCGCCCCAGTGATGCTGAACTAGCAACCTTTGAGCCTGACTTTGTGGTAATGAATGGCGCCAAAGTGGTGAATAACAAATGGCAAGAACAAGGCTTAAATTCAGAAAATTTCATCGCCTTTAACCTCACTGAAAAAGTGCAAATTATTGGTGGCACCTGGTACGGCGGAGAGATGAAAAAAGGCATGTTCTCGATGATGAACTACTTTTTACCGCTCAAAGGTATTGCCTCTATGCATTGTAGCGCCAACGTCGGCAAGAAAGGTGATGTGGCTATCTTTTTTGGTTTATCTGGCACAGGCAAAACCACCTTGTCGACCGATCCAAAACGTGAGCTTATTGGTGACGATGAACATGGCTGGGATGATAATGGAGTATTCAACTTTGAAGGGGGCTGTTATGCAAAAACCATTAACCTTAGTGCCCAAAGTGAGCCCGATATTTATCAAGCTATTCGTCGCAATGCCTTGCTTGAAAACGTAGCGGTTGATAAAAACGGCAAGATAGATTTTGATGATAATTCAAAAACGGAGAATACTCGTGTTTCCTATCCTATTGAGCATATAGACAACATTGTTAAACCGGTTTCTCGTGCGGGTCATGCAAATAAAGTCATCTTTTTAACCGCTGATGCTTTTGGTGTATTGCCGCCTGTTTCCAAATTGACTCCCGAGCAAGCAGAGTATTACTTCTTGTCAGGGTTTACCGCTAAGTTAGCCGGTACCGAGCGGGGCATTACTGAGCCTGCACCGACCTTCTCAAGTTGTTTTGGTGCCGCGTTTTTGAGTTTACATCCCACTCAATATGCCCAAGTACTGCGTAAACGGATGCAAGCTGTGAACGCTCAGGCTTATTTGGTTAACACAGGTTGGAATGGCAGCGGTAAACGAATTTCTATTAAAGATACGCGAGCGATTATTGATGCTATTTTGGATGACTCCATTGAGCATCATCCGACAGCGACTTTGCCGATATTTAATTTAACCATCCCGTGCACCATTAAAGACGTTTCTGCACAAGTGCTCGACCCGCGCAATAGCTATGCATCAAGCGACGATTGGCAAGTAAAAGCAGAAAATTTAGCCGGCCAATTTATCAGTAACTTTGAGAAGTTTACCGATGTTGCTAATGGTGAAGCTTTAGTCTCGGTGGGCCCACAATTAAGCTAGCCGACAAACATAGCTGTTTCCGACTCAGGCAAGCTTTGGCTTGCCTTGTTTTTTGTTCACATTTTGTTGCTCAATGACGATTAGATGGAATTTTTAACACATGACCTGTTAAGTCCCTTAGTAGCGATTGGTTTAATCATACTGGCAGGTTTAACCTCTTTTATCACCGCAGCCTTTGGTGCGGGTGGGGGATTATTATTGCTGGTGGTAATGGCATCAGTCATGCCTATGTCTGCGGTAATACCGGTGCACGGTTTAGTGCAACTTGGGTCCAATGCTAACCGCATGTTACTCACTTTTCGGCATATCGACCTTACTATGCTGGCTTGGTTCTCGGCTGGTGGTTTAGTGGGCGCCTTATGTGCCTCGTTGCTGGTAACCCAACTACCGCTGGAATTAATGAAGCTGGTGGTGGCCATTTTTGTGCTGTATTTACTCTGGGGTGCCACACCGAAAATACGTGAAACCTCTAAAGTAGGCCGAATTATTGCCGGAGCCATCACAACCTTTCTATCGATGTTTGTCGGTGCCAGTGGCCCGATGGTAGGCAGTTATTTGTATATCAATGGCTATGATAAATTGCGCTTTACCGCTACGTTTTCCAGCAGTATGACTTTTCAACATTGCTTAAAAGCCTTTGTATATTCGGCTATTGGCTTTGCTTTTTGGCAGTGGTTGCCGTTGATCATCGCCATGGTAAGCAGTGGGGCAATGGGTACTTGGCTAGGGATCAAGCTTTTACATAAGTTACCAGCTGAAAAATTTAGGCTAGCTTTTAGAGTTATCTTGTCATTGTTGTGTTTAAGGTTGATATGGGAAAGTGTCGCTCAAGTTTTTTAAACCGCAGTCCTGTTAATGGCGAGATCCAACCAAGCTCTCTAAAAACAGAATGTATTACAAATCTAAGGTTAAACGTTTGGATTTCGCCCGTGAACAACAAGGTGTAATTTTATCCATTTTTGCGTGTTCATCCTCTGTCATAAAGACGTCTTTATGATCCCCTTCACCATTCAGTAAACCGGTAATACAGGTGCCACAGACACCTTCTTCACAGGCAACTGGAATGAAATAACCTTGATCTTCTAATACGTTGAGTAAAGACTGATCAGCGGGGACAGTGAATATGTCGCCAGTGCTGCTAATTTCAATTTCAAAGCTGCCATCATCGCTGTGATCGATTGGCGCAGAGGCAAAGTATTCGCGATGAATGTTGTTTGCCTGCCAGCCTAAGGTTTTGGCATAATTAATCACTTCATCGTTAAATGCGGCGGGTCCACATACGTATAAGTGCAGGCCTTGTTGCGGGGCTCTAATCACCTCACTCAAATTCATGCGTTGCTGGGTTTGGCTGAAATAAAATTGTCTGTTTTCTGCCGAAATGAAGGATTCGATACGTTGTTTATAGGCCATTCTGGCAGGATTTTTAGCGCAGTAGTGCAGGCTAAAGTCTGCTCCCTGAGTGGCTAAATGCTCAGCCATGGTTAAAATAGGCGTAATGCCCACACCGGCTGCAATCAGCAGGCTTTTTGTGGCGTTTGCTGCCAGCGGAAACAGATTTTTGGGTTCGCTTACCTGCATAGTATCACCGACATTAAAGCTCTCATACACAAAGAGCGAACCACCGCGACCTTGTGGCTCTTTTAATACCGCTATTTCATAATAATCAGCGTTTAATTCACTGCACAAAGAATATTGACGGATCAAACCGTTGGGCAAATGCACATCGATATGTGCGCCCGGCGTAGCTTTGGGCAATGCACCATTAGTCGCACTTAACCGCAAGCGACAAATCGTCTCGGTAAGGGCAGATTTTTCAATTACAATCACTTCAATCATTTTGGTGCTCATCCTTTATGCTGTTGTAGCCGCAAGGGTAGGCTCTTGTTTTATCGCTCGCTCGATCAAGCGGCGCGCCATGACACCACCGGCATCTATATCTAGTTTTAGGACTTTGCGATCAGGATAAATCAACAGATTTTTTTGCTGTTGTTCGAGCATGTCTAAGTCTTCTGCAAAAATTTTCCCCTGACCTTCTCGAATTGAATCAGTAAGGTTTTTATCTTGAGGTTTAAAGTTACGGGCCATGCCCCAAAAATACCAGATAGAGGTGTCGGTTTCAGGGGTGATAAAGTCAACCACTATACTACTGGCTTTAGCTTCTTGGGGTGCGTGATATCCCCCTAAACCGGCATGAGCAACACCTACTTCAATCATAATGTGACTAGGTAAATCAAAACGACACACCTGCCAACGATCGACTAAAACATCATCTGCTAAGTCATTGGCACGTAGCGCGTTTTGCCAAAAGGGTGGGGCATATACCCCCTCCATAAAGCGACTGGTCACCACTTGCTGACCTTCCATTTTGGTTGAGACTGGTGCTTCGTCGATTTCTTTCTGGCCAATGCTGCTGGCATGTACATAGGTTTCATGGGTGAGATCCATTAAATTATCCACCATTAAACGGTAGTCGCAGTTAATGTGGTATAAGCCGCCACCGTAGGCCCAATTTTCACTAATAGCCCATTCAAGCACTGGGATAAGCTGTTCGTTTGCCTTTGATTGCTCACCCGGCCATACCCAAACAAAATCATAACGCTCAACGGTGGCATAGGCCGAAATGCATGGGAAATTGTCAACACGCTGATTTGGCATTGAGGCAACTTCACCTTTATCACCCATTCTCAGGCCATGATAGCCACAGACTAATTGACCATTTTCGACAAAACCGAGAGATAATGGGGCACCTCTATGTGGGCAAAAATCTTCAACCGCGACAATCTCATTTTGCAGATTACGGAATAACACTAGTGGGATATTACAAATCTTGCGTGCGAAAGGTTCAGTCATTATATCGTCAGGTGTGCAGGCCACGTACCAAGTATTAAGGGGGAAAGTTTGTTGAGTCATCATCTTTACAATTAGTTAGCATTGGATCCAATACACTGATACAGATATTTTGTTCGGGGTAGTTAACACGTTGAGGAAGTAATATGGTTCGTGACGGCAAAGCGGTAATTCGAATTTTACGGGATAAAATTATTTCAGGTGAATTTAGCGCGGGCGAACGTTTGGCTGAAATTCCTACCGCAGAGCGGTTGGGCATTTCACGTACACCGGTACGTATTGCTTTTCGTGCTCTGGTACAAGAAGGACTACTCGAAAAATTGCCTCGACGCGGTTATCAAGTTAGAAACTTAACTGCCGCACAGATTTGTGATTCTGTCGAGGTTAGGGGGGTATTAGAAGGACTGGCTGCAAGACAAGCAACTGAACTGGGGTTAGATCAAGCAACAAGTGACGCTTTACTTGCATGTCTGGACGACGGAGATGCATTGTTTGCAAATGGGCAGTTGGTTGAAGAGGATATTGAGCTCTATCAAAACATGAATAGGCGTTTTCATGAGTTGATTATTATCGCCAGCGGTAATAGCGCAGTAAAATCGGCATTGGCTTTAAACGAACATCTGCCTTTTGCCTCTGTGAATGCTTTGGCATTTAATCCTCAACAATTGGCAAGAGAATACCAAAGGTTGCACTATGCCCATATGCAGCACCACGCGGTTTACCATGCCTTAATCAATAGGCAGAGTGCCAGAGCTGAAGCTTTAATGAAGGAACATGCACATGCAACCTTGGCTTACTCAGACCTGTTCGATAAAGACTCTGGTAGAAAGGTATTTCAGAACAGCCAATAAACAATTCTCTCAGAAAATCTTAGAAGTAAATCACCTCACTCAATCGACTAGTGATTGAGTCACTTTTCCTAGATATTTAATTTTACATGTCAATTTATATCAATTTTTTAGTCATTTTTGGCAATATTGAAGTGGTCTCTTTATTTAGAATACCATTCCAGATTCTGTTGCTTATCGCTGTATTGAAAACGTTTCTGAAATTGATTGTTTTCAGCTATTTACGCCAAATCAAGGTTAAATATACTACTGCGCAGGCCGCCTGTGCCAAAATGATATAAAACAAACTTTCAGGCAATAATGTTGATATCCCTGAAATTAATCCTGCCACCGAAAATTGAGTCGCGCCTTTTAAAGCGGCTGCAGTACCGCTATTTTTGTGGAAAAAATCCATGTAAGTACTTTGTATATTAGGAGAGATAGCGCCCTGCATACCAAGAGTAATTGCCATCGTTGTGGCAAATAGCCAAAGAGGTGGGTGAACACTACTTATGATAAGTAAAACAACTAAACCCACACCTTGTATAGTTAAGCTCCAGCATAAAATTTGGGCTGCAGGAAAATAATTAAGTAAACGACGATTGCACAAATTTATGATGATTATCAACACCACATTGGCAGAAAGTAAAACTGAAAACTTCACTGGATTAACATTAAAATGATGCTGATAAATAAATGAAGCATGGGTGAGGAATAATAGTAATACTGAAAAACTCAATGAGCCAATTAGCATAATTCCCATGGCTGAGCGATTTGCCATGACGTCACTATAACGGCGCCATGTACTGGTTTTATCTTGAATAATGGCCTCTACTTTATGTTTAAAAATAACAGCCCGCATTAAAACAAGGGTTAAAATTGCATAGAAGGCAAGAAAAACAAAAATACTGCGCCAACCTGAAAACGTCACTATGACACTGCCAATTATCGGAGCGGCTGCTGGCGCGAGTACCATCAACAAACCAATTAAACTAAAAAATTTCGCCGCTTCATTACCTGATAAACGATCTCGTACTAGGGCAGGCACCACCACTACGGCCCAACCTCCTCCGAATGCCTGAATAGCGCGTAATAATAGAAACTCTGGTAAAGAACTCGCGTTGGCCAGTAGGATACTGGTTGAACTAAATATGAGCATCCCACTCATCATCACTTTGCGACGACCAAAACGGTCAGATAGAGGCCCTCCACTCAGTTGCCCAAAGGCCAATACAAAAACATATATTGAAATGGTGAGTGCTGCGTCATGAACCGATATTGATAGGCTGTTAGCGATAATGGGAAGTGCAGGTAAATAAGTGTCTAAAGCCAAGGGGACGATAGCCATTGTCATCGCTAAAGCCACTGCAATGCCAGCATGAGTATTATTGGGAGTGGACAAAATTGGCTCCAAGATAAGGTGAAATTATTTAATAAGCGGGTTGTGTATTACAGTGGATTACGCTTTTTATCTGCGCCAAAACGATCAGCATCCATCCCTTTTTTCCAATAACCAGTGGCATGGATATTTAATCTATTAAACTCGAGTTCATTCAATAATAGGCTTTTAATAGACCTTAGCTGACTCGCCTCTAGGCCAATGAATACTTGGCTATCTCTCGCAAGGTTTACCACTAAGCCATGGACAAAATCTACCAAGGTCACGGAAGATTCGTCTTCGACATGCCAGTGAACATTAAGGTGTTCACCCGCATCCATTAAGATTATATCGGCCCTTGTTGGTACAGTGACTATTGCGGTAAGTTGAGCTTTTTTTGCAATAAATTTAGCGTAACCGTTTACCGCATTGACAGAGGTTATATCACCAATTAGTAAATAACTGTTGGTATTAAAATTGGTTAATTTACGCACCCCTGGTCCGGCAATGCCCAAATAATCACCTACTTTTGCTTGAGCCGCCCAATTTGTGGCAGGGCCTTGGTGGCGATTGATCACAAAGTCTAGAATTAATTGTTTCTTAACCGAGTTGAATTCGCGAATGGTATAGGAACGTTTTACTGCTGGCTCGTGACCATTGATATCTAAATTAGGTCGAGTTTGCCCAGAATGAGGCAAGAGCACTTTGACATGGGCACCATCTTGTCCAGTAGGGAAGTCATTAAGGTCATCCCCCTTCAAAGTGATGCGTTTTAGATTTGGACTGATAACCTGCATGGCGGCAACCTGCGTTAGCCTTACTTTTCTTGACATATTTTTGTTACTCTATTGTTACCTTAGGTTTTTTTCACAAGACAAACTAGGTGCTTGTGTTTGGATAATATGGTTGATAAAATCAATTATATTTATTTTGTTGATAAAGTCAACTACCTGCATGTGGTTAAGGAAAGATTAATGATACTTCGAGAATATATTCACAGCCTTTCACAGTTTTACCGGCTAAACATTCGAGCAGCGGTTAATGCCAGTGAGTTAGGCTTGAATGGCATGCATGTGCGCTGTTTACATATTATTGCAACAACTGAGGCATGCACGGCAAATTGTATTGTCAAAAAAATGGGCCGAGACAAGGCACAAGTTGCTCGTTTAGTGAAAGACATGCTGGATAAAGAATGGCTTGATAAGCGGGCTTGTAGTCAAGACAAACGCAGTCAAATTTTGACATTGTCTGTCAGTGGAGAGCAACTGCATAAAAAAATCGCCATGCTTGAAAAAGAGATCGAAGACGTTATTCTTGGGGGCTTAACCGAGCAAGATCTCGCTGATTTTCAGCGGATCGCAGGACGTATGGTGGATAACCTATCTGAGTTTGTTAGATAAAATATCGAGGGAGCTTTTAAGTCTGTGACTCTTATCACAAGTGATAATTGCTGCTTACTATTGTTAAAAAATTTAGCAAGAGTATAGGTAAAATAAAACGTCCTTTTTCATAAAATGAAAATACATCTTGCCTTATATTTACCTCTTTTTTATATTCTTAAGGGAGTGAAAGTTGGCTATTTTTCGCCTATTAATCAACTG
>Ga0233403_10000019_pt1 | contig 59876 bp, 65 predicted proteins | sample Na_oxic_1_MG_FD_179866 | JGI IMG/M metagenome (GOLD analysis project Ga0233403, IMG submission 179866) | Seawater microbial communities from Saanich Inlet, British Columbia, Canada - Na_oxic_1_MG | ecosystem: Environmental > Aquatic > Marine > Inlet | place: Canada: British Columbia | collected...
CAAATCAATAAACTCAACGCATGTAATGAATTGACCGACCTCAACCCCATAGGCACCGATATTTTGAATCGGTGCAGCGCCAACAGTACCTGGGATCAATGCTAAGTTTTCTAAACCGGCAATCCCTCGTTCAACACAGTTAGTCACCAGATTGTGCCAATTTTCTCCAGAAGCAACTGCAATATAATGATGCCCATTATCTTCGCTAAAGGTGATACCGGAAAGTTTATTCACCCATACTTCACCAAAGAAATCCTCAGTGAAAACCGTGTTAGAGCCTTCACCTAGGATGATACAAGCTGATTGTGTGCATTGGTGCTGTAAGATTTGACTAATATCATTGAACTCGACAATATGAGGTGCAGCGACGGCCAAGCCAAATGTATGTAACTGACTAAGAGAATGCAAAGAATTACCCATTTATGAAATACATAAAATGAGTATACCAGTCACGTAAAAATCTATTCAACGTTTATATGCTTGATTATCATTATAGATACCTTTTACTAGATATAGATGGGTTAAGGTTAACTTAAGAATACAGGCATACAATATGTTAATAAAATGTGATGCAATTGAACTTTTTATCATGTATGTTGACTAACTAATGGACATTATTTTGTTCAGATAAGTAATAGGTGTAAATGTGTATAAGAACGTATGTAAAGCAGTCGTGGTATCTGGTTGTCTGTTATTTACGCAAGTTAGTTATGCTGTAAATAATGAAGCAAATGCTGAATGGAAAATCGATAACGATTTTTTCAAACAGCAAGTACAACAAAGCATGTCAACAGGACGTGCCGTTAGAACGCTTATCGGACATTATCCACAAAGTGTAACAGGTATTGTTGATGTTGCATTAGACTTATACCCGGAACAATACAAAGAAATTATTCACAGTGCTGTCTCTGCACAACCTTACTCAGCTGAAGATATTGTAACCATCGCAGTACAAAAAGGTATTACCCAATGCGAGAGTATTGTAGAAGCTGCAATTAGAGCAGAACCGAGTTATGTAAGCTTTGTTGCCACCGCGGCTGCTAATGCAACACCAGAGGATTTTGAAGACATATTGCGAGTCGCGGTTATGACTGAGCCAGATTCAGCTGACAAAATCGTTCAGCATATGGCAAAGTCTTATCCTGAAAAAATTGCTGAGATACTCTCAAATACAATCAAGCATGTGCCATTAGTTGGCGAGTATATTGTCGATGCACTACTTGCCGTGTTCCCTAGTAAAGCAGAAGAAGTCGTGTCTGTGGCAGTTCGTGAATCATCCTTACAACGTGAACAGATCCAACGTATCATATCCACTGCATTAGATGCGGGTGTTAATGTTGATGATGTAACTAAGTTTGCCGCTATGGGCGGAGCAACCGCTGATGAGATAACCGCAGGGGTTAAAGCAGCACCGTCGCAACAGATAAAACCAGAAATTAACCTATAAATTTAATTCTTTTAAAATCAAAAAACCGAGCCTAGGCTCGGTTTTTTATGTGGTTAACAACTCACCTGGGTGAGCTGCTAACTATGAGAGTATGGTTTACTCTTCAGTTATTTCAACTACTTCTTCAGAAGCAACAACTGGACGGTCAACAAACTCAACATACGCCATAGGCGCTTTATCACCAGTACGGAATCCACATTTTAAAATGCGAATGTAACCACCTGGACGAGCTTCGTAGCGAGGCCCTAATTCGTTGAATAATTTACCTACCACTTCTTTGTCGCCTGTGCGAGCCATAGCTAAACGGCGGTTAGCAACACTATCAACTTTTGATAATGTAATTAACGGCTCGATAACACGGCGAAGTTCTTTTGCTTTAGGCAAAGTAGTTTTAATCACTTCATGCTTAACCATTGAAGATGCCATGTTTTTAAACATTGCTTTTCTGTGGCTGCTGTTGCGATTTAACTTTCGACCACTTTTACGATGGCGCATAGCTTAATCCTTCTTTCAAGTAGCGTGTGTTAAACACACGCTAATACATCTTAGTCGGCAATACTTTCTGGTGGCCAGTTCTCTAGGCGCATACCTAAAGATAATCCACGAGATGCAAGCACGTCTTTGATTTCTGTTAATGACTTCTTACCAAGGTTAGGAGTTTTCAATAACTCTACCTCAGTACGCTGTACAAGGTCACCAATATACTGAACCGCTTCTGCTTTAAGACAGTTAGCTGAACGTACGGTCAACTCTAAATCATCCACTGGACGAAGTAAGATTGGGTCAAATTCTGGCTTCTCTTCTTTAGCTTCTGGCTCAGAAACATCACGTAAATCTACGAATGCATCTAGCTGTTCAGCTAAGATAGTAGCAGAGCGACGAATCGCTTCTTCAGGATCTAACGTACCGTTAGTTTCCATATCGATAATCAATTTATCTAAATCAGTGCGTTGTTCAACACGAGCAGATTCAACTGAGTATGCGATACGTTCAACAGGGCTGAATGAAGCATCAACCAGTAAACGACCAATTGGGCGATCATCTTCTTCAGAGGAGCGACGAACTGATGCAGGTACATAACCACGGCCAGTTTCAACTTTAATGCGCATGCTTACTTCTGCGTCTCCAGTAAGAGTACAGATCACATGTTCAGGGTTGATAATCTCAACGTCACCATCATGCTGGATATCACCAGCAACAACAGTACCCGCTCCAGATTTGACCAAAGTTAGCGTTGCTTCAGTTTTACCTTCTAGACGAACTGCTAAGCCTTTAAGGTTTAGTAAAATTTCAATTACGTCTTCTTGCACGCCTTCCTTAGTACTGTACTCATGCAATACACCATCAATTTCGACTTCAGTTACTGCTACGCCAGGCATAGAAGATAAAAGAATACGACGAAGTGCATTACCTAGAGTGTGGCCAAAACCACGCTCTAATGGCTCAAGTACAACTTTAGCGCGAGTTGGAGAGATATTTTCAATCTCTACCAATCTTGGTTTTAGGAATTCAGTTACAGATCCCATAGCTTCCTCTTTAGTTAGCTTTACTTAGAGTAAAGTTCGACGATCAACTGTTCGTTAATTTCTGCAGATAGGTCAGAACGCTCTGGAAGACGTTTAAACGCACCAGTTAGTTTAGAACCATCTACTTCAATCCAGGTTGGCTTCTCGCGTTGGTCGGCTAATTCAATAGCAGCAACGATACGCGCTTGCTTTTTAGCTTTTTCACGAACAGAAACATCAGTCTCTGCAGAAACCTTGAATGAAGGAATATTAACCACTTGTCCGTTAACACAAATTGCTTTGTGACTTACTAACTGACGAGCTTCAGCACGCGTACTAGCATAACCCATACGATAAACAACGTTATCTAGGCGCTGCTCTAAAAGCTGTAACAAGTTTTCACCTGTGTTGCCTTTAAGACGTGCTGCTTCTTTGTAGTAATTACGGAACTGTTTTTCAAGAACGCCATACATACGACGAACTTTTTGTTTCTCACGCAACTGGATACCGTAATCAGATAAACGACCACGACGAGCACCATGCTGGCCCGGTGGGTTATCTAGTTTACATTTTGTATCAATTGCACGAACGCCACTTTTTAGGAACAAATCTGTTCCTTCGCGACGACTTAGTTTGAGTTTTGGACCCAAATATCTAGCCATGATCTTTCTCCAACTGTCCGTCGATTAAACGCGACGTTTTTTCGGTGGACGACAACCGTTGTGAGGTATAGGCGTCACATCGGTAATATTAGTGATCTTGTACCCAGTAGCATTTAAGGCACGGATTGCAGATTCACGACCTGGACCTGGACCTTTTACAAATACTTCTAAGTTCTTAAGACCGTATTCCTGAGCAGCTTCACCAGCTCTTTCAGCAGCAACCTGTGCAGCGAAAGGAGTTGATTTACGCGAACCACGGAAACCAGAACCACCAGAAGTGGCCCATGACAAGGCATTGCCCTGACGATCTGTGATAGTCACAATAGTGTTGTTGAAAGACGCATGGATATGAGCCATACCATCAGCAACTTGACGTTTTGCGCGCTTCTTAGCGCGAGTAGGTGCTTTAGCCATTACTTAATCCTCGCTTACTTTTTAATAGGCTTACGAGGACCTTTACGGGTACGCGCATTAGTTTTAGTGCGCTGACCACGTAGAGGTAAGCTACGACGGTGGCGAATACCACGGAAGCAACCTAGGTCCATCAAACGTTTAATACTCATTGATACTTCACGGCGAAGGTCACCCTCAACTGTGAATTTTGCAACTTCATCACGAAGCGCATCAATAGTGGTTTCATCAAGATCTTTAATCTTGGTAGACTCTGCAACACCAGCTGATGCACAAATGCTTTTCGCACGTGTGGCACCAATACCGAAGATAGCTTGGATAGCTATAACAGTGTGCTTGTGTTCAGGAATGTTAATGCCAGCGATACGGGCCATTAACTGTACTCCTCTATAGTTAAAATAAATTTTGGTCGATAGCCTAAAAAGCCCGTTAGGATACTTATCCATCGACTAAATTGCAAATTTAAGGTGAAAAAACACCTAATATCCAGTGTAACGGTTATTAGGTGTTTAAAAACCCAGCTAGATTAGCCCTGCCTTTGCTTATGCTTAGGCTCATCACAAATCACTCTAACAACGCCGTTACGTTTAATGATTTTGCAATTACGGCAAATCTTTTTAACGGATGCACGAACTTTCATGTCATCACTCCGTAGCTTGCGAACTTATCGGCCTGAGCCTTTAAGATTCGCTTTTTTAAGAACAGACTCATATTGACTTGACATCAAATGCGTCTGGACCTGCGCCATGAAATCCATAATTACTACCACTATGATGAGTAGTGAAGTACCGCCAAAATAGAATGGAACATTCCACGTTAGCAACAAGAATTCAGGCACTAAACAAACAAAGGTAATATACAGCGCGCCAGCAAGCGTGAGGCGAGTCATTACTTTGTCAAGATAGCGTGAGGTTTGCTCACCTGGGCGAATACCCGGTACAAAAGCACCAGACTTCTTCAAGTTATCTGCTGTCTCGCGAGGATTAAACGTCAACGCGGTGTAGAAGAAACAGAAGAAGATTATCGCTGCAGCGTATAACCCTACATATAACGGTTGACCTGGCGATAATAATAACGCCACATCAGACAACCATGAGGTTGCTTCATTCTGACCAAACCATCCCGCAATAGTACTTGGGAAGAGAATGATGCTTGAAGCAAAAATAGGTGGGATAACCCCAGCCATATTTACTTTCAATGGTAAGTGTGATGTTTGTGCTTGGAACACCTTACGACCTTGCTGACGTTTTGCGTAGTTAATAACAATACGACGTTGCGCACGTTCTACGAAAACCACAAGATAAGTAAGACCAATTACAATTGCACCGATAAGCAATAAGAACAGTAAGTTAATCTCACCTTGTCTTGCTTGCTCAGCAGTTTGACCAATCGCTGTTGGTAAACCGGCCACAATACCTGCAAAAATCAGAATAGAGATACCGTTACCAATACCTCGTTCAGTAATTTGCTCACCTAGCCACATTAGGAACATAGTCCCTGTGACCAAGCTGACTACTGCAGTAAAATAAAATCCAAAGCCAGGATTAATAACCAAACCACTGATCAAGTTAGGCAAACCAGTCGCTACTCCAATAGATTGGAAAGTCGCCAATACCAACGTTAAATAACGTGTGTATTGACTAATTTTGCGACGGCCAGCTTCACCTTCTTTTTTCAACTCCATCATCGGCGGATGTACCGCTGTGAGAAGCTGAATAATGATTGATGCAGTGATGTAAGGCATAATCCCAAGCGCTAGTACTGAAGCGCGTTCAAGTGCACCACCGGAGAACATGTTAAACATTTCAACGATAGTACCTTTCTGTTGTTCAAATAATTGAGACAACACCGCAGCATCGATACCAGGGATCGGCACATAAGAGCCAAGACGAAACACTATGATTGCGCCTAATACAAAGAACAATCTGCTTCGTAATTCACTCAAGCCGTTTTTTGCGCCTGAATCTACACCTGGTTTAGCCATTTAGCTTATTCCTCTATTTTGCCGCCAGCAGCTTCAATAGCTTCGCGAGCGCCTTTAGATACCTTCAAACCACTAACTGTTACAGCGCGTGAGATTTCACCACTCTTCATCACTTTAACGAATAAGATCTCTTTTTTCACAAGACCCGCATCTTTAAGTGCTTGAACAGTAACTGTATCTCCGTCTACCTTAGCTAGTTCACACAAAGTCACTTGGTCAGAAACCATAGACTTACGTGAAGTAAAACCAAATTTTGGTAAACGACGCTGAATTGGCATTTGACCGCCTTCGAAACCAGGTTTAACCGACCCGCCTGAGCGAGACTTCTGACCTTTGTGACCACGGCCACCAGTCTTACCTAAACCTGAACCGAAACCACGGCCAACGCGCTTAGCTGAACTTTTAGCTCCTGGTGCAGGAGCAAGAGTGTTAAGATGCATCTTCTACTCCTCCACTATCTCAACCATGTAAAATACACGGTTGATCATGCCACGAACGGCAGGGGTATCTTCTAATTCACGAACATGTCCAATCTTACGTAAACCTAAGCCTTTAAGCGTTGCTTTATGCTTAGGAAGACGACCGATCGCACTTTTTGTTTGTTTCACTTTAAGTGTTTTAGTCATGTTCAATTACCCCAAAATTTCATCTACAGGTAACCCACGTTTCGCCGCAACAGACTCAGGAGAGTTCATATCAACTAAAGCGTTGATTGTTGCACGTATAACGTTCATTGGGTTAGTAGAGCCGTAACATTTTGAAAGTACGTTTTGTACCCCAGCTACTTCAAGCACTGCACGCATCGCACCACCAGCAATAATACCAGTACCTTCAGATGCAGGCTGCATGTAAACTTTAGAGCCAGAATGACGACCTTTAATCGGATGTTGCAGAGTATTGCCATTAAGATCGACAGTAACTAAGTTACGACGAGCTTTTTCCATTGCTTTTTGGATAGCAGCAGGCACTTCACGTGCTTTACCGTAACCAAAACCAACGCGGCCATTGCCATCACCGACAACCGTTAGTGCTGTGAAGCTAAAGATACGACCACCTTTAACAACTTTAGACACACGATTAACAGCAACGAGCTTTTCTAACAAATCACCCTGTTGTTGATTTTCTACTTTAGCCATTTTCTACTCCTAGAACTGTAGACCAGCTTCGCGAGCTGCATCTGCTAAGGCCTTTACACGACCGTGATACTTGAAGCCACTACGGTCAAAAGCAATCTTAGAGATGCCTTTTTCAATAGCGCGTTCTGCGATCGCTTTACCCACAGCTGCAGCCGCTTCTACGTTACCTGTAGAAGAAACACTGCCTTTAACAGCAGCTTCTACAGTTGACGCAGATGCTAATACTTCAGAACCACTTGGTGCGATTAACTGCGCGTAAATGTGGCGTGGTGTGCGGTTAACAACCAAGCGATGCGCGGCCAATTCACTGATCTTCTTACGTGCACGCGTTGCGCGACGTATCCGAGCTGATTTCTTATCCATCGTATCACCCACCTACTTTTTCTTAGCTTCTTTACGACGTACAACTTCATCTGAGTAACGTACACCTTTACCTTTATAAGGCTCTGGTGGACGGTATCCACGGATGTTAGCTGCAACTTGACCAACCACCTGCTTATCAGCGCCTTTGACGATGATTTCAGTTTGGCTAGGAGTCTCTACGGTAATGCCAGCTGGCATCTCATAGGCTACAGGATGTGAAAAACCTAGAGTTAGGTTTAGTTTGCTACCTTGTGCTTGTGCACGGTAACCAACACCATTTAACTCAAGTTTCTTTTCAAAACCTTTTGATACACCGATAACCATTGCATTCAATAGTGAACGTGCTGTACCAGCTTGAGCCCAACCATTAGTGTTTTCCGCTTTTGGCGCAACGACTAATTGGTTTTCTTCTTGCGTGATTAACACAGCTTCATTGAATGAACGAGCTAACGTGCCGTTCTTACCTTTAACTGTAACGTCTTGTCCTGCGATAGATACTTCTACGCCAGATACCAAGTCGACAGGTGCTTTTGCTACTCGTGACATTGTTATCTCCTAGATTACGCTACATAACCGATGATCTCACCACCCATACCCGCTTTACGCGCTGCACGGTCAGTCATCACACCTTTTGAGGTAGAAACGATTGCTACGCCTAAACCACCCATTACTTTTGGTAACTCATCTTTTTTCTTATAGATGCGTAGACCTGGGCGACTTACACGTTCAATTGTATCGATTACTTGCTTGCCTTCGAAATACTTTAACGTAACTTCTAAAACAGGCTTAACTTCGCCAGAAACTGCGTAGTCAGTAACATAACCTTCACTTTTAAGCACAGCTGCAATTGCAACACGTTGCTTAGAAGAAGGCATAGATACTGCGACTTTCGCTGCCATCTGACCATTTCTGATGCGGGTAAACATATCCGCGATAGGATCTTGCATGCTCATATTCTGCTACTCCTTACCAGCTGGCTTTTTTAAGGCCAGGGACTTCACCGCGCATTGCAGCTTCACGAAGCTTAATACGGGAAAGACCAAATTTGCGTAGGAAACCGTGTGGACGACCCGTTATACGACAACGATTTTGTTGACGTGAACGCGAGCTATCACGCGGAAGTTGTTGTAGCTTAAGAACAGCATCCCAACGTTCTTCTTCAGAAGCGTTGATATCGCTGATAATCGCTTTAAGCGCAGCACGTTTTTCAGCGTACTTGCTTACTAATTTGGCACGTTTAACTTCGCGTGCCTTCATTGATTCTTTTGCCATAACCCTACACCTTATTTTCTAAATGGGAAGTTGAACGCTGTTAACAACGCTTTCCCTTCTTCATTAGTTTCTGCGCTAGTAGTGATAGTGATATCCATACCACGAACTTTATCAACCTTATCGAAATCAATTTCAGGGAAGATAATTTGTTCTTTAACGCCCATGCTATAGTTACCGCGTCCGTCAAAAGACTTAGCGTTAAGACCACGGAAGTCACGGATACGAGGAATTGTAATAGAAATTAAACGTTCTAAGAATTCCCACATACGCTCACCACGTAGGGTTACTTTACAGCCAATCGGATAACCTTCACGGATTTTAAAACCCGCGACGGATTTTCTCGCCACTGTAACAATCGGTTTTTGACCTGCAATTGCAGCCATATCGGCCTGCGCAGATTCTAGAACTTTCTTGTCAGCAATCGCCTCACCTAAACCCATGTTCAGAGTGATTTTTTCAATCCGAGGGACTTGCATGACGCTTTTGTACCCGAACTGCTTAGCAAGTTCAGCTACTACTGTTTCTTTATAGAAATCATGCAGTTTCGCCATCGTACTCTCCAATTTATTAAACTAGTTCGCCGTTAGATTTGAAGAAACGTACTTTCTTCTCATCTTCGAAACGGAAACCAACGCGATCTGCTTTACCCGTTGCTGGGTTAACAATCGCTACATTTGACACATGTAGAGAAGCTTCCTTTTCAACAATCCCACCTTGCTCACCCGCTTGAGGGTTTGGCTTAGTGTGCTTCTTGATAAGGTTAATACCTTCTACAACTATACGGTCTTCAGATGTAAGAACGCTAAGGACTTTGCCTTGCTTTCCTTTATCCTTGCCTGCTAATACGACAATTTCATCATCACGACGAATTTTTCTAGCCATTATCGTGACTCCTTATAGTACTTCTGGGGCCAATGAGATGATTTTCATGAATGAATCTCCACGAAGTTCTCTCGTTACCGGGCCAAAAATACGCGTACCAATAGGTTGCTTGTTTGCATTAAGCAAAACAGCTGCGTTGTTATCGAAACGAATGGTTGAACCATCAGCGCGACGAACGCCTTTCCTAGTACGCACCACCACTGCATTCAGGACATCACCTTTTTTTACTTTACCGCGAGGAATTGCTTCCTTAACAGTAACTTTGATGATATCACCGATATGTGCATAACGGCGATGCGAGCCACCAAGAACCTTAATACACTGAACCCTGCGAGCGCCAGAATTATCTGCCACATCCAGGTTAGTTTGCATTTGGATCATGTTAGTGCTCCGCTGTTGAATTAAGACTCATTTGAGTCATATTATAACCGCTATTTACTTAGCAATTGCTGAATAAATAGCCTATTACCCCATAAAAAGGGTGCGTTAATATATCAAAAACGAGGGGGAGAAGATAGTATTAATTGCAAATAATTCAAAGTTGGCACATTACATGCCTTTTGAGTATTTGTTTATTTGAATATTTCTGTCGGCGGGATTTATTTGTTTTAGTGTGCGTGATGCTAATTATGTGGTAACAATCATCGGCTAGATAAAAGGGAGACATTGTAGGCTCCCTATATCTATATTATTTTTCAGCCGCGCTGACGTACCACTTCGTACAAACATATCCCTGTCGCTACTGATACATTTAGACTTGATACACTACCGTGCATTGGTAATTTAATCAGTTCATCACAACGTTCGCGCGTTAAGCGGCGCATACCCTTTCCTTCTGCGCCCATTACTAGAGCGATTGGGCCATTCATTTTACAGTCAAACACACTTTGCTTAGCTTCACCTGCGGTACCAACAACCCAAATGGCTTTTTCTTGCAGTTCTGCTAGTGTGCGTGACAGGTTTGTTACTTGAATTAACGGGATCACATCCGCTGCGCCACATGCTACTTTTCGCACTGTCGCATTCATTGATGCTGACTTGTCTTTAGGAACGATAACAGCGTCCACACCTGCGGCATCGGCACTCCGTAGCACTGCACCTAAGTTATGCGGATCAGTAACGCCATCTAGGACTAACAAAAACGGCGCTTTCCCCATATTTTGAGCATGTGCAATAATCGCATCTAAATCATTTTCAGTAAGAGTTTTAGCAGGTTGTGCGCGTGCCACTATACCTTGATGTGACTCACCTTGGGCTTTGTCGTCCAAGATTTTTTTATTACAAAACTGGATCCCTAAACCGTTCTTACGGGCAAGATTGATGAGTGTGTGTAATCGTTCATCATCACGCCCTTTAGCAATGTATATTTCTAATACGCGTTGTGGTTCGCGTTCTAAAACTGCGGTCAAAGCGTGGATGCCATATAACCATTCGTGTTGTTGTGCCATGTGTACTGTGTTCTCTTATGTTATTTCTTTTTGGAATGACGTGACTTTTTTACTTTCTTTTTGTCGCGACCACCGGCTTGTTTCTTTTTACTTTGACCAGACTTAGGCCCTTTGCGTTTATCGCTACCATCCGACTTGGCTTTGACACCCGTTCCAGATGCTTTATTGGTACTAGTCGTAGTGCGTCGACTACGTTTTTTAGCGTGAGCTTCATGATCCACTCCATCGAGGACCAGATCAATCTTGCGATCATCTAAATTAACCGCTGCGACTTTTACTTCTAAACTATCGCCTAACCGAAAAACTCGTCCGGTATTTTCCCCGATCAATGCTTGTTTGACATCATCAAACACGTAATAGTCTTTGCCCAGTGATGTGACATGAATAAGGCCATCAATACCAAATTCTCCAATGCGCACAAACAAACCAAAATTCGTCACCGACGCCACAATTGCTGGGAAGCTGTCGCCGACATGGTCTTGCATAAACTCACATTTAAGCCAGTCTGCTACATCACGTGTCGCATCGTCAGCACGCCTTTCAGTCATAGAGCATTGTTCACCAAGACTTTCGACTTCTTCAACCGAGTAAGCTTTACCGCCTGTTTTTGATTTACGCTGAGCTTGTTTATCGACAATCGCTTTGAGCGCGCGATGTACCACTAAATCTGGGTAGCGACGGATCGGAGAGGTAAAATGTGCATACTCTTCTAGTGCCAACCCAAAGTGTCCAATATTCTCACAGTCATACACAGCCTGCTTCATGCTGCGCAATAACATCGTTTGCAGTAATTCACTATCTGGGCGATTGCGGATTTTGTTTACCACTTGGGTAAAGGCATGCGCTGAGGTATCCCCTTTTAATTGATGTGAAATGCCAATCTCACCTAAATAGGTGGTAAACGTCAACAAACGATCTTCATCTGGTTTATCGTGAACTCGGAACAGCGCCTCTGCGTTATTGCTCAAAATACATTTTGCCGCACAGACGTTGGCCATGATCATGCATTCTTCGATAAGCTTATGGGCATCATTACGTTCAATTGGCACGACGTTTTCAATCTTGCGCTGAGCATTAAACACAAACCGCGTTTCTTTGGTTTCAAACTCAATCGCACCACGACCATCACGCGCGTGTTTTAATGCGTGGAACAGTTGATGTAAATTAAATAAATCAGGCACATGAGCTTGATAACGTTCAGTTAATTCTGGATCGTTACCCAAGATTTTAGCGACTTTGTTATACGTTAAACGCGCTTGTGAACGCATCACCGCTTCATAAAATTTATAATCACTACAAACGCCCATATTATCTATGGTCATCTCGCACACCATGCATAAGCGGTCAACTTCTGGATTCAGCGAGCACAATCCATTAGACAACACTTCTGGTAGCATTGGAATAACTTGTTCAGGGAAGTATACTGAGTTGCCTCGCTCTATCGCCTCTACATCTAATGCCGTACCTGGACGCACATAATGCGATACATCTGCAATGGCCACATACAAGGTATAGCCTTCTTTGTGGCCATCTTTGATAATAGGACGACAATACACAGCATCATCAAAATCTCGTGCGTCTTCGCCATCAATGGTGACTAACGGCAGCTCACGTAAATCGACGCGGCCTTCTTTGGCTTGTTCTGGTACTTGTGCATCTAACCCTGCCACTTGCTTTGTGACGGCTTTAGGCCATTCGTTTGGAATATCAAACGTACGCAATGCCATTTCGATTTCCATACCCGGCGCCATGTGCTCACCAAGTACTTCCACGATTTTACCTGTTGCACTAGCATGGCGTGACGGACGCTTGATGAATTCAACAACAACAATATGTCCTTGTCTTGCGCCCTTAGCATCTTGTGGACCAATATAGATTTCATGGTTAATGCGGCTATCATCAGGAATGACTACTCCCACACCATGTTCGATAAAGTAACGTCCGACGATTGCTTCAGCGCGAGGCGTAATGACTTTAGTTACACGTACTTCTTCACGACCTTTGCGATCCACGCCTTTACTGACGGCTTGAACAATATCGCCATGTACGACTTGTTTCATTTGTGAAGCGGATAAATAGAGGTCTTTTTCTTCGCGGCTGATAAATAGAAAGCCAAAACCATCACGATGCCCAATAACACGTCCTTCGATGACTTCATCGAGTGCTTGTAAATCGTATTTCTTTTGGTTAGTAAAGGTTAGCTGTCCTTCTCTTTCCATCGCGCGTAGACGACGCTGGATCCCAATTTTCTGTTCATCAGAATGGGCATCAGTCAGTTCACACACTTGCATGAACGATAGCGGTTGTTGCTGGGTTTTGAATAAAGTTAGTAAGTGCTCACGACTAGCGACGGGATTTTCATACTTCTCTTGTTCCCGTTTAAAATGCGGGTCATTACTCATAGAGTTTGGATTTTTTTTATCTGTCATAGCGCTAGTATACAGGTACTCATCGAATTGCGCTAATTCGAAATACTATTGCGTTTATTTAAGCAGTTTTTTAGTACTCACGTATCAGTACTAATGCATCAATACTTTCGCATCGCGGTTCGCGCAGCTTTTACCACTGATGGACTCATCTTTTGTTCTAGTGCATGCATCCTCGTACTTACCTTTGCACGATATCCCTTATCCGCCGATACCGTTTGATACAACCATACATATACATCTTGATAGTCATAAGGCGAGCCATGCCCTGCAATTAATAAGTCAGCTAATTGCATCAGCGCCGGTTTGCTACCCAAGACAGCAGCTTCTTTTAAATATCGCACGGCTAAGGGTTTGTCTTGAGTCACTAATATCGCATTAGCGTGATATCGCCCCAAATGTTCAAGTGCAGCAGGCAAACCTTGTGCAGCGGCTAAGCGCATATAATCGATACCCAATTCAGCATCCCGACTAACACACACACCCCACGCCAACATATCACCCCATAAAAATTGATAGCTTGGGATCGCTAATACTTCTGCCCGTGCTTGAATATCACGTACTAATTGGCAGCGGTCTAGTTGCACTCGTTGTAAGTGAATATTTTGATTAATTAAGCGAAGTAATTCATCTTGTGAATACAATTGTATGGCACCGACATTACCGTTATCTACTTTTCCATCAAATATAGGTGTGATGTCGCGTGGCGTATCTTTATTTACTGTGGTTGAGGGTAAATATTTATCATCAATTACGCCATCAATAAAGCCCTCTAACTGTGCTTTGAGTGGCTGAGCTGACTCATTGTTTTGAGCAAAGGCCTTTGCCATAGGTAAACTTATGGTTAGCGCAAACGTTAGCACAATTATGAATGCGCCTGCACCTAGGCTTGCCCCTAACCGCGATAGATTTACCAACCCATTTACCATGTACTTTTCCACTTATTTTTTATTACTATGTATTGTGTTGTTATCGACCAAGTGAAATTTATATTTAATTTATGCATTTGTGATCAATCTTGCGCAGGCTTTGGTATAATTTGCACAACTATTTTATTTGGTTAATTCAATATGCAATACAAAGACCTACGTGATTTTATTCAGCAGCTTGAAGCACAAGGTAAATTACTGCGCATTACCCAGCCTATTTCTACTGATTTAGAAATGACGGAAATTGCCGATCGCACCCTGCGTGCAGGTGGGCCAGCCTTATTATTTGAAAACCCGGTGGGTCACACGATGCCTGTTTTGGCTAACTTGTTTGGTACCCCTGAGCGCGTCGCTATGGGAATGGGGCAATCTTCGGTGGCCGCATTGCGCGATGTCGGTAAACTCCTCGCCTATCTAAAAGAACCCGATCCACCCAAAGGGTTGAAGGATTTATGGAGTAAGCTCCCCGTATTTAAGCAAGTGCTTAATATGCCTGCTAAGGTCATCAAAAAAGCACCCTGCCAAGAACATATGATCAGTGGTGATGATGTAGACTTGTCTAAGCTTCCTATTCAACGTTGTTGGCCTGGTGATGCAGCTCCTTTAATTACTTGGGGATTAACCGTCACCCGTGGTCCGCATAAAAAACGCCAAAACTTAGGTATTTATCGTCAACAAGTTATCGCTAAAAACAAAGTGATCATGCGTTGGTTATCACATCGTGGTGGTGCGTTAGATTTTCGTGAGTGGTGTCAACTTTATCCTGATAAGCCTTATCCTGTCTCGGTCGCGTTAGGCGCTGATCCAGCTACTATTTTAGGTGCAGTAACACCTGTACCTGACACCTTATCAGAATATGCCTTTGCCGGTTTGTTACGCGGTAGCAAAACCGAAGTCACGCCGTCGATTAGTAATGATTTACAAGTCCCCGCAAATGCTGAAATCGTGCTAGAAGGTTATATCATGCCTGGCGAAACGGCTCCTGAAGGGCCTTATGGCGATCATACCGGCTATTATAATGAAGTGGATGAGTTTCCAGTATTTACCGTCACTCATATTACGCATCGTACTGACCCTATTTATCATTCAACTTATACTGGCCGTCCACCCGATGAGCCTGCAATTTTAGGTGTAGCACTCAATGAAGTGTTTGTGCCTATTTTGCAAAAACAATTTCCTGAGATCACTGATTTTTATCTTCCACCTGAAGGTTGCTCATATCGCATGGCCATTGTCACCATCAAAAAACAATATCCAGGACACGCTAAGCGCGTAATGCTGGGTGTGTGGTCGTTCTTACGTCAGTTCATGTATACTAAATTTGTTATTGTATGCGATGATGATATCGACGCACGGAATTGGGATGATGTCATTTGGGCGATTACCACGCGCATGGACCCAACTAGGGATACTACGTTAATTGATCATACACCAATAGACTATTTAGATTTTGCTTCACCTGTGTCAGGCTTAGGCTCTAAAATGGGTATGGATGCCACCAATAAGATGCCTGGTGAAACTGACCGCGAATGGGGTGAACCAATAGTAATGGACCCTAACGTGACAGCCAAAATAGATACACTATGGGATGAACTTGGAATCGATGCGTTGATTCCAGCTACTCGTCCCTACACACATACAACTAAAAAGAACTAATATATGCAAACACAGCAATTACACGTTGAATCGATTAGCACGGTTGCTAACGACGTCTACAAAATTATCCTCACCGGTTCTGAGCCATTGCAATATCTCGCAGGTCAATATTGCATGATTGTCATGGGAGAAGGTGATTGCCGACCGTTTTCTATTGCGTCCGCCCCTAGTGTAACCGACAAAATAGAATTGCATATTGGTGCGGTTCCAGCCAATTCTTACGCTTGGGATGTGTTAAGTGTGATGCGTGAAACCGGTCAGATTACCGCACAAATTGCCCATGGTAATGCATTCTTACAACCAACGAATCAGCCTATCGTGCTCATTGCAGGTGGTACTGGTTACTCTTATGCAAAATCCATTATCCATGAATGTCTGGCGCAACAGCTAACACAAGACATTCATTTGTATTGGGGTGCTAAATCATTGGAGCAGATCTACGAGGCCGATGAATTAAGCGCGTTGGCCAGTCAGCATGCAAACATCCATTTTCACCCAGTGTTAGAACATGGTGCGCAAGGTTGGCAAGGTAAAACAGGATTAGTGCATCAAGCTGTATTAAGCGATATTGCAAACAACATAGCAGATTACCAAATCTATATTGCAGGTCCATTTGCGATGGCTAAAGTTGCACGTGATGATTTTGCAGCAGCAGGGCTATCAAAAGAAGCATTGTTTGGTGATGCTTATGCGTTTTTAGATTAATACAAATTATCTAAGCTAACTTAAACTAGCCTAAACTAAAATTTAGGCATAAAAAAACCGTGTATTAACACGGTTTTTTTTACTATTCTAAACTGAATTAGATAGCGTTTACGTTCGCAGCTTGAAGACCTTTTTGTCCGTCTTCAATTTCGAAAGAAACTTTTTGGCCTTCTGGAAGAGTTTTGTAACCTTCAGACTGGATAGCACGGAAATGTACGAATACATCCTTGCCGCCATTATCTTGAGTAATAAAACCATAACCTTTATCGGCATTGAACCACTTTACAGAACCTGTAACTATAGACATATGTGTAACCTTAAATCTTTAAATATAAATAAAACGCCTTTGCGTATCCTTGTTCTCATTTAGGGTGCTTATAGGCGTTTGTCTTATATATTACTTCAGAATTTACACTCTGTTAAGACCAATAAGGCTCGAACAAATAATCATGCCTAAGTGAGAACACGGATATAATAACATCGACAATTTATTAATCAAAGGTTTAATTTTGATCGATAAGTCTTAGTATTGATATAGATCAGTGTTCTTTAATGCTATATTTTATCTAGGGTGTCAATGACCTTTCACCACGTGCAAGTCCGCAAACACCTGTTCTAGCTGACTCTACGATGGTTGAACTATTACCTAAAGTAGTAATAAACGCATTTAACTTTTCTGATGCACCCGTTAACTCAATAGTATAATTCACCGCGCTTACATCTAATATTTTAGCTCTGAATATATCAACATTACGCATTATCTCACTGCGAGCCGCCTCATTATTGGCTACAACCTTGACTAAAACGAGTTCACGTTCTACGTGTGCAGCTTCAGTCAGCTCTGTGACTTTCAAGACATCGATAAGCTTGTTCATTTGCTTAATGATTTGCTCGATCACCTTGTTATCACCTTGAGTAGCGATAGTTAAACGCGACAAGCTCGGATCATCGGTCTCTGCCACACACAATGAATCAACGTTATATCCACGTTGTGAAAAAACGCCAACGATCCTTGATAATGCACCAGGTGCGTTTTCCATTAATACAGAAATAATTCTTCTCATTAGGTGCGCTCCTGCTTACTAAGGCGCATGTCATCCATCGCCCCATATTTAATTTGCATTGGGTATACGTGTTCGTTTTGGTCTACTGCTATATCCATAAACACTAAACGATCTTTCTCGGCAAAACAGCGTGCCATAGCATCATCTAGTTCATCAAGGTGGTTAACTTTGATGCCAACATGACCATAAGCTTCAACTAATTTGACGAAATCAGGCATCGCTTCAACATAAGAATTAGAGTGACGGCCTTTGTAAATCATATCCTGCCATTGACGTACCATACCCAAAGCACTGTTATTTAGTAAAATAACTTTAATGGGTAAGTTGTATTGTAAACACGTCGATAACTCTTGGATATTCATCTGAATACTACCATCTCCAGTTACTACAACCGAAGTAGATTCAGGATGTGCAAACTGTACGCCCATCGCTGCAGGTAAACCAAAGCCCATAGTACCTAGACCACCAGAATTGATCCAACGGCGAGGCTTATCAAACGGATAGTATAGCGCAGCAAACATCTGGTGTTGACCCACATCAGAGCTAACAAAGGCGTCGCCATTAGTGTGCTTATATAAGGCTTCAATGACTTTTTGTGGTTTGATAACTTGTGAAGACTGATCAAAGTCAAGACAGTTTTGCGTGCGCCATTGTTTGATTGATGTCCACCAATCGGCTAACTTCTCTTCCTGACCATCCAACGACTCATGCGCTAACTCTTCAAGTAACTGGTCAACCACCACGTCAACACTGCCTACTACAGGTATATGTGCATTAATAGTTTTGGAAATAGATGCAGGATCAATATCGACATGAATAATATCCGCATGCGGACAGAATTTATCAACATTGTTGGTCACGCGATCATCAAAACGAGCCCCAAGTGCAACAATACAATCGGCATTATGCATCGTTTTATTAGCTTCAAGTGTACCGTGCATACCGAGCATACCAACGAATTGCTCATGTACCCCAGAGAATGCGCCTAAGCCCATTAGCGTACAAGTTACTGGACATTTTAATAACTCAGCTAACTGGGTCACCTTACCATTCGCTTCGGCCGTAATTGCGCCACCACCAACATATAAGACAGGACGTTTGGCTTTTGCCATCGAAGCAACCGCTTTACGAATTTGTTTGTTGTGCCCTTTTAATACAGGGTTATATGAACGCATGGTCACATCGGTAGGAAACTCATACGGATGACTCTCTGCCACATTCACAATATCTTTAGGTAAATCAACCACAACCGGTCCAGGACGACCAGTGTTGGCAATATAATAAGCTTGAGCAATGGCTTTAGGAATATCTACTGCACGCTTGACCAAAAAGCTATGTTTAACGATAGGACGTGAACATCCCACCATATCCGTTTCTTGGAACGCATCTTCACCAATTAGTGTAGTCGGTACTTGACCTGATAACACGACCATTGGGATTGAATCCATATAAGCTGTAGCGATACCTGTAATGGTATTCGTCGCACCAGGACCTGAAGTTACTAATACTGTTCCTGTGATCCCCGTAGAGCGGGCATAACCGTCAGCCATGTGCGCCGCTGCCTGCTCGTGTCTTACGAGGACATGTTCTACGTCATCCTGTGCAAATAGGGCATCATAAATATCAAGTACTGCACCACCAGGATAGCCAAATACATGTTTAACCCCCAAGTCCTTAAGGGTTTGCACTACCATTGCAGCGCCAGACATCATTTCCACGGTTATTCTCCAAGAAAAAGTTAAAAATAATTGCAATGATTGTACGATATGAATTAGGAAGTGAAAACCCGAAAAACGCAAAAAGTGAAATTTATATCCTAAAATTACAAATAATTAGGATAGACATCACAAAAAATAGAATTATATAGCGAAAATTAGGATTTTATTTACATACGTATAACAACTGCATAGGTATAAAAACAAATTAATGGCGTAGTTTACTTGAGTCTCTACGACTTGTCTTTAGACGATGGTCTATTCTCGCTGACCCATACTGTGATAGTGCCGCAGACAACTACATTGCCGTTAGTATCGTAAGCTTTTACGTCAATAGGCAGATTTCCTGGTTTCCATGCGTCATCTGCGACCTCAGCGACACAACGTATATCTGTATCAGCCTTGGCTGGGTATTGAACCTCCATACCCTTAGGGATCCAACGTAAATGTTTAGGCACAGAAGCTTCGCACATAAACCCCATTGCCATCTCAAGTCCATTGCAGATCGCGATCACATGCACTGTGCCTATGTGATTTTGAACAATGTTGCGTTTTTTGAACAACACTTCGCAATGGTTTGGCCGCAGCTGCGTTACCAATGGAGAGATTGTTTTAAAATAAGGGGCTTTCCGCGCGGTAAACCAACTAAATAACTGTCGACCAAAAGGATATTTTAACAACCGTTCGTAGGTAGATAACACATAGTTCTTGCTCATGTCATTTAGGCTATTGCTGTATGAATTTGGCCAAATATTATCAGATACTCACATCGTTGTCAGATGAGATTATGTGCGCTTAGTCTTTTTTGCAAGGGCAAGGTCGCACTACCAAATTTTTTCCAACGGCCAATCGAAGACGTGTTGATGGGTTGACGCACTTGGACTTTACTGGCTGTCGAAACAGGTAATTTATTATTTTGTACTTGCACACATTGCGGCTCAAACGGTAATTCACAAAAATCGAGTAACTCACGAACTTGTTCATCAGGGGATTGTGCCAGTATCTCGTATTGTTGCACTCGGATATTAGTTGGATTATGCGTGATAAATTGCGTCATCAATTGCCTAAATTCAGCATAAAACTCACCGACGGTGTCCAAATTAAATGCGTAGTTATAATAAGGAGAGTTCAGCGAAAATAACTGTCTGAAATTACCAATACAGGTATCCATAGGATCGCGCAGCATAATAATGATTTTAGCATCGGGTAAAGCTTGCTGGATCAGCTGGATATAAAAAAAGTTAAACGGAAGTTTATCAATGAATCGCGCATCATCAGGCGCAATACGCTGGGTCTTATCTAAGTATAATTGCCCCAGTTGGGCAAAGTTCAAATGCCGAGCTTTTGTAATCGTCTCAATATCTAACACGGTCTGACCGGAGGATTGAGTTAACTGTTTAACCGCAATACCAAAATCTTGTAATTCCCCACCACTGCCGACTTGGCTATGATGCGATAAAATACGCTCCACTAATGTTGTACCTGAACGCGGCATACCGACAATAAATATAGGTCTACTTGGGCGTGTGGAACTTGCTTTCGCACTTGCCTCATCACTTGCAGAAGTGCTAATGCTTGGAAGCGGTTCACTTACCGCTGCGAATAAGGCTTTATCCTGGTTAATACGATAATTTAATGTCGCTGCTTTTGTAGCCTTCGCATTCACTAGTACAGTAAATGCCTCTTCATGGCGTTTGAGTTGTTGCAGCTCTAATGCCAGCGCGTGAGCATAATGCATAATATCGTCAACCGCGCGGCCTGGTGTTTGTGCTGGTGTTTCTGCTGACGCATCAGCTAATAATCTTTCTAGCCTTGTAATATTGTTGCTTGATTTCGTCGCTTGACCTAAGTCTGCCAACGCAAAATGCGACGGTGCATGCTGCGGATACAATGCCAATGCTTTGTCATAGGCGGTCTGAGCTGCGCTAAACTGACCGGCAAACTTTAGCGACATCCCATAGTTATAAAAATACTGATATCGCGTGTTATTTAGCGCAATCGCTTTTTCAAAATAAGGTAGGGCTTGGTCGTGGAATCCAATACGACTTAACGACACCCCTGCAGTATCCAGTGCATTGGGTTCTTGTAACTGAACTATATTAATACGGTCGATGGCTTGCATCGCTAAATTGGTGTCGCCTAACAACGCATAACACTTAGCCAAATACGCATCATACTCATCGCGTCTGAGGATCGTATTGGCTTTTTCAATACATTGAGTCGCTTTATTAAATTGACCAATTTCAGCATTGACCATACCCAACAAAAAGTAACCTTCGGCGTGATAATAATGATGGTCTGTAACAGTGATATCAATACCGGCTTGGCGGATCAAATGCACAATTTCAGGGTGCGCTTTGATCCACTGGTTTTGCTTAACTAAGTCCAATATGCGCTGATGCTGCTGCTCAAGAGTCATTACTTTTTCCCTATAAAAAAACCGGTGAAATGGACATCTTCATGCCACTACACCGGTTCAATATAATTAACTTAGCGTTACATATCAAACGTATAAGTAAACTTCACACCGATTTTACGTGGTGCTACGACATAACGACCGTAGTTACGTAAAATATCAACACGATTTGGCTCTAGGCTTTCAACACGACCTAAACCTAAGTCAGCGCGGTCACGACGAACAGACGTGTATGCATATTTGTTGAATAAGTTATCAACATATAACGCAACAGACCAGCTATCATCAGCGATCGTTGCACTGATATTACTTAACGCAAAACCAGGCACTAACTCGCCATCGGCGCGGCCACCTACTTTGGTTAGCACATCGCTTTGTGCTGTTAAACCATAAACCACATCTAATGCTTTGCCATCAAGGACTTCTGTAGAGTATTTAAAGCCTACAGAAACTTGTGTTTCAGGGGCTCCAGATAAACGGTCGCCAGATTTACCATCGTAGTAATCTTGAATATCCGTACCTTGTTCAGCATTAACACCAAACAAATATGGCGCATCTTCGGTCAAACTAGCATTGACGTTAGAGTAAGTCGCATAAGCGGTTAATGCATCAGAGATGACACCACGCACAGATAACTCAACACCATCAGAACCCGCACCACGAGCATTCGCAGTGATCGGCTGCGCACCATTTACGGTTGCACCAGCAACTTGTGCATCTTGCCAATCGATATCAAAGAATGCTGCATTGACATATAAACGATTACGGAAAAACGATGACTTAACACCAAACTCATAGTTAGTTGTTGTATCAGCAACATAAACTTGTTCGTTAGACAACGCACAAACAATCTGTGATTCAATGGTATCGATGTTATCTGGACATGCTGCCACACCATTGGCTCCACCAATACGGAAACCTTCAGATACCGTAAAGTACGCCATTAAATCTGGAGTGAATTTGTATGAAGTATTAAACTTCATTAACGTACCAGAATCATCGGTCGCTTCAGTATCGTAATCTAAAACAATTGAATCAGGACCACGGTCTTCAAATACTGAGTAGTATAAAGGTAAATCAATCGCAGAACGGGCTTCAACATCATACTGATAAGCACGTAAGCCAAGCGTCACATCCCATTGCTCAGTTGCTTGGTATGTTAATTCACCAAATACAGCAGATTCGGTGATGGTTGATTCGCCAACTGATAAATATTCAAGTGCATCAGGACGAGAACCGCCTAAGAACGCATCATACGCTGGGGTGAATTCTTCAGAACGATTATCGGTTTCGAGTTTGTTATAAAACACACCCGCAATCCAACTAAAATCAGATTCATAAGTCGATACTAAACGCACTTCGCCAGTAGTTACATCAGAGTTGTCTTGTTCACGTGTAAACGCTGAGAAAGCAGGGAAATCTTCGTAGCTGTAGTTTAAACGAATTAATAAATCCGTTTGGTCGCGTTGGCCATCAGCTTCAAAAGAAGACAGACCAGCTGCAGCTGTTAATTCTGCAAAACCAAGATCAGCAGTCAATTCAAGGCTTAACAACTCATCAATTTTTTTACGCGGCTCTTCATAACGATAGGCAGAATCATACTGACCAGGTTGACCACTTAATGCATTAGACTCTGGTAATGCATTGTAATGAGAGATTGAACGCCCTTCTACATTTTGATTTTGGTAAAAATACGCTAATGTTGCATCGATAGTATCTGTTGGCGTCCAACGCACGGCTACTCGACCCGTTAACGTCGTTTCACCATTGGCGTCTTTGACTTGACGTAAATTATCTTCAACCGCTGCTGCATCATTCCAATCAGGATCAGCTAATGACACACCACCTTGACGCACGACATAGTTATAATCGATAAAGCCTGGGTCATTGTAATAATTCAAAGAAGCACGGAAACCAAGTTCATCGTTGATTAATGGAGTATTAAATACAAAACCATACTCGCCGCCCATTGAATCTGATTCACTCATGGAGAAAATATCACCATAGACTTCACCAGAAGTCATATCCAGTTCAACTTCTTTTGGAATATAACGGATCGCACCGCCTAATGTTCCGGCACCGTATAATGTACCTTGTGGACCGATTAAAACTTCAACTCGCTGAATATCGGTTAAGCGCATATTTAAGAACAACGGCAATTCGCCTAAATACGTTGCTACAGTGCCACCATTTGCACCTGGACCGGTTGAGTTGGTATTTAACCCACGCACAATGATAGGTGAATCATTACGACCACCTTGATCTACGACGGTTAAACCTGGCACCCAGCGTGCAACATCTTCTAGTTGTCCGATGTTTTGTTCCGCTAACGTATCAGCAGTTAGGGCGGTAATATTTAACGGTGCTTCTTGAACCGTTCCAGAACGACGCGTTGCAGTAATTTCGATTTTTTCAATTTGTGCTTCATTGGTTTGTGCAATGGCGTGCTGCATCGGTACTAGACCCGTAGCAACAGCGATAGCGACTAAAGACGCATTAAAACGCGCTTGAGTTGGTGCTTTCATAGAGGAATCCCGTTTATTAATTATAAATGTAATAGTGTGACGTTATTATTATTATTAACTGATGTACTTTTAACCGCGCGGATTTTAAGCGTTTCTTTAGTGAGGTACAAGGGCTTGGTATAAGTAATTTGAGACTTAAAAGCAAAAAACGCCGACTTTCGATGAAAGGCGACGTTTTTTAGTGTTTGGAGCGGGAAACGAGATTCGAACTCGCGACCCCAACCTTGGCAAGGTTGTGCTCTACCAGCTGAGCTATTCCCGCAATTGAGGAGCGCATTTTACAAAGATATTTGAGCCTTGCAAGTCTTTTATTAATTAAATTTTAAAAACATGCGTGCGATAGTACTGTAATTCTGCGATTGACTCTTGAATATCCGCCAATGCCAAATGCACCCCCTTCTTGTTAAATCCTTTTAAAACAGTAGGTTGCCAGCGTGAAGCTAACTCTTTAATGGTGCTAACATCAATACTTCGGTAGTGACAATAATTTTCTAACTCTGGCATATATTTCACCATAAAACGTCGGTCTTGACCTATGGTGTTACCGCATAGTGGTGATTTTCCCGCCGGTACCCACTGCGATAAAAATGCAATAGTTTGTGCTTGCGCATCAGTTACACTGACTTGACTATCACGACAACGTTGCGTCAATCCTGTTTTACCATGCACATCTATACACCACTCATTCATGTTTGCTAATACTTCATCAGATTGATGTATGGCGAGCACTGGACCTTCTGCTAATACATTTAATTGTGCATCAGTGACTATGGTTGCTATTTCAAGAACAACGCAGGTTTCTGGATCTAACCCTGTCATTTCCATATCAATCCAAATCAGATTGCTTTCATTGCATTGTGGGCTTGTCATTGTTTGACTCGTGTCACTCATAAAATATCCTGTCCGTCGTGAGAAATAGGTGTAGCGTAATTAATACATGGTAATCCGTATATCTTAACGGTAACATGGACCTTACATTAAGTTTTATTTTACATCGACTAGGCTACAGTGGCAAAAAAACCAAAACTCACCCATCGACAGAAACGTCAAGTATCGACAAACCGTTCTTTGCGTTTAAGCAAAACACCGATTGAGCACGATAATCTTGGTACCGCTCAAGCTGGCATTGTGGTTGGCCGTTTTGGTAAACATGCGAATGTTGAAGATACCAGCGGTACTACACACAAATGCCATATCCGTCGCACCATTGACTCAGTCGTGTGTGGTGATAGTGTTATTTTTTGTCCTAGTATTTCTGAAGAACCTCGTGATCTAGGTGTTATTGAGATTGTGCACGACCGTAAAACCGTCCTCACGCGACCTGATTTTTATGATGGCGTCAAACCCATTGCAGCTAATATAGATCAAATCATTATTGTCAGCTCAATTGTACCGACATTATCCCCGCATATTATTGACCGCTATCTTGTCGCCTGTGAAGACGTTCAAATACAACCTGTTATTGTGATTAATAAGATGGAATTACTTGATGAAGAAGACCGAGAAATGGTCATCGATTTGTTAACGGTTTACCACGATATAGGTTACAAAGTGCTGCTTACAAGCTGTGTAACCGGTGAAGGCATTGCCGATTTAGCGCAATTGCTAACAGATAATATCAGTGTATTCGTTGGACAATCAGGGGTAGGCAAATCTTCACTAGTGAATCAACTACTCCCTGATGCCGATGAAGTTGTCGGTGATGTCTCGCAAAATTCAGGTTTGGGTACACACACCACCACTACAGCTAAACTCTTACATTTCACCGAAGGCGGCGATGTCATCGACTCACCGGGTGTGCGTGAATTTTCATTATGGCATTTGCCTGATGAACAAATTACGCGCGGATTTATCGAATTTAGAGACTATTTAGGCGGGTGTAAATTCCGTGATTGTAAACACGGTGATGATCCTGGCTGCTTGATCCGCGACGCCGTTGATAACGGTATCATTGACGAAGCAAGATATGAGTCGTACCACAAAATTATCGACGCAATGGAAGAAAAGCGTCCTAGTTATTCTAAAAGCTGATGATTAAGTGCGTATTGATTGCGTACATCTGCAGATTTTTCCAGTACAATAGCGACCTATTTTGTCCTTGGAGTATTAGCGTTGATCAACTGGCTAAAAGTTAAATTACAATATATTTTACCTAAACACGCATTATCACGCCTAGTTGGCGCACTTGCAGCTGCCGAATACGGCCGCGTCACCACCACCATCATTCGTGCTTTTATCAAACAATTTAATGTTGATATGAGTGAAGCACAACATGAAAACCCTGAGCATTACACTTCTTTCAATGCATTTTTTACCCGCCAATTAAAAGACGGCTTACGTCCTTTTAGTGATGATAGCCAAGAGTTAGGCCATGCCGTAGACGGTACCGTCAGTCAACTCGGTCCAATTAAAGGCGACACAATTTTTCAAGCGAAAGGTCATCACTATAGTTTAACCGCATTATTAGGTGGAGATGCTACGGTCGCGGCACCGTTTAAAGGCGGAGACTTTGCCACTATTTATTTATCACCGCGCGATTATCACCGCATCCACATGCCAATGACCGGTAAACTGACCGACATGATTTATGTACCAGGTGAGCTTTTTTCTGTTAATCCAATAACCGCGCAAAACGTACCGGGTTTGTTTGCTCGTAATGAGCGTGTGGTAGCAATTTTTGACACCGAAATTGGCAAGATGGCGATTGTATTGGTTGGAGCAACGATTGTTGCGAGCATCGAAACTATTTGGGCTGGTAACGTTACTCCTCCAGCAGGTAAACATGTTACTCATTGGCAATATACTGATGCATCAGGTGACAGCGTGACGTTGCAAAAAGGCGAAGAAATGGGGCTATTTAAATTAGGCTCTACCATAGTAGCTTGTTTTGAACCTAACAAAGTCGATTTTGGTGAATTAGCCGCTGAAGATGTCACACGTCTCGGTCAGCCATTTGCTACAATTAAATCTAACGATTAATCCTTAATTTTATTGGAAATCGTTATGGATCCTGTCAAACGTAGTCTCTATTCGCTGCACCTAACTGTTATTTTGTTAGGTGGCACCGCTTTGTTTTCACAAATTATCCCTCTCTCTGCGATGGCGATTACATTAGGCCGTTCATTTTTTGCATGTGTGTTTTTATATTTGTTAGTCAGAGTGTTAGGCGAATCAATGCGTCTAGACTCTAAACGTGATTATTTCATCGGTGCCTTACTCGGGGTAGTGATGGCTGCCCATTGGGTCACATACTTTCTAGCGATGCAGTTATCATCGGTATCTGTGGGGATCATTGCATTATTTACTTTTCCAGTAATTACTGTCTTACTTGAACCGTTTTTTGAAGGGATCAAACTTGCATGGCAAGATATGTGCAGTGCCTTGGTCGTCTTCATCGGTATTGCTATCATGGTGCCAGATGTGTCATTTGACAATGATGTGACTCTGGGTATCGGAGTCGGTGTCTTTTCGGCTTTTTTGTATTCAATGCGCAACCTTATGCACCGTAAGTTTTTTTCCCATTATTCGGGAACTCGAGCAATGGCCTATCAAACCTTAATTGTGACGGGTTGTATCGCTTTGTTAGGTGTCGACGAAATCGCGACTGCGGATGCTAATACATGGGGCTTACTTGCAGCCTTAGGGATATTTTTTACTGCTGTTCCTCATGCTGCAGTGGCTGCAGCATTACGTCATTTACGCGCCAAAACCTTTTCCCTTGTCGCTTGTATGCAACCTTTCTATGGTGTCATATTTGCCATTATCCTACTTGGCGAAGATCCCCGTTGGCAAACTATTTTAGGTGGATTAATGGTCATTTCTGCCGCAGTGTACGAGACTATTAATACCCAGCGGGTTCAGCAAAAAGCCAAAGCTTAACGCTAAATTAAAACTTAAGTCGTGTTACGATTTCTGTTTGGGCGTTTTGCTTAGTATGTAAGTTAACGCACCAATTTAGAAGACTTTTATGAAAATCATTGCTCACCGCGGCGCCAGTCAATATGCACAAGAAAACTCCTTTGAAGCATTTCATATTGCACTAACTCACCCAATTGCAGGCATTGAATTTGACGTTCATTTTATTAATGAACAAGCCATAGTGATGCACGATGAGAGCATGGTACGCACTCATAATATTGGTTTAACCCTAGCTGATTTAACCCCTGAGCTGATTAATGAACATTTGATCCCCACACTAGAACAAGTATTAAATCTAATAAATAATGAGTGTATCTGCAACATAGAAGTCAAATCAGTCGATGACAACGAGTTGTTTACTCAACATTTATTGGACTTACAGCAACGGGGGTTAATTAATTCTGATACCGTCTTATCATCATTTAATCATCGTTTATTAGATGCTTATCAAAAAGCAGGATTAAACACACAATATGGTGGATTGATTGCGCATTTACCCAAAGATTTAGCCCAATACGCTGTCTCAGGTGAGTTTGATATTGTGGCAATTGATAAGGATATGGTCACGCCAGAGCTAGTCGCTGACGCGCATCGTTTGGATAAACAGGTATGGGTTTATACCGTCAATGACATTGAAGTCGCGCAACGCTTAGCACAGTGGAAAGTGGATGCTATCTTTAGTAATGATACGCTTATAATGCGCTAGCGCAGCTATCTGTTTGGCAGCTGTTACACGAACGGCACAGTTTCAGGTTGATATAGTGCGCAACAATAATCAGCAATGCGCCAACTGCAATAGTAAATGGCTCATACTCATGTCCGAACATATCTTTATGCCAATAGATAATTGCACCGACCGTTAACGAATACAATGGATATAGCTGGCGGTGATATTTATAAAAACCGATAAACAAGCCTATAAATCCAATCAAGATCGAAATACTTAAGATCATTCTTTCAAACCACACTTCAGCCACAAAAGAACTCGCAATCAACGGAACCATAGGCAACAATACCGGCAATGCTAGGCAATGAAATGCGCAGATACTTGAGATCCAAATGCCCATCTTATCAAATACTGTATTGTCAGTTTCTTGAGATACTTGTGCTGTATCTGTCATTGTTGCAGTTTTTGTACTTGGTTTGTTCACGCTTCGCTTTCACATTCTGATTTCGCTTTATGTTATAGTATAACATAAAGCGTACAGCACGCTAATAATTTCTAAGGCTGCGGAGCTGTCTGTGGGGCTAGTTGCTCTATAGGTTGCGAAGGAAATTGAATTTTAGCTTTCGGATCAGTGAGATACAAATAATCTTGTATACCAACTAATTTGATATTGTATTGAGTTAATAAGGGGAGATTTTTCAATAAAAACGTTAGTGTCTTATCATGCGGGTGTCCAATCGCTAGAGCATGACCATTACGCTTGGCTTTTCGGATAAGATGCTGAAATTGTCCTTCGATAAAATCAGCTGAGGTCACATGGTCCAAAAATACATTTCGACTAGCTGTCTCTACGCCTTTTTGTCGTGCTATCGACTCTCCCCTAGAAAAAGGTGTCGTGCGGCTATCAATAAAAAACAACTGTTGTTGTGCAACTAGATCCATCAACGCATATAAAGGGCCAGATAACTGGGTAAATTTACTGCCCATATGGTTATTGATACCCACCGCATTCGGCACAGAGGCTAACGCTTGAGCAAATGTCTGTTGCAGCTGATCACCGTCCATATAGGTCATCAATGCCCCGTCGCCGAGCTGCCCTGATGGTACAATCGATTCTAATGGCAGATGTAACATCACATCTCTGCCTTGTTCTCCGGCTTGTACACCGAGATCATAGGAATAATGTGCGTGTGGCAAGATAGCAAATGAGATTTCTTTTGGCAGTTGAGTAAACTGCTTATCAGTATGTTTGTAACCGATATCGTCGATAATAATGCTGATATAGCTCGGTGTAATAGAATGTGCTGTCGCTCGATTAACCGCGGTAGTTGCAGCTTGGGCCATGCTTACCAGGGCGTATGCCAATAAACACAAGCACGCAATACTGGCGCTCAGCAGTTGGGACATGTTGCGCTGTATATTGGCATTAAAATGTGAACGCATTAAGTGCATGTAAGCGGATAATCTTTGACTAATTGATTAAATAATAACAACTTACACTGGTATTTGCACTAAAAGTAGACAATTTCTTACACACATCTGAGATTTGTGTATAACTTAGCGTTGCGATAACCAAGCAGTAGGATTGACTGGAATACCTTTTCGACGAATTTCAAAATACAAATAAGGACGTGATTGTCCGCCCGATTGCCCCATTAATGCGACTGTCTCGCCGCGAGTCACTGTATCACCGGGCTGTTTGAGTAATGCTTGATTGTAACCATATACAGACATATAGCCTTTACCGTGATCAATAATCATGACTAAGCCAAAACCGCGTAACCATTCAGAAAATAGTACTCGACCAGCTTGAATTGCGCGGATCTCTGAACCTTCTTCACCTTGAAACAACACGCCCTTCCAACGGACCTGTCCTTGCCTAACACGTCCAAACAAACGGCGTAACCGTCCTTCAGCAGGATGTAATAACGCGCCTTTGTATGGCAGTAATCCAAGCAATGATTGCTGTTCGGCACTTTCTCGACGAGCTTGTTCTATCGCCTCTGCGATACGTAATTCATCGGCCTCTAGTTGTTCAATTTTGGCTGTATCACTTTGGATCTGTTGTTCTAATTGCTTGATAGATAATTCACGTTGAGAACGCTGTGTATTTAGTACTAACTGCTGTTCTTGTTGGGTGCTTAACAACTCGTTAAGCTCTAACTCTTTTGCAAACAGCTCTTGTTCGATTTGCGTTAGCTCACTTATGTAAGTTCGAAACTGGTCGATGGTTTGCTTTCTTTGTTTATAAAGGAATTGGTAGTAAGTAAGTACTCGCTCAAACTTGGCTGCATCTTCTTGATTGAATAGCATTTTGGCATAATCATAATTGCCGGCTATGTATGACGCCTTAATGTGCTTGGCCATCACAGCTTGTTGCTTAGTCACGTTTTGTTCGAGAATGATTTTTTGACTGTTTAAATCATCGCGTTCGACTTGATTTTGCATCAACTTAATTTGTGTACTATTCAGCGCTTTGGTGGTTTCTGCAATGGCTTCTTCTTGAGCTTTTAACTCAGAGTAAATTGCACTGCGACGCTGTTCTTTTTGTAATAATTGCGCTTTGGTAGTTTTAAGCGCGGATTGGATTTTTTCTAGATCGGCTTCTTGAGCATGCAGCGGTGTCAACCATACACACATGCTTGAGCAAAATAACACCCAAGCACCTGTCCATTTTTTAACACCGCTCATGTTCAAGTACTTATGCCTTTAAACGCATAATCGGCGTACCTGTCATTTCTTCTGGTTGTACCATGCCCATTAAATGTAACATTGTCGGAGCCACATCACTTAGCGTGCCATCGGTGCGAAATGTTGCGTCACGCCCAACATAAATAAACGGCACAGGTTCGCTTGTATGCGCCGTATGTGCCTGACCTGTTGATGGATCTTGCATTTGCTCGGCATTACCATGGTCGGCAGTAATTAAGCATTCGCCTCCCACTTCTTGCAACGCAGCAACTACACGCCCAATACACGTATCAACCGCTTCACATGCTTTTACCGCAGCAGCAAAGTTACCCGTATGCCCAACCATATCGCCATTTGGATAGTTACAAATAATGGCGTCATATTCGCGCGAGCGAATAGCATTAACTAATTCATCGGTTAATTTTTCAGAGTTCATTTCAGGTTGTAAATCATACGTAGCCACATCTGGAGATGGGATTAATATACGCTTTTCACCAACAAACTCGTCTTCTTTTCCGCCTGAGAAAAAGAACGTCACATGAGCGAATTTTTCTGTTTCAGAAATGCGTAACTGTGTCTTATGGTTATCTTGTAACCACTCACCCAATACATTGTGTAATGGTGCAGGTGGATAAGCACAGGGTAATGCTAAATTACTTTCATACTCAGTCAACATAACAAATTCAGAGAACGCAATCGCTGCGCCGCGCTCAAATCCAGTGAAGCTCTCGTCGACGAAGGTATGTGCGAGTTGACGCGCACGATCAGCACGGAAGTTCATGAAAATTACAGTATCGCCGGCTTCCATAGTAACTGGCTCACCGATAACTGTCGCGCCGACAAATTCATCGTTTTCATCACGTGCATACGCAGCACTTAATCCAGCTTCAGCGCTCTGAGCACTATGTAGTCCAGATCCTTGCGTCATTAATTGATAAGCCTGCTCAACACGATCCCAGCGGTTATCGCGATCCATTGCGTAATAGCGCCCGATCATAGTGGCAGTTTTGCCCACACCCGCTTGAGCAAATACCGCATCGGCTTTGGCTAATGATGCTTGAGCTGAACGAGGTGGCGTATCACGCCCATCTAAAAATGCATGTAAATAAATCGCTGTAGCACCTCGAGCTGCTGCTAATTCGATAGCTGCAAAGATATGTTCTTCGTGAGAATGCACACCACCTGGAGAAAGCAAGCCTAATAAATGAACAGCTTTACCCGCAGCAACCGCTTTATCAATCGCAGCCACTAACACAGGATTAGTTTGGAAATCACCGTCTGCAATCGCTTTGGTGATTTTGGTAAAATCTTGGTAAACCACTCGGCCAGCACCTAGATTGACGTGTCCAACTTCGGAATTCCCCATTTGACCATCAGGTAAGCCCACATCTAAGCCAGATCCTGAAATTAATGTATTTGGGTATTGCGCACGTAAGGCATCCAAATTTGGCGTATTCGCGGCCAGTATCGCATTATTTTCAGTTGCTTCTCGATAGCCCCAGCCATCTAAAATAAGCAAGGCTAATGGGGTTTTACTTTGTGTCATGTGTACCTCAGAGATAGTTAATTTTGCGCTATATAAATTATCATTTTACGCTGCGGGTATAAAGTAAATGTGACTATTTCGTATATATTTTTTAGCTAATTCATATGAGTACTAGTCAAATCTATGATTTTCGATATACTTTGCACTCTTAAATTTTTAGTGATGGTGTTTTTTCATGGAACAAATTGTCGAGTTTGCACAAAATAACTTTTTCTTATCTGGCGTATGGTTGGCGTTAATCATATTGATTATCTACACCTTTGTTGCTGGCGCATTGTCCGCAGTAAAAGAGCTAAACACGCATCAAGCCACACTTAAAATAAATAAAGAAGATGCAATATTACTCGATATTCGTAAACCGGATGAATTTAAAAAAGGTCATATTGTTGGTGCACGCCAGCTAAAACCTAGCGAAATCGCAAGTGCAGACTTCAGTAAGCTTGAAAAACATAAATCACAACCCATTATAGTAGTATGTGCAATGGGTATGAGTGCCAAAAAGACCGCATCACAGCTTTTAAAAGCCGGCTTCAGCGAAGCTGCTGTACTTCAAGGCGGAATGAGTGCATGGTCTTCAGCTAATCTGCCAACAACGAAATAGGAAACATTGATGGCTAACGTTGAACTCTATACCAAAGAATACTGCCCGTTTTGCCGACGAGCAGTGGCGTTATTAACGCAAAAAGGGGTCGAATTTTCGAATACCGATATCCTTGACCATCCAGCACAACGCGACGTAATGATTACTCGCGCAAACGGCCATTCAACCGTGCCGCAAATTTTCATCAATGATGCCCATATAGGTGGTTGTGATGATTTATTTGCCCTTGAATATCAAGGCAAGCTAGACGCACTTTTGGCATAAACCATTTTAATCAATTTATAGGACTTACAGCATGGCTGACGAACAACAAGTAAATGGCGCTGCGCCACAAGAACAATCAGTACAATTCAATATTCAACGTATCTATACTAAAGATATTTCGTTTGAAACGCCTAATTCACCTGCCATTTTTGTGAAAGAGTGGAAGCCTGAAGTTAAGCTTGATTTAGATACTAAAACCACCTTAGTTGAAGAAAACTTATTTGAAGTTGTACTTTCAGTTACTGTAACAGCGACCATCGAAAATGAAGTGGCCTTCTTATGCGAAGTGCAACAAGCAGGTTTATTCCAAATTGGTGCGATGCCTGAAAACAATCGTGCACAATTATTAGGTGCTTTCTGCCCTAATACGTTGTTCCCATATGCACGTGAAGCGATTTCAAACTTAGTCAACCGCGGCACATTCCCTGCGCTTAATTTAGCTCCAGTTAACTTTGATGCCGTATTCCAAGCGTACGTTCAAAAGCGTGTAGCTGAAGAACAAGGTAACGCTCCAAAAGCTGACGCATAAGTCACATAAAGGTTATCTACCATGTCAAACGCCATTAGTGTTATCGGTGCAGGTTCATATGGCACTGCATTAGCAATGTGCTTAGCACGTAATGGCGTAGCGACGTATCTCTGGGGACGGAATAAGCAGCAGCTTGCTCACATGTCCCAAACCAGAGAAAATCAACAATACCTTCCTAGTTATCACTTTCCTGATAGTTTGCAACTTGAGCCTGATATTGCCAAGGCAATCTCTCATAGTGAAGATATCCTAATGGTTGTACCCTCGCACGCATTTGCAGAGACGCTACAATTACTTGCACCACATTTAACCGCACAACATCGAATTGTATGGGCGACCAAAGGGCTTGAGCCTAAAACAGGTCGTTTGTTAATGGATGTTGCCGCAGATATTGTGGGACCCAACCGCCCCTTTGCAGTTTTATCTGGCCCTACGTTTGCCAAAGAAATGGCTGCAGGATTACCTACCGCGATCGCGCTTGCAACAACCAATGACGAACTCGCTACAGCAATAGCCGCGAAACTACACTGTGAAAAATCCTTTCGCGTCTATCACAACGATGATGTGATTGGCGTTCAGCTCGGTGGTGCAGTCAAAAACGTCATCGCAATTGGCGCAGGCTTAGCCGATGGCTTAGGTTTTGGTGCAAATGCACGAACCGCTTTGATTACTCGTGGATTGGCTGAAATGTCTCGGTTAGGTTGTGCCATGCATGCTAAACCCGACACCTTCACAGGGATGGCTGGTTTAGGTGATTTGGTATTAACATGTACCGATAATCAATCGCGCAATCGACGCTTTGGCTTAGCCTTAGGTGCTGGTAATAATGTTACTGATGCCATTGCCGAGATTGGCCAAGTCGTAGAAGGCTTCCGCAATACCGAAGAAGTTCATGCTCTCTCTGCACGAATGGGCGTAGAAATGCCCATTTGTGAACAAATTTACCAAGTGTTGTACGAAGGCAAAAACGTCAAGTTGGCCGCACAAGCCTTATTGAGTCGCTCTCCCAAAAACGAATCAAACTAAATCTCAGCAAATCGAACTGACTCTGACTAAACGCCGCCAGCAAAATCCATCTGACGCCATGCTTCATAGATAAATACCGCAACCGAATTTGATAAGTTCATGCTTCGGCTATCAGGGAGCATTGGGATTCGCACGCGTTGTTCAGGTGGTAAACTCATAATAAAATCATGCGGTAAACCGCGCGTTTCAGGGCCGAAAATCAGACAATCACCAGCTTGGTAGCTCGCTTTAGAGTGAAACATCGAACCTTTGGTCGTACACGCAAACACCCGCTTAGGCTTAGCGCTCTGCAAATACGCATCTAAATTAGGATGGCGTTGAACATGGGCAAATTCATGGTAATCCAAACCCGCCCGACGTACTTTTTTATCATCCCAAGCAAAGCCTAATGGCTCGATTAAATGCAACGCAAAACCCGAATTGGCGCATAAACGAATAATATTACCCGTGTTGGGTGGGATCTCAGGTTCGTATAAAACAATATCCAGCATAAAAGAAGTCGCCTTTGCAATTGAGGTAAATAAAGAAAATTAAGTAAAAGAACAATATAACTAAGCATAATAACCCAAAGCCGCTATGACAGGCTAATGTTCTTGAAAACTGATTCATTTTTTTGTCAAACTTACTTATTTTGTAATTTGCAAAAAATCGACCAACAAGTTTAATGCAGGCTCTCTAATGTCGTCTTTTTCAAATAAAATTTCATGTCTGGCATCTGGAATTACCTGCCACTGTGCATTAGGCATTTGCTTGACTAACGCGTGTTGCAACACATTATCTACCACGACATCATCTTGTGCATTTAGACATAGTACGGGCAATGCAATATGCGCAGCTTGCTCATGTAATCGGGCTAGCGCCGAATTAGCGGCAGCAACCCATTGATATGTTACTCCACCTAATTGCGTATCTGGATATTGCTGCTGACATTTTCTAAAACGATTATAGCGACTCTCGGACTGCATTAATCGGTTTTGGCTAAACGCAACGGGTACATAGCCCCCCTGACCAATAAAATACATGGGGCGGCCCAATATTCGACAAGTCCATAATCCAAGTTGTAAAATAAAATGTCCTAACCATATCGGGAGCGGTACAACTAACCCAAACATAGGTGCACAAAACACGACTTTTTTAAATTGTTGCGGCCGTTGCAAAATCGCTAAGGCACCAATCGTACTCCCCATCGAATGACATAATAAAAGAGGCTGAGCGCAATATTGCACCACATGCTCGTCAACAAAATACAGCAAGTCATCAACATATTGCGCAAAGTCATCGATATGGCCATGCATAGGATTGGGTGAAGTGCGTTGTGATAAGCCTTGACCCCGATGATCCATTATAAATATGTCAAAACCCACATGATATAAGTCGAAAATGATTTCTTTATATTTTACATAGCTCTCTACACGACCTGTGCTTATAACTAGCGTCTGTCTTGCTTGGGGAGCTGTGGCTGAATCATGGTCTGTGGCATGGGAGCGCACAATAGCATAAGCACACGCCACACCATCCGCCATTGTCAACATACCGGTTTGCGCGTATTGCTCAAACCATGCATCAATTTTTTGACCTTCAACTTTGTCTAATTGACTTTCTGCTACCATTATTCCATCTCCGCTAAAATGCGTTTTACAAAGACACTTTTAGCCTTACCGTAAGCGTGGTGCTCAGTAATACCTTGATCAATGATGTGCTGCTTGCATTGTGCATACTGCGCGCGTAATGCTGGGGAGACTAATAATCGTTGCCGAAAATAGCGTTGTTGTAAATGCTCTTTAGACCGATATTCAATGACATGAATATGCACATTGATGTGAGCGCCTTGTGCTGTGTTAATTGCGATATCTAGACGTGGTCGATATGTCGCAAAGAGCGTCTTGCCCCACTGCCATTCACAGCCCATCGCTAACAATTGTGGTAGAGCTTGATCAACCGCAGTTTGCTTGGCACTAATATCGCCAGCCACATTATTATATAAACAAGCAATATCAATGACTCCTTTTCCCTGCACACCTATCGCTGTTGAACCGAAGTGTTCATAACGGTACTGTTGAGGTAGTTGCTGTATCACCCAATCAGCGAGGTGCACATAATCACAATGCAAAGGATGCAGAGCGGCTGGTCGATATTGATATGGTACAAACTGCATGCTATGTCCTGTACTGACTAAATATTGTTACAAATTGTCATCTGCTGAGGTGCCATCGACTAAAGTTTGATGATCTTTTTATGAATATTTATACATTTTATTTGCATAAATATACGATTATTGTAAAATCACTTTAGATTAGTATTTACACTCTCCCTGCTTGGGCTACTTTCGAGTAAATTTGCGTTGAGTGTGCAAATTTAGAGGTAGCTGCACTTTTTACCTTTACTTAGCAATGAGTCGTGTCATTGATAAGTAAGGGTAAAAGTGGTTTTTCTTAATTATTCTATGCAAGTACATAATAACAGCATGGACACAGGATCTAAACTAACATGATAAAAACCTGCATTATCGGCGCAAGTGGTTACACAGGCGCAGAATTAGTCAATATTTTAGCCCATCACGAAGGGTTTGCCCTAGATACGCTATACGTGTCAGAGCATTCTAATGATGCTGGCTTACCTATAAGCGCATGCCATGCTAGCTTAATTGGCGTATGCGATTTACCTTTAGTTCCTATTAATGATGAGATCTTAGCGCAAATGGCATGGGATTGTGATGCCATTTTTCTAGCAACGCCGCATGAAGCAAGTCATGATTGGATGCCGGCCTTAGCTGGCAAGCGTGCCGTTATTTATGATTTGTCTGGTGCATTTAGGATCCAAGACAAAGACGTATTTGCGCAATATTATGGTTTTGCTCATACCTCAGCAGAATGGCTAGAACAAGCGGTTTATGGCTTAGCCGAATGGTATCCAGAGCAAATTAGCAACGCATCGGTTATTGCCGTACCTGGGTGCTATCCTACTGCCAGTCTAACGGGTTTAAAGCCTTTGGCGGCTGCGGATTTACTCACATCAACGCGACCTGTGATTAATGCTGTGTCTGGTGTGAGTGGCGCAGGTCGCAAAGCATCAATGACTAATAGCTTTTGTGAAGTATCACTGCAAGCTTACGGGATTTTAGGTCACCGTCATCAACCCGAAATTGAAGCCTACTTGGGTCAACCTATTATTTTTACACCGCATTTAGGTAACTTCAAACGCGGAATTTTAGCGACAAGTACGGCGCAATTAAAACCCGGTACCACATTAGAACAAGTGCAGCAGACATTTACCCAAGCTTATGCTGATACGCCTTGTGTGCGCTTACGCGCTAGTGCACCGAAAATCGATGATGTCGTGAACACGCCATATTGTGATGTGTATTTTAAATATGATGCCGATGCAGAATATATTGTCGTCACTACCGCCATTGATAACGTGCTAAAAGGTGCTGCATCACAAGCGGTGCAATGTGCCAATTTAACTCATAATTACCCAATTACCAGTGGCTTAGTCGCCCAGCCAGTCGAGAACAATACGTTATGACCAAAGCACCAACACCACTCGTAATCAAAGTGGGAGGGGCATTTATTGATGCACCACAGGGACAAGATGTTTTTTTCCAAAATATCGCAAAATTACAATCCATTAGACCGGTTGTCATCGTTCATGGTGGCGGTGCAGGTGTGCAAAATTTATTAGAAACGCTGGGCTTAGAAAGTCATAAAATCAACGGTCTTCGTGTCACCCCTGCACAGCATATGCCTTATGTAGCAGGTGCCCTAGCAGGCACTTACAATACCAAGATGTTGAGTTTTGCCATTGCCCAAAATATTGCAGCCGTTGGTTTGACTTTAGCCGATGGCGGCATGACACAATGCAGTATCATCGACCGTCAGTTAGGTGCCGTTGGCGATGCACAGCCGCATGCTGCACACCTACCAAAAACCTTACTACAAATTGGCCAATTACCCATTATTAATTCAATTGGGGCATTACCCAATGGTCAGCTCGTAAATGTTAATGCCGACCAAGCTGCAACGGCTATTGCATGTTTATTACATGCTGATTTATTATTACTATCTGATGTACCAGGTGTACTCAATGGTAACAAAGATAAAGTAGAGAGCTTGACTCAAGCACAAGCCAATCAGTTAACAGATGATGGAGTATTGATTGATGGCATGCGCGTCAAAGTCGATGCCGCTTTTACTGCTGCAAATACCCTTAATCGCCCTGTCGTCATTGGCGCTTGGTCAGATTCAGAAGCATTTTTACGCCCTAACCTTAACGGTGTCGGCACACATATTATTCCACAATAACGCACAGACAGGATGACCTATGCAAGATAATCTATTAACGTTCAAAGACACTAGTGTCGAACAAATGCAGGCCCTATTAGCATTAGCATTGAATGTTAAAAAATCGCCATCCGATTACCGCGATGCCCTAAAAGGTAAGTCGTTGGTTGCCTTATTTGAAAAGCCGTCTTTGCGCACGCGTGTTAGCTTTGATATTGGTATTCAAAAATTAGGTGGACACCTAGTCTATCTCGACAGCCAATCAAATAACTTAGCGGGTCGCGAAGATACCAAAGATATGGCATTAAACCTATCGTGTTGGTGTGATGGCATTATTGCCCGCGTGTTTAAACACGAAACATTAGAAGAATTAGCTGAACACGCCAGTGTCCCCGTCATTAATGCTTTATGTGACTTATATCATCCATGCCAAGCCCTAGCTGATTATTTGGCGATGGCTGAGATTTTCCATGATGTCAAAGGTCGCACGATGGCGTATATTGGCGATGGTAATAATGTAACGCATTCACTATTAATCGTAGGAGCACTACTCGGTGTTAATCAAGTAGTCGTGACACCAGTAGGACATGAAGCCAACCCCGAGATCGTCGCATTAGCCAAAAAGCTCGCACAGCAAACGGGTGCCAGCATCACTGAGCTGACGGATATTACCAAGTTAGGTCATGCCGATGTAATTTATACTGACACTTGGCTATCCATGGGTGATAATACGCCGTTGTCACAAATTAAAGAAACCTTCATGCCATATCAGGTCAATGAAGCACTGATGCAACAATGCGGCGCAACACATGTTATGCACTGCCAACCTGCGCACCGTGATCTTGAGATCACCAGCTCGTTGATTGACTCGCCAGCGTCATTACTAATGATGCAAGCCGAAAACCGCATGCACGCACAAAATGCAATTTTAATTACCTTATTGGGTAATTACGTTAACTAACACTATTGAAAAAGAGTACACACGTGAAATCATCTGCAACTAAACCCAATATTAAAAAAGTCGTTTTAGCTTACTCTGGTGGTCTGGATACTTCAGCTATCATTCCTTGGTTAAAAGAAAACTATGACTGTGAAGTCATCGCCTTTGCCGCAGATGTAGGTCAAGGTGATGAAGAGCTAGAAGGCTTACACGATAAAGCCATCGCTAGTGGTGCTAGTGAATGTTACATCATGGATCTGAAACAAGAATTCGTGAAAGACTTTATCTATCCAACGGTCAAAACCGGTGCGGTATATGAAGGCGAATATTTATTAGGTACGTCAATGGCGCGTCCAGTAATTGCCAAAGCGCAAGTTGAGATTGCCCGTAAAGTGGGTGCTGATGCGTTATGTCACGGTTGTACCGGTAAAGGTAATGACCAAGTACGTTTTGAAGGCGCATTTGCTGCTCTTGCACCAGATTTAACAGTTATTGCGCCTTGGCGTGAGTGGGACATGGTCTCACGTGAAGATTTATTAGATTATTTAGCTGAGCGTAATATTCAAACCACTGCCTCTGCGACTAAAATTTACAGCCGAGATGCCAATGCATGGCATATTTCACATGAAGGTGGCGAGCTAGAAGATCCGTGGAATGAGCCAACTAAAGGTATTTGGACATTAACCGCTGATCCTATGGATGCGCCAGATACGCCAGAAACAATCAGCTTAACGTTTGCTGAAGGTGAATTAACACACGTCAACGGTCAAGCATTTGGTGCTTATGATGCGTTAGTCGAACTTAATCGCATCGCTGCCCCACATGGTGTTGGCCGCATCGATATCGTCGAAAACCGCTTAGTCGGAATGAAATCTCGTGGTTGTTATGAAACACCAGGTGGTACGGTATTAGTTAAGGCATATAAAGGCCTAGAGGCATTAGTACTGGATAAATCAGCATTAAAATTCCGTGAACAACTCGGTCTTGAATTTGCTCACGTCATGTATGATGGCCGTTGGTTTACTGCATTAAATGATGCCTTGTTAGCCGGCGCAGACTCATTTGCAAAATTAGTCACAGGTGAAATCGTGATTAAGTTATACAAAGGCACAGCAACAGTTATCCAACGCAAATCACCAAACAGCTTATATTCTGAAGACTTTGCAACATTTGGTGCAGATGACGTTTATGACCAATCTCATGCAGAAGGCTTTATCCGTTTATTTAGCTTATCTAGTCGTATCAAAGCGATGCACGATATGGATAAAAAGGGGTAATACATGGCTTTATGGGGCGGTAGGTTTGCCGGCGGAAGCAGTAATATGTTCCGCCAAGTAAATGATTCAATCGGTTTTGACCAAGTCATGGCAACACAAGACATGACAGGTTCAATCGTATGGTCACGCGCGTTATGTAAGGCTGGCGTATTAACGCAAGCCGAGCAAACACAACTTGAAGATGCATTAAACCAACTGATAGCCAAAGCTGAACTCGGTGAGTTAGATTATCTTGCGGCAGGTGAAGAAGATATTCACAGTTTCGTCGAAGCAGCATTGACTGAACAATTGGGCGATGTCGCTCGCAAACTCCACACTGGCCGCTCTCGTAATGATCAAGTTGCGACAGATTTTAGACTTTGGGTTAAAGACCACCTCGTCATGCTGCGCGCTGACTTAATGGCATTTATTAGCCAATTAGTCACTGTTGCTCAAGCTAACACCGATGTGATTTTACCGGGTTATACCCACCTACAACGTGCTCAACCAGTGCGTTTTGCACATTGGGCGCTGGCCTATGTCGAAATGCTAAAACGCGATTTATCGCGCCTAGATGATTTACACACTCGTATGAATCAATGTCCTTTAGGCTCTGGTGCGCTTGCAGGCACGACTTATCCCGTTGACCGTCATGAAATTGCGGCGCAACTCGGTTTTGATAGTCCATGTGTAAACAGTTTAGATGCCGTATCCGATCGTGATTTTGTTTTAGAGTTACTATTTTGTGCATCCACTAGCATGATGCACATGTCGCGTTTAGCTGAAGATTTGATCTTTTATAACTCAGGTGAAGCGCAATTCATTAAATTAGGCGACAGTGTGACCTCTGGTTCATCGTTGATGCCGCAAAAGAAAAACCCTGATGCATTAGAGCTAATGCGCGGTAAATGTGGCCGTGTATTCGGAGCATTACAAGGCTTGTTAGTCACAATGAAAGGCTTGCCACTTGCCTATAACAAAGATATGCAAGAAGACAAAGAAGGCGCAATTGATGCGGTGACGCAATGGCATATTTGCTTATCTATCGGTGTTGAAGTATTACAAACGATTACCTTGGACAAAGAACGTTGTAAGCAAGCAGCGCAACAAGGTTATGCCAATGCCACTGAATTAGCCGATTATCTTGTGGGTAAAGGGATCCCGTTCCGCACCGCACATGATATTTCAGGTCAAGCTGTAGTGTACGCGCTCGGCCAAGGCAAAGCATTAGAGGCACTGAGCATTCCTGAGTTACAACAGTTCTCAGACACCATTACAGACGATGTATATCCAATATTGCAACTAGAATACTTGGTGGATAAACGTAATATCCTAGGTGGTACAGGTATTGAACCTGTTACCGCTGCGGTTAAAGCAGCGGCAGAATTTGTCGCCCAACAACAAAGGTAGTCTTAGTACATGGTGCTTTCTCATCAAGATATGATCACGCTGTTTCGCAATTCAGCGCCTTACATCAATGCCCATCGCGGCAAAACATTTGTATTGATGCTCAGCGGAGAAGCAATAGAAAGCCCCACTTTACCTTCTATTATCCACGATATCGCACTCCTTAACACATTAGGAGTGCGCGTGGTGATCGTGCATGGTGCTCGTCCACAAATTGACGAACGGATTGAACTGCGCAACATCGAAGGGCGTTTTCATGGTGAGGTGCGGATCACTGATAAAACGACCTTAGAATGTGTTAAAGACGCAGCGGGTTCAGTGCGCTCTCAAGTTGAAGCACTATTGACTATGGGACTGGCAAATTCACCGATGCACGGTGCTCAAATTCGCGTTGCTTCTGGTAACTTAGTCGTCGCTAAACCTATGGGTGTACGCGATGGTATCGATTTTGAAAACACGGGGTTTGTACGCAGAATTGATACCCAAGGGATTAATGATCACCTCAATGATGGCTCTATCGTGTTGCTATCTCCGATTGGTTATTCGCCTACTGGTGAAGTATTTAATCTATCCCACGAAGAGGTCGCAACTCGCGCAGCTGAAGCGTTGGCTGCCGACAAATTAATCGCCTTTTCTGAATTCAAAGGGATCATGGAAAAAGTCACTGGTGATACCGGTGCTGAACTCATTTTACATCGTAATATTGAATTGGTGCGTTTTGAAATGTTGATCGACCAAGGTAATCTGGTGAATGAGCCCAGTGTTATTAATGCGCTGCATAATAGCGTCGAACAAGGGATCCCTCGTGCCCACTGTGTCAGTTATGATATTGATGGCGCATTGATCAAAGAGCTATTTACCCGTGACGGTACAGGCTCATTGGTGATGGAAAACAACTACGAACAACTGCGTCCAGCTCTTATCGAAGATGTGGGTGGGATCTTGAGTCTTATCAAACCACTTGAGGAATCAGGTGCGCTAGTTAAACGCTCGCGTGAACGGCTAGAAAACGAAATCGACCAGTTTATCGTCATTGAACGAGACGGTATGATCATCGCTTGTGCTGCTCTTTATGCTTATCCTGATGATCGACTTGGCGAACTATCATGCGTGGCGACCCATGCTGCATATCGAGGTCAAAATCGCGGTGAACGCATCTTAGATGCCATTCGCGCAAGAGCTTCAGGGCAAGGATTAGAGACACTGTTTGTCCTAACTACCTTAACTGCGCATTGGTTCTTGGAACAAGGCTTTATACCCGGTGATATCAGTGATTTGCCACAACAAAAACAAGAGCTGTATAATTTTACGCGCAAATCAAAAGTGTTTAAATTAGCATTAGCTTAATAGCCAATTAAAGCCATACGCACTAGCGATCCCCACGACTATTGTGCCTAGCATACCTAGGCGCAATGCTGCTATAAATGTCACCAACAACGCTAATATGTCACCGCTCGTTCCCGTTAAAAACTCCGGCGCAATAATTGAAATAAATACGCAACCTGGCGCCACTGACATCATTTGCGTTTGCTTGGCGTTTAAGGTTTTATTGCGCAATAACAAGAAGCCGCATATACGCGTAAAATATGTCACCATTCCCATTCCGAGGATAGTCAACAATGTTGCTAGATCAAGCATTGCTATCTCCTTGAGAATACACCACCACAATGCCACTAAACGTGCCTAAAATCACATACCAGCCACCGGGCAGATAATGATAAGCCAACATAGCCACTAGGGCACTCACTAGCCAAGGTAAGGCATTATGTTTGCCATTCCACATGCTGACTAAAATAACGATAAACATAGCAGGAAATGCCATATGCAGGCCATATTGGTGTAAATCACCTAACCCCGCACACACCGACCAAGTGACATACAGTGGTAACGCAACACCGAGATAAAAATCAACGTCGGCAAAATTTTTCGTTTTGGCAAATGTTTAATATGCGGAGCAAGCGTCGCCCCCATAATGATATGACGGCTGTTTACCATTAAGGTTACAAATATAATAAACAATACAGCAGGCGGCGAAGTCCATAGTTCGATAGCTGCAAATTCAGAACCACCGGCACAAATCCGAGTAATAACGGAAACGCAGTTAACATCCCCTCAACAAATGCATGTTGAGAGGGTTTGCTTACACTCATTTATCTAACTCACACGCTTGAGCGTTTGTATTGACGGTATTGTGGCGTCCAAAAGTATTTTTCAATACGCTCGCGTAATTCATCATCACTGATAGTTAATGCATGCCCTTGGGTCATAGCGACTTTGGCAACATTAAACGCGATGGATTTGCTTAATTGGGTAATTTGCGTCAACGGAGGCAGTAACCCGCCTGTACCGCTATTCGCTAGCGGCGATACATCAGCCAAGGTATTAGAACTAGCCATGATCATTTCATCAGAAATCGTCCGTGCTTTGGACACGATTACACCTAAACCAATACCAGGGAAGATATACGAGTTGTTACATTGAGCCACATGAAAAGCCTTGCCTTCATACAACACATCACCAAATGGGCTACCGGTGGCGATAATCACTTTACCTTTAGTCCAATTAATGACATCTAATGGATGTGCTTCGACTTGGCGCGAAGGGTTGGATAATGGAAAGATAATTGGGCGTTCATGATGTTGCGCCATTGCCTCGACCACATCTTGGGTAAACAGTCCTCGGACACCAGACACCCCAATCAAAATATCAGGTTTGGCATGTTGCACCACTTCTAATAAGGTGGCGTACTCACCGCTAATGTTCCACTCAACCAGATCGTCAGGTTGTTGTGCGAGTTTGGCTTGGAAATCACGCAGATTCGTTTGTCCATCGGTGATTAAACCGAGACGGTCAAGCATATAAATACGGCGACGAGCATCAACATCGCTGAGTCCTTCATGACGCATTTGTGAAATCAACATTTCCGCAATCCCACACCCAGCCGAACCGCCACCGACAAATGCCACGCGCATGTCCGACAATTTTTTATTGGTCATGCGACATGCTGCTAATAAAGTGCCAAGTGCCACAGCTGCTGTACCTTGAATATCATCATTAAAACAACAATAGGTATCGCGGTATTTGTTCAAAATAGGCATGGCATTAGGTTGGGCAAAATCTTCAAACTGCACCATAGCATCAGGCCAACGGCGCTTCACAGCTTGCATAAACAATTCAACAAACTCATCATATTTGTCTTGGCTGATACGTTCGTGACGCTCTCCCATATACATAGGATCATCGAGTAATTTTTGATTATTCGTACCCACATCTAAGGTAATAGGCAAGGTATATGCTGGAGAAATCCCGCCACAAGCGGTATATAAGGATAATTTCCCAATCGGGATCCCCATCCCACCAATGCCTTGGTCGCCTAATCCTAAAATTCGTTCGCCATCAGTGACAACAATCACTTTCACTTTAGGTTTGGTGACATTGCGCAGGATATCATCTAAGTTGTGACGTTCTTGATGTGAGATAAACAGCCCGCGTGAGCTGCGATAGATATCAGAAAACTTCTCACAGGCATCACCCACGGTCGGGGTGTAAATGATCGGCATCATTTCTTCAATATTCCCTTGCACGAGTTTGTAAAATAACGTCTCGTTAGTGTCTTGAATATTGCGTAAATAAATGTGTTTGTTGAGCGGATCGGTAAAGCTCGAATACTGCATATAAGCGCGTTCTACTTGCTCTTCGATAGACTCATATCGCGGAGGTAATAGCCCCATCAAATTAAATGTTTTACGTTCGATAGCACTAAACGCACTGCCCTTATTGAGTAGAGGGGTTTCTAACAGTGCTGGACCTGAATAAGGAATATATAAATATGGATTATTATTAGTTGTTTGAGTCATAGTTTTTCTGTCGTTTATTTTGTTTTTATTAAGTATCTAGTAACGGGTGACGCGATGCTTTTTATACTCCCTTTGCCATTTAGGAGAACGAAGTTTAAAAAATATCGTCAGCTTCTTCTTTTACCGCTGTTTTTTGTTCTTGTAATGGGTCAACAATCTGGTCTTGACTGACTTTGGATGTCGGCTGTGTTCCTAACTGAAAATATTCAAACATGGAGGTATGATCCGTCCGATCCGTCAACTTACCTGTGGTACGGTCGATCCGCACTTGCGTGATCCCATCCGGCACTTGAGTGCTCGCTTCGGGCACATCTGCTAAGGCGACTTGCATAAATCTGATCCAAGCAGGTTGCGCCGCTTTTGCGCCGTCTTCCCCGCCAAATAATCCATTACCAATCCAATTAAATTTACTTGGATTTAAATTGATCAAATTTTGATTGCGCGACGTGCGGCCTAACTGCCTTGCACTATCATCAAAGCCTACCCAGCTAGTAGCGACTAAACCTGGAGCAAATCCACTAAACCAAGTATCTCTCGAATCATTCGTTGTTCCTGTTTTACCTCCGATATCGGTGCGTTGTAGTAAATTACGCGCCCGCCACCCGGTACCTAGCCAATAGGTTTTATTGTTCCAACTACCATTAGCCCGCACGGCACTGCGCATCATTTGTGATACTAAAAAGGCGTTTTGGGCATTAATAACACGCGGGGCGGGAATGACTTTTTCTGCAGGCACATCAATACTGCTATCGGCGCTTGTGAGTTCTTGCGCGAGTAGGGCTTCGAGCGTTGCTATATTGCCGTTGGTATCCGCTTTGGGAGTGGTATCGCTGAACGTCACATCACAATCATCACACGCTCGTGGCATGTTAGCTTGATAAATAACATCACCGGATTCATTGGTTATTTTATTAATAAAGTATGGTGTTACCGCATAGCCTCCGTTAGCAATCGTCGCTATTCCAGTCACAACCTCCAAAGGAGTATGTGAGCCCGAACCTAATGATAACGTTTCATCTCGAGGAATATCATCTAAATCAAAACCAAATTTGGCGATATGACGGGCAGTATTTTCAATGCCTACGGCACGCAACAAGCGCACAGACACCACGTTTTTTGATTTACCTAATGCTTGACGCATGCGGATCGGGCCATCATATACTGGCGGAGAGTTTTGTGGTCGCCATGCAATACCACTACTGGAATCCCATTGATTAATTGGCGCATCATTAATGACGCTTGCAATGGTATACCCATTCTCTAATGCCGCAGAGTAAACAAACGGTTTAATATTTGAACCCACTTGGCGTTTTGCTTGTGTGGCGCGGTTAAATTGGCTTTGATAAAAGTTATACCCACCCACAACCGCTTGTACTGCTCCATCAATGGGATCTAATGCGACAAATGCACTGCTTACTTCTGGCAATTGTGATAAATACAGTTCGTTTTCAGTTACTTGACGCACATAAACAATATCGCCAATGTGCACAATATCACTGGCACGTTTAGGAATAGCACCTTGACGTTGATCATTAATATAAGGACGTGCCCATGCTAATCCAGGCCACTCAATAGTGTGTATTTCACCTTGTTGATTGAGCACTTGCATAGATTGCTCCGCAAGCGTCATAACAATAGCAGGCTCTAGCGGAGTAACGGGATCAACTTGCGCCAATAAATCAAGCAGCACACCAAACGGAAGGGTATCCAATAAAATCTCGCTAGGGCTCTGAGCTAACTCTGTATTTTCTACCTGTGACGGTTCAGTCTCAACGGGCTTAATAAATATAGACGGTTCAGGGCTGTCTGGTATATCGGCTTCATCCTCACTCTCCTGGCCCGACATATCGATATCAATCGCGCTTAACGGCTGTGCCTTTTGCTCCGGAACAAATGTATCCGTTTGTTCCGTTTCAAATTGCCATAATTGATACAGCTCGTCTAAATTAGTAATTACCCCGCGATAACCATGACGTTCATCATAATCATGAATATTTTGAATCAGGGCACGCTGCGCCGCTTGCTGTAACTTAGCTGGCACTGTCGCATAGACTTGATAACCCCCTGTTTCAGCTTCTTCTTTACCGTACAACTCAACCATTTCGTTATAAATAATATCGGCTAAATACGGTGCTGAAAAATCAATTTCTGCGCCATGCTTGGATGCAGTAACTGGCTCATCACGCGCTATTTTAAATTCTTCACGGGTAATATACCCCTCATCTAACATGCGTAATAGCACAATACGTCGACGCTCTACTGAACGGTCAGGTCGACTAATCGGATTGAGCACTGACGGCGCTTGAGGTAAGCCAGCAAGCGTGGCTATTTGCGCTAAGTTTAGCTCAGTTAGAGATGCGCCATAATACACTTGTGCTGCAGCGCCAAAACCAAAAGCACGATGCCCTAGTTCGATCTTATTCAGGTATAAGGTGAGAATTTCATTTTTCGTGAGTGTCTGTTCTATGTGCCATGCAATAAAGACTTCTTTGATCTTTCGAATGTAGGTTTTTTCTCTGGATAAGAAAAATCCACGTGCTATTTGCATGGTTAGGGTACTACCACCCTGTCCTTTTTCACCAGTTACTATGAGATTAATCAAGGCGCGCACCATACCTATCGGGTCAATCCCATCATGATCATAAAAACGAGAATCTTCAGTAGCTAAAATCGCATGAATTAATTGTTGGGGTACATCATCGATAGTTACAGGTATGCGTCTTTTCACACCATATTGAGAAATAAGCAGGCCTTCTTGGGTATAAATTTTCATCGGTGTTTGCAGGCGCACGTCTTTGAGAGACTCAACCGAAGGTAGATCAGTTTTAACGTAAAAATATAATGATGCAGTGCCAAGTAGCGCTAGGGTTAGACCTAATATCCCGAACACAACTAAAGAACTGATTACACTTTTCAACCGATTTATCACAACGCAATATGTTCCATTTGTCATATATTTTAATACGTATGTGTCAGAAACAAGACCTTTATGGATCTGTTTTTGACCAATAATGTTTCTAGCAATAACGCGATTCAACGCATTAAGGAAGTAGATTAAGTGAAGTTTACCGTTTTTACACCCAAAACCAAACCTTTATTAGGTGTGGATATTGGCACTACTTTTATTAAAGCGGTGTTGCTTGCTCCGATTGACCAGCGCTGGGAATGTCGAGGCTTTGCTTGTGAGTTGATCCCAACGCAAGCATTTGCCGAACGCGATATCGTAAAGTTTGATAGTGTTGCGAATACTCTCAAGAAAATAATGTTAAAACTTAATTTAAAACAACAACCTACAATCATTTCTGTATCAGGAACTTCTGTAATAAGTAAAGTTATTCAGATGCCTATCGATCTCGACGAGCTGCACCTTGAAGAGCAAATCGAAATTGAAGCCGACAGTTTAATTCCCTATCCGTTAGATGAAGTGTATTGGGATTTTGAAACGTTAGGCGCAACGCCTAATCAAACAGACAAGGCAGATGTCCTGTTAACGGCTGCTCATCGGCAATTAGTCGACAACCGCATAACATTAGTGCGTGAAGCCGGCATGCTACCCAAAATCGTAGATACTGAATTAGATGCGTTAGAAAACCTAGCATTAGCGCAACGCCATCAGCACAATGACGAATATGTCATGATCCATATCGGCAATGAATTGATGCACATTGTCGTCACTCAGAATAACACCGTGGTTTACAGCAAAGAACATCAATTTGGATTACATAACTTTATGCAAGATATCGCATTGACTTTGCAACTTGATACTCAAGCGGTACTGCAAGAGCTCACTGCTGGCACGTTAGATACACAATGGCAGCAACAAGTCCTACCTATCTTTCATGCTCAACTACAGCAACACATATTACGCGCATTGCAGCTGATGCAAAACCTGTTAAATAATGCGTTACCAATGTCGGTTTGCCTTTGCGGCGGTGTGGCTATGCTGCCGAATATCGCAGAATCGTTGAGTACCGAAATAGGAATGTCATTTGCTCTGGTTGATCCTTTTGCGCACATCACGATTCAGCCTGACGTGATGTCAGAGCAACTATCCACAATCAAGCCATTGCTATGTGTCGCGACGGGTTTAGCTATGCGGAGTGTACAACATGGCGCACATTAATCTATTACCTTGGCGCGAGGAACGCCGACAGGCACAAAAGAAATATTATATCGGCCTACTCAGTGCCATTGCCCTGTTGGGAGTGCTGTTAACCTGGCTCAGTAGTATGGCTGTCGAACAACTATTGCAACAGCAGCAAACTCGTAATCAATTTTTACAGTCACAAATCGCAGTATTAGATGCCAAGATTGCACAAATCAAAATTCTCAAAACGGATAAACGCGCCCTCGAGCAAAAAATGCGCTTGGTTGAGCAATTACAAATTTCACGTCACGCTACGCCGACTATTTTTGACCAACTTGCACGAATAGTGCCTGCAGGTATGACATTTAACAAAATGAGTCGCACCGGCAACATTATCGAGATTGAAGGACATTCAGATTCGAATAATCGCTTAGCGACCTTCATGCGTCAATTACATCAATCACCTGTTTTTTTGCAAGAAGAGTTAGCATCGATTAAAGCAGATGTTAGTTTTGCGACGGCTAATAGCCAGTTTCGCTTAACGGTCATGGTCTCCCCTGAAGTTGCGCCAATGGCACAGCTTAATGATCCACAACATGTTCGACAGACCGACATTGCAACAAGGAGACAACCATGAAATTTGATGTTGCACAGCTAAAACAACTCAATGAATTGGATTTTGAGCAAGTAGCAACTTGGCCCCATGAAGTCAAATGGGTCGTTGCTATCGTCACGGCTCTGTTTAGTCTTGGTTTAGGCTGGTTTTTATTAGTCAGTCCCAAACTCCCATTACTCGACAGCGCTAGTGCCGAAGAAGCGACCTTAAAAAGTCAATACCAAGCCAAATATCGCACAGCGGTCAATCTATCAGCCTATCAAGAGCAACTGAAACAAATGCAGCAAGATTTTGCGTTCATGCTCAAATCGTTACCTACAAGTAATGAAACCCCTGGCTTACTCGACGATATTACTTATGTAGGCACTACCTCTGGACTGACTTTTCGTTTATTACAATGGCAACCGGAAATAGAGAAAGAGTTTTACACCGAACTGCCGATACAATTAGAAGTGACAGGCAAGTACCATGATTTTGGACAGTTTGTTACAAAAATAGCGACATTACCGCGCATTGTGACATTGCATGATTTTGCACTGACCAATGAAACCGAAGGCTTACGGTTACAAATGCAAGCAAGGACCTATCGCACCGCTAGTGAAAAAGAGGTCGTTGCATTATGAAAAACTCTAGATTTAAACGCATTCAATTATTATTCATAAGCTTGGGTAGCTTGATAATGTTCGCCGGTTGTAGTCATTCCACGGATGATTTGGCGCAATTTACCGCCAATGTGCAAGCGACAACATCGATATCGTTAGAGCCAACCCCTGAATTTCACGCCCTTCCCGATTATCAATATCAAGCCTCTGCTATGCGATCTCCATTTATTAGCCCAGTCACCGCAGTGCCGACACATGTCGCAACACAACGCGGCAATTGTCGGATGCCAAATTTTGCCCGTCAATTATCGGCATTAGAATCTTATGGTATCGACGCTATCGCAATGTCTGGGATTTTGCGGATAAATGACACGGCATTTGCGCTCTTTAAAACCAATGATGGCAAATTACATAAAGCACAAATTGGCCATTATTTAGGGTTATTTCACGGCAAAATAACGCATATCGAATCCGACTATGTGTTAGTGGATCAACTCATTCCCGATGGCGCAGGCTGTTACCAATCCAAACAAACTCGTATCGCGATTGCATCTGATGCAGGAGATAACATCCATGCTTAATTTCTTTATCAAAAAAACAATGACTTGGGTGTATCTTAGCTTAATCATACTGATGAGTGTGACGCTTATTGCCAAAGCTCAAGCACAAACAGTCATAGTCACGGATGTCGCATTTACCCGTGGTAACGGTGACCAAGGCGTATTAACCCTATCGTTTTCAGCACCTCCCCCCATACTCAATATCATGAGTAATGACACCAATAGTGAAATTACGTTACCACAAACCCAGTTAGCCCCTGAGCAACTGGCCCAGTTTGATGTCAGTGCATTTGGCGTACCATTACAATTAATTGAAACATATCAAGAAAATAGCATGACTCGGATAGCGCTAACGCACACCCAAAGTATGCAAGTTGATAAACAGCAAACCGATTTACAATGGGTAGTTACTTTTACCCCTAAACCGACTAAGCAATCGCTCACCGATGCGACGTATAGCGGAAAACCTATTAGCTTAGATTTTCAAGATGTCCCTGTGCGCCAAGTGTTGCAAATCATTGCCCAGCTAAATAATTTCAATTTAGTCACCACGGATACCGTAGCAGGCAACGTGACGATCAATTTACAAGATGTTCCTTGGGATCAAGCCTTAGCGATGATTTTAAAAATTCGTGGATTAGATCAACGTATCGAAGGGAATATTTTGCTCGTCGCGCCACAAGAAGAGCTCGCTGCTAGAGAAAGCTCCGTTCTACAGGCGCAACAACAAGCCCAAAACCTAGCCCCCTTAGTGTCAGAAAATGTGCGTGTCAACTATGCTAAAGCCGAGCAAATGGCTTCACTCCTACAATCATCGAATGGTGGCATATTGTCAGCAAGAGGATCTGTTGCTGTTGATGAGCGCACCAATACCTTACTATTACGCGATAGTGCAGACTCTATTGCGATGGCCAAAAAACTGCTCAACGAACTCGACGTACCCGTCAAACAAGTCCTGATTGAATCGCGTATGGTAACCGTCAGAGATAATGTCGATGAACAATTAGGTGTTCGCTGGGGATTAACCGAACGCCAAGGCGATGGCGCATTATCCGGCAGCGCTATTGCAGCCAGTAATATTAACTCAGGGGTGATCCCCGAGTTGTCAGACCGCCTTAATGTTAATTTACCCGTAGCAAATGCAGCAGGCCGTATCGGTGTGCAAATCGCCAGTTTAATGGACGGGACGATATTAGATTTGGAACTATCCGCATTAGAAACTGAAAACCGCGGAGAAATTATTGCCAGCCCGCGAATTACCGTAGCCAATCAGCAAGAAGCGTATATCGAACAAGGTACCGAAATCCCTTATGTACAATCAACATCCAGTGGCGCAACATCAGTTGAATTTAAAAAAGCCGTACTAAGTCTCAAAGTCACCCCGCATATAACGCCGGATAATCGCATTATTTTAGATTTGGTAGTCACCCAAGACACCCGCGGGGAAACCGTGTCTACTTCAACAGGCCCTGCTGTTGCCATTGATACACAAGAAATTAAAACTCAAGTGTTAGTCGAAAATGGCGAAACGATTGTATTGGGTGGGATTTTTCAACAAATTAGCACTAATGATATCACGAAAGTCCCATTATTAGGAGACATGCCTGTCGTTGGTGGATTATTTAGAAATAAAGTAAGTATCGAGCAAAAACGTGAATTGCTTATCTTTGTTACACCTAAAATAGTCATGGATTAAATGGATTTTAACTTGCTTGACGGGCGCAAGACTGCGATAATCCGCACACTCGAAAATTGGACGAGGTCTGAGGCGTTGTGTTAGTAGCATGCTTGCCTACGATACAACTACGTAATGGGTAGCCTAAGAATTACACATCTCCCCATTAAAAATCAATAACTTAAAAGCGAATTAACCAGATATGGCTGAAAAACGTAATATCTTTTTGGTAGGCCCTATGGGCGCTGGAAAAAGCACCATTGGAAGACACCTAGCAGACGAATTGCATCTAGAATTCTTTGACTCCGATCACGAAATTGAACGCAAAACAGGCGCTGATATCGCTTGGATCTTCGACCTTGAAGGCGAAGACGGATTTCGTAAACGTGAATTAGAAACGATTAATGAACTTACCGATAAGCAAGGCATAGTCTTAGCTACAGGCGGTGGTTCTATCATTACCCCTGCAGTACGCAACCGCTTGTCAGCTCGCGGAATTGTCGTTTATCTGCAAACTACGATTGATAAACAAGTGGCTCGTACTCAGCGCGACAAACGTCGTCCGCTTTTACAAAATGACGACCCTGAAATCGTACTACGTAATTTAGCAGAATCACGTAACCCACTATATGAAGAAGTGGCCGATTACGTGGTTGATACCGATGATCAAAGCGCACGTTCAGTTGCCAATCAGATCATCCAAAAAATCGGACTGTAACACCCTATTAAGGAGCTTCCCCATGCCTACATTAAACGTTGATTTGGGGGCAAGAAGCTACCCAATATACATTCAAGCCGGATTGTTAGCGCAATCTGGCTTGTTTGATCATATCACCAGTGAAAAAATTGTGATTGTCACCAACGACACGATAGCCCCACTCTATCTCGATAAATTTACCACTGCTTTAAACCACGCTAATGTTTCACACATTATTTTACCTGATGGTGAACAATACAAAGACTTGGCTCATTTTGAAAAAGTGCATAGTTTTTTATTAAGTGAACACGCCTCCCGCGACACCACACTCATTGCCTTAGGTGGCGGCGTTATTGGCGATTTAACTGGGTTTGTTGCGGCAACTTTTCAACGTGGCATTGATTTTATTCAAATTCCTACGACATTATTGTCGCAAGTTGATTCCTCTGTGGGCGGCAAAACGGCAGTCAATCACCCCTTGGGCAAAAACATGATAGGGGCGTTTTATCAGCCGCAAGCCGTCTATATCGATACGCAGTCGTTAACGACATTACCGCCACGTGAATTTTCTGCAGGAATGGCAGAAGTGATTAAATACGGCATTATTTATGATGCACAATTATTTGCTTGGCTTGAAGATAATATTACCTCATTACTAGCCCTTGATCCTGAAGCACTCAGCTATGCTATCGAGCGTTGCTGTGCCATCAAAGCAGAAATTGTTGCTCAGGATGAACGCGAAAAAGGCTTACGCGCTTTGTTGAACTTAGGGCACACTTTTGGACATGCGATTGAAGCGGAAATGGGCTATGGAAATTGGTTACATGGCGAAGCAGTGGCAGCTGGTACTATAATTGCATCTCAAGTAGCAGTGGCACAAAATCGGCTAACCGAAGCAGCGCTTCGACGTATTATTGACCTGCATGCAGCATTTGACTTACCCGTTGCAGGACCTGAAAATATGACGATGGCAACGTACATCAAACACATGAGTCATGATAAAAAAGTCCTAGCGGGCAAGATACGCTTTATCATCCCGACTGGCATAGGCTCAGCGATTGTGACCGATGATGTAACGGAGTCAGTGCTTGAACCCATTTTAGGCGCACGTTAACCAACTCGGTTTGGTGATGAGGCGTAATTAGTTTATTTGAGGCAGGTGCAATGTGATTTCACAATTACATGAACGCTTAGAACATTTAGTCAATTATTCGTCGCAACTGATTTTTGTCAGTGGCGACACGATTGCGCAACAACATCGCAACCTAGAATCGTTCTTGGCCCAACAAGACGAACATGCTGAAATTGCTTACCTGCAACTTGAAAAAGATATGGAAGATCCGGATTTACGCCGTCATGTCTGCCGTCAGTTAGTCGATACATCCGTCAATACCTACGTCCGCCCTTTCAATGAACTGTTACATAGCCTAAATCAGTATGATGGCCCAGTATTAATCTGTATTACTCAGGCACAACTGATGTCTGATGCGATTTTACATGAGCTATGGGATTTGGTATTACAAAGTCGTTTTGCAAATAACAAAGCGCATTTGAATGTCATTTTATTTGCTGAAACACTTTGGGCTGAAACTGCACAACAATACTTACCTGCACGCAATTCAAGTCAGCCAATATTATTAGCGAATGAATCATTTTCTAGTCTGGATGATAATCAAGGTAGTGAGCTGGAACGCTTAATTGCGGCCAAACGTGCTGCATTCTCTGAGCGTATGAGCACTCGTGCAAATGGCTTGCATCTACCTGTAACCGTGCTGCGTTCACCTTGGTTTATCAGTGCGATGGTGATCATGTTTTGTGCGTTGTTTGGCAGTTTAGTGGCTATGCAATACCCAGAGCAAGTACAGCGCTTTGCACAAATATTTAAATCCATCGATGCCCCTGCTGATAGCTCTGTGACTGAGCCTGATGTTAGCTCGCAACAGGAGATACTAGCTTTTGCCGAGGCTGGTGGCGTCAATACTCAAGCATTATTGACTGAAGCTATGCCAGCTACTGCTGAATCCACAATTATTGAATCCTCGCCATTACTGGATAATGTACCTGGTTTAGTCATGAGTTGGTCTGAGTCACAAACACAATTACAAGCCGCTAAACAAACTTTGGCGACTGAAACATTAGACGCAGCATCAACTGCGCCGTCACCTGTAGTCGCCAAACCGTTGGCCGAGCAATCTCAACCAATCACAGCCCAAGCTATAACAGAGCAAGCTACAACAACCCAAGCGCCGGCACAAACAAGTGTGTCAGCTATGATTGAAACTCAGATCATGATTGATGCCAGTATGATTTTTTCTATTCCTGATGATCGCTTTGCGATTCAATTAGCGGGGATGTCTAGCGCTGAAACATTGAACGATTTTATCATTGCCAATGCCTTAGAAGAACAAAGCTGGCTGTATGAAACCCAACGTTATGGCGGTAGTTGGTATGTTGTACTACTAAATATTGATTATTCTTCTATTCAAGAGGCACGTCGCGCGGTAAACTCCTTACCACCTGAAGTGCAAGCCTTATCCCCTTTTGTAAAGTCGATAAGTGCTATCAAGAATGAAATACTCATAGCGGATGACTAACAAAAAAAACAATCCTCTTCACCGTTCCTTTTTAAAATGGGCTGGCGGCAAAAAGAAAGTCATTCCACATATTGCATCGATTTTACCTACTAAAGGTAAACGTCGCTTAGTTGAGCCTTTTGTCGGTGGTGGGTCGGTATTTTTAAACTTAGAGTTTGATGAATACCTCCTCGTCGATATGAATCACGATTTAATTGCACTTTTTAATATCATCAAAGCACATCCTGAACGATTCATTGATGCTGCCGCAAAATACTTTACCCCGAAATACAACGACCAAGAACAATATTACGCACTGCGTACTGAGTTTAATGCGACTAAAGATGCTTTTAAGCGCTCGGTGTTGTTTGTCTATCTGAACAGGCATGGTTATAACGGATTATGCCGTTATAATCAAAAAGGTGGTTACAATGTGCCATTCGGCCGCTATAAACACCCGTATTTTCCGGCTGAAGAAATTCGATATTTTGCCCATAAAGCTCAGCATGCGACCTTCATCCAAGGTGACTTTGCCACTGCGTTTACGCAATTACAAACCGGTGATGTCGTATATTGTGATCCACCGTATTCACCTATCAATCCTACGTCTAATTTTACAGCTTATGCGGGAAATGCATTTACCGATGAAGACCAGCAACGTTTAGTAGATTGTGCGCAAGCAGCAAAACAACAAGGCATTGCGACTGTTATTTCTAACCACTTTGTTCCCTTTACTAAAGCGCTCTATAAAAATGCTTCCAAGCAATCTAAATTTGCAGTACAGCGTAATATTAGCCAAAAAGGGAAAGGTCGGATCAAAGTTCAAGAAGTCTTAGCGTTATACAAATAGCGTATTATGCTAGGCAATAAATGATGGTTATGAATAATGGGTTATGGCACAAGCACATTCACCAATGCAACAAGACCTAATATCAATATAAGTACAAATATCACGCCCACCACCAAATATGGCACAACGCTATTAGTCGCAAAATCATCTTGGTAATTTTTATTGGACTGCACACCTAACATGCTTGCACTGACCGCACGCATAACTTGAAAAATAGATGGTTTAGTTGATTTTGACTCCGAAATAGACGGAGATTGAGACGGTTGCTTTGGCAGGGCCATAACTAATATCCGTACTAGTGAGACTTAACTGGAGTTGAGTGTTCACCTCGATTATGGTTTTTCTTATCTGTTGATAACAACTCTAACAAATCTAAGTAATGGAATGTAGGAGAATCCTGCCATGAAAAGACCCAATCTTTCCAACTGACGGCATGCTCAGATTGAGCAATACATTGATTGTATTCAGTTCGGATTTTCGTGTTTAATTTGACTGTGTCTAATTTAATATCTGCACTGGAAAGAGAATTTGAGGCATTAGCTTGAGCCGCATAGCTCAGTGCAACCATTGCATTGGATAACTCTGCGCATTGAGTCTGGGTTTGAGTTTGTCGAAATTCAACAAAGGTATTAACGGCGACAGCTGTTATACCAATCGTTGCAAATAACGTTACGTTTTTTGAGACGTT
>Ga0233403_10000020_pt1 | contig 59815 bp, 33 predicted proteins | sample Na_oxic_1_MG_FD_179866 | JGI IMG/M metagenome (GOLD analysis project Ga0233403, IMG submission 179866) | Seawater microbial communities from Saanich Inlet, British Columbia, Canada - Na_oxic_1_MG | ecosystem: Environmental > Aquatic > Marine > Inlet | place: Canada: British Columbia | collected...
TATCCCATAATCAGCTTGGGCCCCTCACGTATGGGCCCCTACCACAATTAAATAAGCTATACTTACATAATAATCCTAAAGTTTCTTTTGATATTGCGTTTGGTGATCCGTTTAAGTTACCCAAATTATGTATAACAGTGAATGAAGGTACCAAAATGCCAGAGGGTTTGATGACAAAATTGGAGAAGTGTCAATAAGGTTTGAATCAGGAATTACTTGATTTTAGGAGGTTTTATTTTTGAACGGTAAGCAAGTCTGTAAAAAGCTTGAAAATGAAGGCTGGGTATGTAAACGTATCAGAGGGAGTCATCATATCTATGGCAAAGAAGGGCGAAAACCGGTGCCTATTCCAGTTCATGGGAAAAAAGATTTAGGTATCGGACTTCTTCTCAAAATAGAAAAAGAAACCGGCGTTAAACTGACATAAAGATACTTACGGAGGTTTTATTATTCTTATCGAAAAACCCTATCTTGAATTAGTCTATGGGGCAACCATCGTACCAGATGGGGAAAATTTCTTAGTGACTTTTCGTGATTTAGCCAATGTTTTTAGTGAGGGTGAAACTCGTGAAGAAGCTATTTTTAATGCGGTAGAGGCATTGGATGGTGTTTTACTCGAAATGGCAGCCGAAGATTTAACCATACCATTGCCTTCCGAAATCAAATCGGATGAAGTGGCCATCTCGGTCAGCCCAGAAGTAGCCGCTCCCGTTATGTTACATATACTGCGTCAAGAATCAGGGCAAACCGTAGCGCATATTGCACAAACGATGGAGATTAAATACCAAACCTATCAGCGTATGGAAACCAGCGGACATTATTTAACCCTGAAAAATTTAAAACGTGCAGCTAGGGCAATGGGCGCAACGGTTGAATTACGGTTTAGAAAAATCTAATTTTTCATGGAAACAAAGATACAAATATGTTTATATTCAAAAATCTATACTTTATCTGGCGGAGGTTAATTTAATGAGTAACAATAACAATCAAGGGGTCAGAGTAGTTGATTCTGCAATCAAGGGATCAGAGTAGTTGATTCTGTAAACTAAATTATTAAGTCAAAATCAACTATTCTGCCTCCTTGATTGTGCAAAAACCGTTTAAACTACAAGGATTGCTTGCTTATGAAAGGATTAAAACCCATAACTATTTCCAAGATATTGATAAAACCACGAAACCAATCCTTTCTTATAAACAATCCTTTCTTATAAACAATCCTTGTAGTTTTCTTTTGATTTTGACTTACCCTTGTTTATATTCATAATCCTTGTAGTTCGCTTTTAGAAAAAACCAAATGAAAATACAACTTTTATTCCTATTACTCATTATTTCCTTATCCACTCACGCCCAAATCACCACCGACGGTGTAACGCTGGAGCGTCACGTAGACATTCCAACGCTGGATCGTTGGAACCAGGGAATAAATAAATTTCGGATAAGTCTTTTTTCAGCGTTTCATCCCAATTCCCAATTCCCAAATTAAAATTAGGCATCAAGTTTGCTTTATTCCTAGTGTTTTGGTTGAGTGGAAAAAACCATATTCTACTAGCCTCATCACCACACCACAGGAATAAGCGATGAATACTGACAATCTGCGTTCTAAACCATTACTTTGCACCTCATCACTCTCAAACAATGAATCGGACTTAGATATTTTTGAAGTGAGTCGCATTTTTCAACTTCAATATGGCGAAACATTGTCTATTAAAAGAGCCGGTCATGAAGATTATTTGTGTATAGTCAGTGGTAAAATCACAATTACCGATCATGAGGGTAGGGTATATCAATTGGATGCCAAACAGTTACCGGCTAACCGGGCGTTTTTGATGCCCAAAAATTCTCATTTACTCCAAATCCAAGCTGAAACAAATAGTCTTTTTTATCATATTGATAGTGAAAAATTAGATAATTTAGTGTTTTGGAAAGAATTAACACGTACTTTAGATGAAAAAGCGAGTTACCTAAAAAGGCGCATGGATAAACTTCGTCATTTTCCCGCTTTGCGGCGTTTACCGGCGGAGTCTATTTATGAAGCTGTGCATCGTATGAAAATTATTAAAGCGAAAGCCGGCGAAATTATTGTGCGTGAAGGTGAGTTAGGGGATGCTTTTTATTTGATTGATTCTGGTCGGGTAGAAATTTGGCAAACCGGTTTTTATGACGATAAACCAACAAGAGTGACTGAGCTTGGTGAAGGTGATGCGTTTGGTGAAGATGCACTCGTTACGGGTGGCAGACGTAATGCGACGGTGAGAATGATTGAGGAAGGCCAATTACTGATTTTGGAACAATCTGATTTTATTGAATTAATTTCCAAACCGATGGTTAGAGAGGTTGAGGCGGCTATTGCACAATCATTGATAGAAAAGGGTTACCAAATACTTGATGTCCGTTGTGAAGAAGAACATGCGGTTTTGCATATTCCAGGCGCACGTTTATTTCCGCTACATCAGCTAAGGCAACGTATTAATGAATTAGACCCCAATGTACGTTATATAACATACTGTCGTAGTGGTAAACGGGGGGCGGTCGCGGCTTTTTTGCTCAATCAACGTAAATACGAGGCAGTATCTTTGAAAGGAGGATTACTCAATTGGCCTTTTGAACTTTCTTGTTGGCATTTAATGGGCCCTAAGCAACCCCATTTATTGCCTTCTTTTATTGCTCATCGCTTATTAAAATTTTTTCATTTTAAGGATAACGGTGCAATCTATAAAGAATTTACCAAAATGCCATCATAAAACAATTAGACAATAGGGAAAATGATTTCATGTCCATTTCAGAATAAAAATTTATACCATTTAAAATAATATCCAAAAACCTCCGAAGTTTTGAAAACCTTAAAATTTTTTGCCAAAGACAAAATTTTTCATGGATGATTTTATTTGAGTTCAAGCGATACTAATAATTAAATCTGAAATCCAAAATAAATTTTGGACTTCGCAAACCCATTAGGAATTTAGCAGAAAATAACTCAGGCGATTTCCAGAAATAAATATACCGGTATGAAAGAGCGAACACGCAGGTTCGCCCCTACAGCAAACCATTCGCCCAGTATTTTTTTATCAGAAATCGCCTAACGCACTATCAACAAATACTATTTCTTCAAGAAATAACTTTTCGGTAGCTCCAAAAATAACTAAGGAATGAGGATTAAATAAAACCCGAAATTAAACCTGCCAGGTTTTAAAAACCTGGCAGGTTTGGCTCAAAAGTTTTGGAAATTTGTTGGTGAGCTTGTCGAACCATGTCGAACCATTAAATCCTCATTTCTAAACCTGACTGGTTTGAGCGTTCAAGTTTTGGCAATTTACTATCCTGCATCCCTATCCCTATCCCCTATCCCTGTTTGATTTCTGTCAGAATCCAACATTGGTTGTCACTATTTTGTCGTGTGTATTGAACAATTTGACCGGTTTCATCCGACACGGCAAGTACCTTTTCAGTTTGTTTACACTGTAAAATAAAATTATCATTCTCAATAGGAATTAACTTCCATTTTTGATTGTCAGTACCGTGACAATAGTATTGATGAATTTTAGCGTTGTCTTCCATTGATTTTGAAGAAACATCTAAGCATTTTTTACTTTTAACTGAAAAGATATGGTAGTAGCCTTGATCACCACCACCAAGTGCTTGAAAACGCCACTGTTGATTCTGTTCACCCTGCCAAGTATCTTGATTTATCGGTAGATTATTCTTCGATGAACCTTGTGGGACTTGTAACACTTTTCCTGAACTAACAGATTGAATTTTATAAAATTGATTAGGTTGTAATCGTTCTCCCCCTTCAGAATTTTCAAAAGACGGTTGTACTATTTCAGTCAAATTTTGGGTCGTGTCAGAAACCGACGGTTTTGGTTCTGGAAAAAGAGGTTGCTCTTTTTGTTTATGTTGTTCAGATTGTTTATGTTGTTCAGATAGCGTTGTCAATTCAAATTGCATTTCTTGAATAGACTGTTCAAGTTGTTGACGTTGCTCTTCTTCATGCTTTGCTTGTTCCGCTAATCGGCTTTGGGCTTTTTTTAGAGAGGTTTCAATTTGCTGACGTTGCTCTTGCTCTTGAGTGAGTTGTTCTTTAATATTAGCTAATTCCGCTAATTCGCCCTGTGTTTTTTCAAGAGATTTTTCAACTTGCTGACGTTGCTCTTGCTCTTGAGTGAGTTGTTCCTTGAGATTAGCTAATTCATCTTTGCTATCAGAAAAAGATTTTTCCAGCCCAAGACATTGTTTTTGCTCACTAGAAAGTTGTTCTTTGAGATTAGCTAATTCTTCTTGAGTTGAGAACAGCGATTTTTCCAACCCAAGATGTTGTTCCTGTTCACTGCTGAGTTGTTTTTTGAGATTTGTCGATTCATCTTCCGATTTTGCCAAAGATTGTTCCACTTCTTGACGTTGTTGTTGTTGTTGATTCAATTGTTCTTTCGTCGTTACTAAGGAACGTTCTGTCTCAGCTAAAGATTGTTCAACTTGTTGACGTTGTTGTTGTTCTTGACGGTATAGTTCAGAGACAGTGATTAATTCACTTTGAGCTTGTTCTAAGGCATTTTTTGCCTGTTGATGTTGCTCTTGCTCTTGATGGTGTAGTTCAGTAAGAGCAGTCAAATCCGTTTGGGCTTGTTCTAGGGATTGTTCTGCTTTTTGACGTTGTTCTTGTTCAGTTTTCAGTTGTTCGGCTGTCGCACTCAAATCACGCTCAGTTTTTTCCAGAGATTTTTCAATTTGCGAACAATGCTCTTGCACACGACTGAGTTCATCTTTTGTTGTGGTTAATTCACGTTGGCTTTCGTCAAAAGACTGTTCAATTTGCTGACGTTGTTCTTGTTCGTGCGTTAATTCTTCAGACTTGTCTTTCAATTCTTTCTTGGTATGGGTAAGAAAATATTGATTCGCTACTGCGTAAAAACCCAATAGTCCGGCAATGGTTGTCGCAAAAATGATTTCCATGTTGTACTCCTAACCATATCAAAGAAAAATAAAAAGCGAAGTAAATAGTAAATAACCAATCATTTTTTTACCTATTCGCTATTCGCTATTCGCTATTCGCTATTTTTAATATCAACAGTAAAGCTGTTTCAAAATGAGCAGATTAAAATTCATTATGATAATATACTGAACGATTATAAATCAATAAAATCAATTCCAAAATAAATTTTGGACTCCGAAAAGCATTGGACTCCAAAATTTATTTGAGCTTGGACTCCAAAATCTTAAGAGCTTTCCAGAATATAAATTATCCAAGGGCAACCTTAAAAGATTGTCCCTACATAAGAGCATGATTTGTAAGGGTAATCCCTTGTGGTTACCCCAATTAAAATCCTTAACTTAATGGCATTGAGACTTTACCTACCCTATATAAAAGTTTAAATTGTGCTATGTGTGCAGATATATCAACATCTAAAAATTTTTATTTGATCGAGCAAAAGCTCGTTACTCCGTTTTGGACAACTCTATTGCTTAATGGGAAAAAATTCTTTATTTTAAACAATATATTCACGCGATGCTCAACTTTTTAAAACTTATTAAAAAATATAAAGTTTATTTCAGTAGGTGTCGGCTCTACCCATCCCACATTTAAAATCAATTAATTAGACATCTTGCCTATTAAATCGAATTATATTTTAAAATCAATTATTTATAGGATATCGTAATTTTTATAAATCATTGAATTTTAATGAATTACTGTTACTTAGGAAATGATGTCTATTATAAAATAAAATTGAGCATCGCATATTATTCTATAAAAAACATTAAAGTCTATTTGAATAATTGAATGTTATCAATTCTATTTGTCATTCAGCTTTGTCATAAAACTAAATATTATTATAAATCTAGGATATAGACACTAAAATATCATTTTAACGGTATTCGTGCCTTAATTAGGAAAAGAACATGAAATTTTTCCAATTAAAGGATAAAGGATGAGAATTAATGATTCTTTTAATTAAAGGTAAAATCCATTAATTTTAAAATAAATCAAGTTCTTATAAATCTTATTTGTATTCCCAATATTTTCTTTATACATTCATAATGACATTTTATTTTAATAGCCATTCATTTTTCTTTAAACTCATATCAAAAACCATTATTTATTTAATAAATTGTTTGATATGATATCAGAACTTTATTATCTATTGATGAATTCATTGATTTAAGCGACAATAATAAAGCCCAATTAATGAACCGAGGAAATCACCATTTTTGGTGAATTTCCTTATATTAAAGATTTCTTCTTAACACATCCTAGCCACAGGAGAAATGAATGCCTTCTCGTAGAGAACTTGCTAATGCTATTCGTGCCTTGAGCATGGACGCGGTACAAAAAGCCAATTCGGGTCATCCGGGTGCGCCAATGGGAATGGCTGATATTGCGGAGGTGTTGTGGAATGACTACATGAACCACAACCCGACCAATCCCAAATGGGCCAACCGTGATCGGTTTATCATGTCCAATGGGCATGGTTCAATGTTAGTGTATTCGCTGTTGCATTTGACCGGTTATAATTTGCCGATCGATGAACTCAAAAATTTCCGTCAATTGCACTCAAAAACCCCAGGCCATCCGGAATATGGTTATGCCCCTGGCGTTGAAACCACGACTGGCCCATTGGGACAAGGGATTGCAAATGGCGTGGGTATGGCCCTTGCCGAAAAAACCTTAGCGGCCCAATTTAACCGGCCCAATCATTCTATCATTGACCATAATACTTATGTCTTTTTAGGCGATGGTTGTATGATGGAAGGTATTTCTCATGAAGTTTGCTCATTAGCCGGCACCTTAAAATTGGGCAAATTGATTGCCTTTTATGATGATAATGGCATTTCCATTGATGGTGAAGTGCAAGGCTGGTTTACCGATGATACGCCTAAACGTTTTGAAGCTTATGGTTGGCAGGTTATTCCAAAAGTAGATGGACATGATGCTGGGGCCATTAAGCAAGCTATAGAACAAGCCCGTGCAGTTACTGATAAACCCTCATTAATTTGTTGTCAAACGATTATTGGTTGGGGTTCTCCCAATAAACAAGGTAAAGAATCTTGTCATGGGGCGGCATTAGGGAATGATGAAATTGAATTAGTCAGAAAAAGCATTGGTTGGCCACATGCGCCGTTTGTGATTCCTGATAAAGTTTATCAAGGTTATGATGCCAAAGCTAAAGGTACCAAACTTGAACAAAGTTGGAATGGCCAATTCTCCGCTTATGAAAAAGCCCATCCAGAATTAGCGGCTGAATTGAAACGTCGTTTGAATGGTGAATTGCCGGCTGATTTTTCAGAAAAAGCGGATACTTTCATTTCCAGCATTGATGCGAAGCAAGAAAAAATTGCCTCACGTAAAGCCTCTCAAAATACACTCAATGGTTTTGGGCCGTTATTGCCAGAATTGTTAGGCGGTTCAGCCGACTTAGCCGGCTCTAATCTCACGATATGGAAAGGAAGCAAGGGCATCAATGAGAGTGCCGACGGTAACTATATGTACTACGGCGTGCGTGAATTTGGCATGGCCGCTATTATGAATGGCGTTACTTTGCATGGCGGCTTTATTCCTTACGGGGCCACATTCCTCATCTTTTCAGAATACGCTCGTAATGCCCTGCGTATGGCTGCCTTGATGAAAATTCGGTCCATTTTAGTCTTCACCCATGATTCGATTGGACTCGGTGAAGATGGGCCTACCCATCAACCCATTGAACAAACAGCAACCCTGCGTATGATACCCAATATGTCCGTTTGGCGGCCTTGTGATGCAGTAGAATCTGCTGTTGCTTGGAAAATGGCCATTAAACGTCAAGACGGACCTTCATGCTTAATCTTTTCACGTCAAAATTTAGCTCATCAACCACGCACCGTAGAACAATTAGAATTGATTGAACGGGGTGGCTACATTTTGGAAGATTGTGATGGCAGCCCACAAGCTATCATTATTGCTACTGGTTCAGAAGTTGATTTGGCAAAACAAGCAGCTAAGCAATTAAATGGACAAGGCAAAAAAGTCCGCATCGTATCCATGCCAAGTACCGATTTCTTTGATGCACAAGATGAAGCGTATCGGGAATCTGTATTACCAAGCAATGTCACAGCACGGGTTGCGATTGAAGCCGGTGTGACCGATGGTTGGGTAAAATATGTGGGTTTACAAGGCAAAGTGATTGGTATTAACCGTTTTGGTGAATCTGCACCCGCCGATCAATTATTCAAAGAATTTGGCTTTACAGTAGACAATGTTGTTAAAACGGTAGAATCCGTTCTTTAAGGATAAAGGGGACAGGAAAAAGGGGGTAGGAGGAAGAAGACAAGGAATCAGTTTGATAGATAATCTTGGTCCAAAATATACTGTTCGCCTTTGAATTTTGTGAAAATCTAAAATGTCGAAGAAATCCGATTTCTTCAAGAAATCGGATTTCTCTTGATTCTAAAAATTTCACGGATTTGAAGTACGCTCAGTATAATTTAAATATTTAGGAATGAGGATTTAATAACTGCCAAAATTTTTAGCCCAACCCTGACCAGTTTTAAAAAATGGTCAGGTTTAGGTTCGAGTATTATTTCAGTTCTCATGACAATAATTTTTTTTGGAACGATTTCCTGCCCCCTTAACCTTTTCCCTTTAACCTTTTCCCTTTAACCTTTTTATCACTACTCATTAAGGAGATATTTGAATGGCAATTAAAGTCGGAATCAATGGTTTTGGTCGTATCGGTCGTATGGTATTCCGTGCGATCGCTAAAGACTTCACTGACATGCAAGTGGTTGGTATTAATGACTTATTAGATGCTGATTACTTGGCTTACATGTTAAAATATGACTCCGTCCATGGTCGTTTCAGCGGTGATGTTGGCTATGGTGAAGGTAAAATAATCGTTGATGGTCGTGATATCCGTTTAACGGCAGAACGTGATCCAGCTAACTTGAAATGGAACGAAGTGGGCGCAGACATCGTCATTGATTCTACCGGTTTCTTCTTAACTGCCGAAAGTTGTCAAAAACACATAGACGCTGGTGCCAAAAAAGTGGTACAAAGTGCCCCATCTAAAGATGGTACCCCAATGTTCGTCTACGGCGTTAACCACAAGACTTATGCTGGACAAAAAATCATCTCTGCCGCTTCTTGTACCACCAACTGTTTAGCACCAATCGCTAAAGTCATTAACGACAAATGGGGCATCAAACGTGGTTTAATGACCACTGTACACGCTGCAACGGCTACTCAAAAAACGGTTGATGGTCCATCCATGAAAGACTGGCGCGGTGGCCGTGGTATCTTAGAAAACATCATCCCATCCTCTACCGGTGCTGCTAAAGCTGTGGGTGTTGTATTACCAGAATTAAACGGCAAATTGACGGGTATGGCTTTCCGTGTACCAACTTCTGACGTATCTGTGGTTGACTTAACCGTTGAATTAAAAACCGAAGCCAGCTATGACGACATCTGTGCTGCTATCAAAGCAGCTTCTGAAGGCGAAATGGCGGGTACTTTAGGTTACACTGACGAAAAAGTCGTTTCCACTGACTTCCGTGGTGTTAGCAACTCCTCCATCTTCGACGCAGGTGCTGGTATTGCCTTAGATGGTACTTTCGTCAAATTAGTATCCTGGTACGACAACGAGTATGGTTATACTTGCAACATGATGCGTTTAGTACGTCACATTGCTAATAGCTAATTAGACTCCATTTCCGTAGGTTGGGTTAGCGATAGCGTTTAAGATGTGTTAACTATCTTAGATGCAATGAAACTTTCGTTTGGATTGATAGGAGTTCAAACTTTCGTTTGGATTTGAACGATAAAGTGAGTTTCAATGCTTTAAAATCCAAACTTTAGTTTGGAAAGGCGGGAATTTTTCCCGCCTTTTTTTTTGAGGAGAAAAAAATTATGTCTAGTCCGTTAGTAGAAATTGCCAAGCAAAAAAAACAAGAGTGGATTAATTGTCGTCAAAATTCACGTTTAGAAAGAGAAAATTGGAAAAACAAGGTTAAAGAACTCTATGCACAAATTAAACAGTGGTTAATGCCTCTTGAACAGGACAATTTATTGCGTTGGCAAGAAGAAAATAAGCAAAATACAACAGAAGGAATTGAAGTTGGAGATTATTTAACCGTTATCTTTTTTAATGGTCAAACTATCCAATTTGACCCGGTAGGCTTAGAGGTTGTTGGTGCTTATGGAAGAGTGGATATGAGATTGGGTTTGCATAAAGTAATGATTGTTATGCCCAAAAAAAATGGTAATTGGCTCTTTGCAGAACGTTATAATCGAGAAGAACCAACGCTTTACGATTTTAATCAAGAAAACTTTGAACAACTCGTGACTGAATTTATTGAGAGTTTCTCATGAAATTTTTATCTTGTGATTCGATTTTTAAGAAACTTTTGACATCCACCAAAAAGATTAAAAAATGATTAGACTCAATGAATTATACATAAAAGGTTTCAAGGAACCCGAACGTGAAATCCATTTAACCTTTTCCAAAGAACCGATCACCGTGCTTTATGGTGAAAATGGTTCTGGCAAAACCACGCTTTTGCAAGTTCTTCATGCTTTATTAGTTCAAGATTCTGAGTTTCTTTCTGAGCAGAATATTCAAGAACTGCAATTAAATTATAGTCTCGACGGACAAGACAAAAAAATATCTTTTAAAGCTGCCCTGCAAAAATTCGATGACGATACCAATGGAGTATTTTTTAACAAAACTCAATCTATTCTTTTTGGTGTCCATCGAGGTGTGATTCAAAAATATGACAATCTATACGAACTCAATAAGATGATATCCTTTGCTAGTGAAAACCAACGTAAAAATCCTGAGCAAAGCCTCCCACTTAATGAAAAGGTGTTTTTTTTAGGTGAATTATTCGCTCATCTATTTAAAACTGAAATATCTGAATTTATTAAGAATAAAAACCTTGTTGGGCAATTATTAGATGTAGATGATAGACTTAAAACATATTCCTTGATTTCTAATAAAAATCTTGTTACCGATTTTATCGGTATAAATAAGATAAAACAAGCTTTATCGGCACAATTTTATCAAGGACAGATGATAACTTTTCAAAGTGTAAAAAATGCGCTTTCTAATACGATCTCTAATGCTGTTAATATTGAATTAAATGAAGACAAATCTCACTTGCCTGAGTTAGAACAAATTGTTGAAAAACTGACTAAACACAAAGATTTTCCTGAAATTCTGCAAGCATTAGAAGATTCTCCACTTAAAACCACATTAAAGGATTTATTAGAAGGCAAAGATGTCATCACAAACTTGCAAAGTAAAATTTTTCGAGCTTTGTTAGTTAATTTATTAAAGGTTTTAGAAACAGAAAATTATTTTGCGACTTCTGTTGATACGCTTATTGAAACGTTCAACAGTCATTTGGGCAAAAATAAAAAATTAGTTGTAACCGCAGAAGAAGCTTACATTGATTTAGGGAATAAGCGAAAACATGAATTAAATGAACTATCAAGCGGTGAACGACATTTGCTGACTTTTCTCACCGTCTTTTTGATTTGGGGTAAAGAAAAAGATATTTTTTTGATTGATGAACCGGAAGTATCACTGAATCTAAAATGGCAACGGAAATTTTTACCGTTATTAAGTGAATTGAATCCTAATGCCCAAATCATTGCCGCCACCCATAGTCCGGCAATTGCAAATAAAAATACTAACTATCTCATCGAATTAACCTAAAAACATAAAGAATGATTCTTAAGTATGATTTAAATGATGCCGTTGCTGAAGCAATAATGACTCAAGAACCCCTCGTTCTTGTGGAAGCCGTTTTTGACGAGCAACTTTATCAAAAAATTGCGGATACAACGCTTGAAACTCAAATAAATGTCTGTCAAGTATCTGATTTTGAAAATTATGAAGCAGGTTGTCGTGGGGTGATTAAGGCTATCGAATTATTGCAATCCAAGTTTGCAGAACGAGAAGACAATATCAAATTGGTGTTAGGTATTATAGATAGAGATATAAGACAATTTAGAGGAGAATTACCTAATTTAACTGGATTATTTATTCTCAAATATTATTCAATAGAAACCTATTTTGCAACACGGCAAAATTTAAAGAAATTAATTCACCATCTGACTAATACCAAATCTCAAGATGTAGACGAAAATGTGTTACATTTTGTCGAACAAGAGTTTCCTTTAGAAAATTTGTACTATCTATCATTAGAAGCTTTAAAAAATGCTTGTATTGAAAATTATAACGGGATAGTTAGTTATGACGAAAAGGAATTACCAAAAGAAAGACAACAATATCTCATTAGTAAAATTGAGGCAAAAAAAACGGAACTAGAATGTTTTGCGTTAAGTTTTGGTATCAATAAAAATGATATAAAATTGATTGCAAAAGGAAAATGGTATCTTTACAATTTTGCCGATTTTAGTTGGCTCCAAATCAAACAACTTTCAGATAAATGCAAAAACGCCGAAATTAATCAATGTCGTTCCTGCCAAGTGCAAAATTATAAATATTGTCGTTTCAAACTCAAAGAAAAAAGTTACCCTTCCAAAAATTTATCTCAATCTCTATTAAATTATATTGATGAACAAGAATGCGTTGATATTATTGAAGCTTTAAAAAAATTAGGATAATAGAAAACCTGCCAGGTTTTTAAAACCGAACCGGTTTGAACGTGAAATTATTTTTCTGAAAAACTATAGATACTACCATCGCCTTAATGAACGCTAAGTAAACAATTAAAAGGCGGGAATTTTTCCCGCCTTTTTTTTTGCGGAGAAAAACATCATGTCTAGTCATTTAATCGAAATTGCTAAACAAAAAAAACAAGAATGGCTCAATTTGCGTAAAAATTCACATTCAGAAAGAAAAAATTGGGCAAAAAAGGTTGAAGAACTTTATAAGCAAATTATAGAATGGATCAAGCCTCTTGAAGAAGAAGAAATACTAAAGTATGAACTTACACAGGAAATAGACGAAGAAAAAGAGCCAGTTTCTTTTATTTTGGGGATAACATTTTTTAATGATCAAACGATTCTATTTCAATCAGAAGAATTTGAGGTTGTTGGTGCTTATGGGCGTGTTGATATGGAATTTGGATTGCGTAGATTGATGATTATACTCAAAGATAAAGAGAGTGATTGGATATTTACGGAACGATATGGTTTAGAAAAAACACCGACTTATGATTTTAACCAAGAAACTTTTGAGCAACTGGTGACTGAATTTATTGAGAGTTTCTCATGAAATTTTCATCTTGTGAGTCGATTCTTAACAATTTTTTTTCTTGGATAAAGTTATCAAAGAATTAGATTATCGTGACGCTCTTTTAAAAGAAAAGTAGCATAGGCGAACCTGCGTTTGCCCTTTTGAAAATAATATAGTATCAATAGGTATTCATTTTTCCTTTCCTCTTTTCCCTTTCTCCTTTAAACGAATTCTATTCAATTATCCCTTATCCCTATACCCTTATTTAAGAGGATGATATAATAATTCTTTTTTGTTATTTTATTACTTTACATTAGAAATTATAGAATTCGTCTTATTTTTTATTTATAGACAACAATTTACCCTCATTTCATCAATAAAAAGGATACTTTCATTTAGGCACCTGATGATGAAAAAACAGCCCACACTATTTTACAATGAAGAATTGGCTTTACAAAAAGCAACTGAAATCATCAAACAATTTGAAGATAAAGAGACAGTACCTCTTAAGGCTTATGAACAACTTGCCAAAGATTATACAAAGTTGCTTAAGCAAACCAAATTGCTGATCAAAATGAGTGATAAGCAACAAAACTATTTAACACACTTAGCCGATAAAATTGAAGTCAAAAATCAACAATTGATTCAATTGAATCAAGAAAAAACAGATTTTTTAGGGATCGCAGCCCATGATTTAAAAAATCCCCTCAGTACCATTCAAAGCGTAACAACCGTTCTTCAAGGAGATTTTGACAATTTATCTAAAAATGAAATCATTGAATGGGTCAATACAATTGAACAAACTTCTGGTCAAATGTTTGACTTAATAAAAAATTTCCTAGATGTGACCGCCATTGAATCGGGCAAATTTAATATTTCCTTAGTGATGACAGATATATTACTTATGGCCAAATTCTTAATCACTCATTACCAACCTGATGCCGAAGCAAAGCATTTGTCATTGCATTTAGAAACGCAGGAAGAATATTTTGCTTTGGTTGACAGAAATGCAATTTATCAAGTACTAGATAATCTTATTTCTAATGCTATAAAATATTCACCTCATGGTAAAAATATTTATATTCGTTTTAAATCCGAATCTCAGCAAGTGCGTTGTGAAGTTCAAGATGAAGGGCCTGGATTGAGTGAATCCGATCAAAAGCAATTATTTACTAAATTTACTCGTTTAAGTTCTCTACCAACTGGTAACGAGCATTCTAGCGGCTTAGGCTTATTTATTGCGAAAAAATTAGTGACAGCCATGAATGGAAAAATTTGGTGTGAGACTCAATTGAACCAAGGAGCCACATTTATTATTGCCTTTCCTATCAATTCCCAAGATTTTTGATGTAATCAATTCAAAATCAATTTTGGATTTCATTTGGACTTTGTTTTGTTTAGAATCCACGTTATTTTAAATTCGGAGTCCAAAATTTATTTTGGAAAGTAATCTCTAAATACAGGAGAATAAAGTTATGTTAACCAATCTTTACAACTTCAAAAACGAGCTTGATAAACAAGGTATTTTTCTTGGTTTTAGTGGTCCTATTTCGCAAGAGTTATTAGTAGAAATAGGCGATACCTTAAAAAATAAAATGAAAATGGAAGAAGCAACCAGTTCATCAACCAGAACCAAGGTTTTCGCCATGTTGATTGAACAAGCACAGAATATTATTCACTACTCTGCCGAAAAGGTGCAACCAGAACATTCTCCAGCCACTTTAAGTAGTGGCATTATTGTTGTTGGTTATAACCACAATCATTACTATGTATTATGTGGAAATCGGGTTGACAACAACAGTGTCGAACAACTCCGTGATAAATTAACAATTTTGCAAAATATGAACAAAGATGAACTCAAATGCTATTATCGGGAACAACGTAAACAAAACGCACCGACTAATAGTAAAGGTGCAGGGTTAGGTTTTATTGAACTGGCTCGAAAAAGCGTCAAACCTATAGAATTTCATTTTCAATCTATTGACAAACAATTTTCATTCTTCTCTTTGAAAACATATATATAGCGTTTTTGCGTTTAACGCGTTACAGCGTTATAGCATTTTTTATTTTAATTATGAATAACTTAAACTAGATTAATTGTACTTTATTTAATCGGGAATTGCTATATAAGGAGATTTATTCTATGGATAATTGGAAAATAGAAGCCACCAAATATACTCCGACAGTCAACTTTGATGCGGCAAGCAACACACTTGTACTGATTGGTGAATCTTATCCAGAAAACCTAGCAACATTTGCTGATCCACTCTTTTCTTGGTTAGAAGACTATTTGGCTCAACTAGAATATCAAACATTTACTATCAATATTGAACTGACGTACTTCAATAGTAGCTCCTCTAAAATGTTGTTAGATTGGTTTGATCGATTAGAAGAAGAGGTAGCCAACAAAGGCAAAACCATCATAGTCAACTGGATTTACGACGCAGAAAATGAAGTTGCTGAAGAATATGGTGAAGAATTTCAAGAAGATATTGAGAAACTCACCTTTAATTTAGTGTCAAAGAAAGAATAAATTGGAGTTCAAAGCTTTAGCTTTGAGATTTTGGAGTTCAAAGCTTTAGCTTTGGGATTTTTGGAGTTCAAAGCTTTAGCTTTGAGATTTTGGAGTTCAAAGCTTTAGCTTTGGGATTTTTGGAGTTCAAAGCTTTAGCTTTGGGATTTTGGAGTCCAAAGCTTTAGCTTTGGGATTTTGGAGTTCAAAGCTTTAGCTTTGGGATTTTGGAGTTCAAAACTTTAGCTTTGGGATTTTGGAGTTCAAAGCTTTAGCTTTGGGATTTTGGAGTTCAAAGCTTTAGCTTTGGGATTTTTTATAAAATTAAAAACTATGACAGAAAAACACAATCTATTTCATAATGAAGAAGAAACATTGAAAAAAGCCGTTGAAGTGATGGAACAATTTGAAGGGCCAGATAATAGACTTCTTGAAGAATACAAACATCTTTTCAAAGCTTATAACAAATTGCTCAAACAAACTAAACGGTTAGTAAAAATGAGCGACAAACAACAACACCAACTAACTCATTTTGCGGAAGGATTACAATCAAATAATATTGAGTTACAACACAAAGCACAAGTAGCAGAACAAGCAGTGGAAGCTAATGAAAAAAAATTAGCCCAATTTTTAGAAGCAGTTCCCATCGGCGTGTTTGTGATAGATGCCAACGGTTCCCCTTACTATGCCAATAAAACAGCCAAAAAAATTCTTGGTGAAAGCTTAGTCCCATCTTCCCTTATCCAATCTGAACCTAATCAGCCTTCTCTTATTAATACAATACCATTAGAACTTAAACCTATTATACAAACATTAAAAAATAAAATGGCCAATGTGGACGATATAGAAATCCACCAAGGAGACAAAATTGTTCCGATAGAAGTTTGGGTAGTACCCATTTTCGATGAACAGAACAATGTTGCCTATGCCATAGCTGCTTTTCAAGATATTAGTGAACGTAAACAAGCAGAAATTGAACGCAAACAATTTACGCAAGCACTACAAGAAAGTGAAGAACGATTTCGAGTCATAGCAGAAACAACACCAATACCATTAGTGATTTCTCGTCTCTCAGATGGTTTAATTTTATACGCGAATGCCCAAGTAAAAAACATTATCGGTTTATCGGCAACAGAAATTGTTGGTAAAAAATCTGTTGATTTTTATTCTAATCCCGATGATAGAACTAAAGTATTTAAACTTCTAAATAAACAAGGTTATCTTCATAATCATGAAATTAAACTAAAAAAAATAGATAACACCGGTATATGGGTTGAATTTTGTATTCAATCAATGGTTTTTAAAAATGAACAAGTATTACTCACGACAATTTATGATATTTCTGAGCGAAAACGGGTAGAAGAACAACGAATTCGTTTTACCCAAGAACTCGCTCAACTCAACCAAGCTTATGAACGATTTGTTCCCCGCGAATTTTTAAGTCTATTAGAAAAACAAACTATTACTGATGTCCAATTAGGTGATCATGTTGAAAAAGAAATAACCATTTTATTTTCTGATATTCGTGGATTTACCGCGCTTTCAGAAAAAATGACTCCCCATGAAAATTTTCACTTTATTAATGACTATTTAAGTCAAATGGAACCCATTATTTTTGAACATCATGGCATTATCGACAAATACATTGGCGATGCCATTATGGCCATATTTTCTACCAATGCCGATGATGCCATACAAGGTTCAATTGCCATGCTAAAACAACTCACCACCTTCAATCAAAAACGACAACAACAAAATTTATCGTCCATTGGCATTGGCATTGGTTTAAACAGTGGTCCATCAATGTTAGGGACCATTGGCGGAACAACCCGTATGGATACCACAGTTATTTCAGATGCCGTCAATTTAGCTTCACGAGTAGAAGAGTTAACAAAAGTTTATGGTACTGCTTTATTAATTACTGAGCAAACTTATCTGGCATTAGTTGATCCATTACAATATCATGTTCGAGTCATTGATGTCGTGAAAGTGAAAGGAAAATCTCAAGAAGTCACCGTTTATGAAATTTATGATGCGGATTCACCGACAATAGTTGCATTAAAAGATCAAACCCGCGATGAATTTGAAGAAGGTTTTGTGCTTTATCATTGGGAAGAATTTAATGATGCTCATCCTTTTTTTGAAAGAGTTTTTAAAATTAACCCAAATGACAAAGTGGCTCATATTTATTTGAAACGCTGCAAACATTTTCAAAAATATGGTGTCCCTTTAGAATTATAAGCAATTATAATAAAATAATACCCTTCTAATCATAGGTGTTCGGTATTTTTTTGACCGGCTCAACGAATCGCATGTACCCTGAGCTTGTCGAAGGGTAATCATTCACCTAATTTTCGCTTCGACAGGCTCAGCGAACCACATCATCACAAAGGTTATAATAAAACCACGAACAACCTATGACCCTCCTAATAGTAAATGAAACGAATTTCAATAACCAATATACACAATAACTTGAAATTTTGGCATTCTATAAATGCGATTTCTTAAAGAAATCGTATTTATATCTGTTCTTATTCTCCCGCTTTGACTAAAATATAATCAGGAAATTTTTCTTGCGGTAAATTTTCTGGTGATGAAGTCTGACTCATGTAGGGTGGGTAAGTGGGCGGCATGATATTTGGTATAAACCCAATTCTCACCGCCCACTTGCCCACCATTGATGATTTACAGCAAGAAATTTTTCAACAGTAAATACCCAAAAATTTACATCCATACACCTCAAAAGTCTCTATCCAAAAACGCTAACTTTGTATCATTTTGAATTTTGCTATAAATATATTAATAATCAATAGATTGTAAAAATAACGAACACCTATAAGTGTTCAATATAAATAACCAAAGATGATGCCGGTTTAAATAATGAATAAAAATTTTCAAAAACCAAGCACATTAGTAGAACTACTCCGCTTGCGAGCGCAAAATCAAGGCGACAAGCAAGCTTATACCTTTCTCAAAAATGGCGAAACCGAGGAAGGAAGTCTCACCTATTCACAATTAGATAGGAAAGCACGGAGCATTGCTGCCAAACTTCAAGAAATAAGCACCGTTTCTGAGCGGGCCTTATTACTATATCCGCCTGGATTGGACTTTATTGCCGCCTTCTTTGGTTGCCTATATGCTGGTGTTGTAGCCGTACCGACTTATCCACCACGACGCAATCGTCCTGATCCCCGTATTCAAGCTATCGTCACCGACGCACAAGCAACCGTTGTACTCACAACTACCAACATTCTCTCAGATATAACGCCTCGACTGGCTTATGCACCAGAGCTAACAAAATTACATTGGCTTGCTACCGACAATCTTCCCAACGAGATCGCCGACCATTGGCAATCGCCAAAAATACAAACGGACACCCTGGCTTTTCTCCAATACACATCTGGCTCTACTGGTACGCCCAAAGGCGTTATGATCAGTCATGGAAACATGCAGTACAACCAAGAAATGCTCAAACAGGGATTTGGACATTCCGAGAAAACAATTGGAGTCGGATGGTTACCCTTATTCCACGATATGGGATTAATAGGTCATGTATTGCAGCCCTTATATCTTGGTATTCCTAGCATTCTCATGTCACCAGTAGCTTTTTTACAAAAACCGGTTCGTTGGTTACAAGCCATTTCCCGTTATAAAGCGACAACCAGTGGTGGGCCAAATTTTGCTTACAATTTATGTATTCAGAAAATTACTGCTGAACAAAAAAGTCAACTTGACTTGAGTTGTTGGCATGTTGCGTTTAACGGTTCTGAACCTATTCGTGCTGAAACATTGGATCAATTTGCCACCACTTTCAAAACCTGTGGTTTTCGCCAACAAGCTTTTTATCCCTGCTATGGCATGGCTGAAACCACATTATTTGTTGCTGGTGGATTGAAAACCGCATTTCCTATCGTTCATCAAATCGAAAAAAACGCTCTGGAACAAAACCAGGTTGTGATAACCAAGGACAACAATAATATCCAAAAAATGGTTGGTTGTGGACAAACCTGGTTAGAGCAAAAAATAGTTATTGCTGATCCAGAAACTTTCACCCCTTGTTTGGAACAACAAAACGGCGAAATTTGGATTTCAGGATCAAATGTCGCTCAAGGCTATTGGAATAAGCCCGAAGCCACCAAACAAACTTTCCAGGCTCATTTAGCGGATACCGGTGAAGGGCCCTTTTTACGCACTGGTGATTTAGGCTTTTTGAAAGACGGTGAACTATTTGTCACCGGTCGCCTCAAAGACCTTATTATTATAAAAGGTCGGAATTATTATCCTCAAGATATTGAATTAACCGTAGAAAAAAGCCATTCCGCGTTAGTCTCCGGGAGTGGTGCCGCATTTTCTGTCGATATGAAAGGCGAAGAGCGATTAGTTATCGCCCAAGAAGTACAACGAACCGCCCTGAAAAAATTGAATGTCAATGAAGTTGTTAATACCATCCGTGAAACCGTATTTGAACAACACGAAATAGGGGTTGACATAATATTACTACTGAAAACCGGCAGTATTCCAAAAACCTCCAGTGGCAAAATTCAACGCCATGCCGGTCGAGAACAATTTTTAACCAACCAACTCACTATTGTCGGAGAATGGCGACAAACCACTTTAATTGATTCCGAACACACACCTAGCCCCTCTCAAGAGAGGAATAAAACCAAGGAAAGTCCCCTATTGAGAGGAGAAGGGGTGTGTTTGCTCGAAAAGACAGCTATACCTTCTGACCATGTTTCGCCACGTACACCTCTGGAAGAAAAATTAGCACAACTTTGGGCTGAAGTTCTTGGTGTAGAAAAAGTAGGTATTTATGATAATTTCTTTGAATTAGGTGGCTATTCGTTACTCGCCACCCAACTTATTTCTCGAATAGCTGACACATTTTCAAAAGAAATTTCTCTACGCGATCTCTTTAAATCACCGACAATAGCAGACTTAGCGGTCCATATTGAAACAACGGAAAAAGGGAAAACACAGCAACCCATTCTACCGATCCCAAGGCATGAAGCGTTGCCTCTGTCTTTTGCACAACAAAGATTATGGTTTCTGGCACAATGGGAAGCAGATAGAAACACGTCCTATAACGAATTTTGGGGTATAAATATTAAAGGCCCACTCAAAGTCGTTGTTCTAGAACAAAGTTTGACCGAACTGATTCAACGTCATGAAATCTTACGCACGACATTTTCAACGAAGGATGGCATTCCATTCCAAGTCATTGCGCCAAAAATTCCGAGAGTGACTCTACCTATTATTGATTTGCACTCATCATCAGAAAATATCCAACAAAACGAGGTGCAACGGACAATAATTGAAGAAAACCAACGATCCTTTGATCTTATCAATGGACCCTTGCTACGACTGACTCTAGTACGGCTATCGGATATTGAGACAAAGTCAGGCACTTTAGTACCAAACTATGTCTTTCTCTTATCAATACACCACATCATTATTGATGGTTGGTCAATGGGTATCTTTATCCGCGAATTAACGACTCTCTATCAGGCATTTTCTCAAAATCAACCTTCTCCTTTACCCTCACTTCCCATTCAATATGTGGATTTTGCCCATTGGCAACGACAAAGGCTCCAAGGAGAAGTAATGGAACAACAAATCAATTATTGGCAACAACAATTGGCTGGGATACCGGCATTGACTTTACTGCCAACTGATCACGCACGTCCGCCAATTCAATCGTTTCAAGGTAATCATCAAGCCTTTGAAATAACAAAAGAACTGGCTCAGAAACTGAAAGAAATCAGTCAGCAATCAGGGGCCACTCTGTTTATGACCTTATTGACCGCTTTTGTTACATTGCTTTATCGGTACACCGGTCAAGAAGACATCGTGGTTGGTTCTCCCATTGCCAATCGTCACCACCGTGACATTGAATCTCTCATCGGTTTTTTTGTCAACACATTAGTATTACGTGCCTGCGTCGCGGGGAATCCTCATTTTCTTGACTTACTTGAACAGGTAAAACAAACCTCCCTTGATGCTTACGCCCATCAAGATGTGCCCTTTGAACACTTAGTCGAGGTATTACAACCGGCGCGTGATTTGAGTTATAGTCCATTGTTTCAAGTCATGTTTGTGTTGCAAAATGCGCCGATGGCCTCATTAGAATTGCCTGAATTGGAAATAGAACTGTTAGAAACCGAGTACGTGACAGCCAAGTTTGATTTAACCCTATTGATGGAAGAAACCACGTCTGGATTAAAGGGCCAAATAGAATATAACACCGATTTGTTTGAAGCGGCTACCATCACGCGCATGATAGGGCATTTCAAAACCCTATTGGAAGGAATGGTCGTTAATCCGAAACAATCCATTTCTGAATTACCTCTCTTAACCAAAAATGAACAACATCAATTATTGGTTGAGTGGAACAATACCAGCGTCGATTATTCCAAAGACAAATGTCTGCATCAATTATTTGAAGCGCAAGTGGAGAAAACCCCTGATGCCATTGCAGTTGTATTTCCTTCGACAAGCTCAGGACAAGATGAAAGTCAACCCTTCGACTCCGCTCAGAGCCGGCAACTCACTTATCAGGAATTAAATCATCGTGCTAATCAATTAGCTCATTATTTACAGACGCTGGGAGTCAAACCCGATGTGTTGGTTGGTATTTGTGTCGAGCGTTCTGTGGAAATGGTTGTCGGATTATTAGGTATTCTGAAAGCGGGCGGTGCATACCTACCATTGGATACCGATTATCCAGTAGCTCGTTTAGCCTTTATCTTAGAAGATGCTCAAATATCGGTATTAATCACCCTCAAAAAACTCGTTGCTGAATTACCAGAACAGCTTCAACAGTTAACATCCAAACAACCCAATCACATGGTTTGTTTAGATACTGACCGGGAAATCCTGTCACAATTCAGTGCCACTAATCCGGTAACTCATGTTAAACCAGAACACTTGGCTTATGTCATTTATACCTCCGGTTCTACCGGTCAACCCAAAGGGGTTTTGATACCTCATGCCAATGTCACTCGTTTGTTTGCGGCTACACAAGCTTGGTTTCATTTTAATGAACAAGATGTTTGGACCCTCTTCCACTCTTATGCGTTTGATTTTTCTGTATGGGAATTATGGGGTGCCTTACTTTATGGTGGACGTTTAATCGTCGTACCTTATTGGATTAGCCGAGCACCGGAAAGCTTTTATGAATTACTTGTTACCCATCAAGTTACCGTACTCAATCAAACCCCTTCTGCTTTTCGTCAACTGATTCAAGCAGAGGAGCAGTTAGGAACCCATCCAAATTTGCGTTTGCGGCTCGTGATTTTTGGTGGAGAAGCATTGGAATTCCAAACCCTCAAACCTTGGTTTGAACGACATGGTGATCAAGTGCCCCAATTAGTGAATATGTATGGTATCACTGAAACGACGGTTCATGTCACCTATCGTCCGTTAACAAATGCGGATTTAAATGATTCTGGAAGTATGATTGGTTCTCCGCTTCCAGATTTACAAGCTTATCTATTAGATCATCATCTTCAAGTGGTACCCATTGGAGTACCGGGAGAACTTTATATTGGTGGTGCAGGCTTAGCGCGAGGTTATCTGAATCGTCCCGAATTAACCGCAGAACGATTTATACCTCATCCCTTTAGCGATGAAAATACCGCACGTCTCTACAAAACCGGTGATTTAGCCCGTTATTTGCCCGATGGAAACATTGAATACTTAGGCCGTATAGATAATCAAGTGCAAATCCGGGGTTTTCGGGTCGAATTGGGCGAAATTGAAAAAGCCCTAACACAACATCCAGCAGTGCGAGAAAGCGTGGTGATTGTTAAAGAAGAACCTGAGCAACATCAACGTTTAATCGCTTATCTGGTTCAGGTTATCTCTGAAGACAAAATGGATATCAGTGAGTTACGGCGTTTTATCGCGGAAACATTACCTGATTATATGGTACCTTCTTTGTTTGTAAAGATTGAAGCCATACCATTAACGCCCAATGGTAAAATCGATCATCGTGCTTTACCAGAACCAGAAGCGGTTCGCCCTGAGTTAGAAACTGCCTATGTCATGCCACAAACTGACATCGAACAACAGATTGCACAAGTTTGGCAAGAAGTATTGCAATTAGAGGAAGTGGGTATTTATGATAATTTCTTTGATTTAGGGGGCCATTCATTATTGATGGCACAAGTCCACAACCAGTTGCAAACGCGCTTGGAATCTTCCTTATCAATGGTTGAAATGTTTCAATATCCCACCATACATGCGTTGGCACAACATTTAGGCAAAGAAAAATCCCAGCAAGCCGAAACCTCCTTTGTAGCTTCCTCACCTCAGAGGAGAATTGAAGGAGAACAGAATAGAGATATTGCTGTTATTGGCCTATCAGGACGCTTTCCGGGGGCTAAAAATATTGAGACTTTTTGGCAGAATTTAGTTGATGGCGTTGAATCCATCAACCGTTTTTCTGATGAAGAATTACTATCTTCAGGAGTAAATCAAGCTTTATTGGAGAAACCCAATTATGTGAAAGCCGGTGGTATTTTAGAAGAGGTTGAATTGTTTGATGCCGCTTTTTTTGGTTATGCGCCAAAAGAAGCTGAAATTATGGACCCACAACAACGGGTATTTTTGGAATGTGCTTGGGAAGCGATTGAAAATGCGGGTTATGGGAATGACTTGCTGACAGAAGCCGTAGGGGTTTATGCCGGGATTAGCTCAAGTACCTACTATTCTAACAATCTGGTTTGCCATCCTGAGTTGGTAGAATCTGTTGGGCAATTCCCATTACTCATCAATAATGATAAAGATTTCTTACCGACACATGTTTCTTATAAACTCAATTTGAAGGGCCCAAGTGTCAATGTCCAAACAGCTTGTTCAACGTCATTGGTTGCCGTTCATTTAGCCTGTCAAAGCATACTCAATGACGAATGCAAAATGGCCTTAGCCGGTGGTGTTTCCATACGGGTTCCTCAAAAAGTCGGTTATCTCTATCAAGAAGACATGATACTCTCGCCAGATGGTCATTGTCGTGCCTTTGATGCCAAAGCACAGGGTATTGTTGGTGGTCAAGGTGTTGGTATTGTGGTACTCAAAAAATTAGAGCAAGCCTTGGCTGATGGTGATTATATTTATGCGGTTATCAAAAATTCAGCCATTAATAACGATGGTGCGTTAAAGGTGGGTTATACGGCCCCAAGTGTTGACGGTCAAGCTGCTGTTATTACTGAGGCCATGCGAGGAATTAATGGTGAAACTATTAGTTAGTGCCTGACAGAAAAAGCCGATTTTCACAAAAATAGGTTCGCCAAAAACCGATATCAGAGCTGTCAAAAACCGATTTTTGAGAAAATTTTGAGAAAAATAAGAGAACATTTTTGAGGTTTTTGACAGAAGATGTGTTTCATTCATTTTTGGGCGTTTTTTGGACGCAACTTTCCTGTGAAAGCCGCTTTATAAAAATTAACTATTTGAAAATTAAGCTTAAGCTGCTTTTTTATAAGAGCCGCGGATTCGTTTTTCTCGTTCTATTTCAAGGTTTCGAGTTACGACACCAAGACGTTGAATATTCCGGGCTAAAACCGCTAAAGCTACATAACGCTTGAAACCTTCAATTCCATGATCTGGGCATTCGTCAAGTCCATGAACTTCCAAAGCATTAATGGCTGATTCCACGGCTGAATGTTGATGCCGTCGTTTGATAAATTCAGGAGCATATTCGCGTTCCCTATCGGCTTGACTGAGCCTTCCTTTTTTTGGAAGAATAACATTGTCCAAGTGATGTTTTAGTTCTTTTTGATTTTCCGGACTATGAAATCCTTTGTCCATACTGACAATCGTGAGGTTTGGAAACCGAATCTGACCTTCTGTAACCATTTTTACAGCTATTTGATCATCGGTTTGTTTTTCCTGAACGCAATGGTGTAAAATAAAACGTGTTGTATCTTCAAGTATACAAACTTTAACTCCTAACTCGACTGATACGCCCGCTTTTCCTTTGTTAATCCATTCCGTGTGAGGTTCAAAAATCGAGAGAACTTTTTCCTCATGAGGAATATCTTCACCTTGTAAAACACGCCGCCTACTTTTCTCACATTGGCGTTCAGCGTGCTTGATATAAGAGTTTAAATTGCCTATGGGTGGGTTTAAAAGAGCTTCTTTGAGAAGGGTTCGCGTCTTTATAACGCGGTTTATATAATCGTAAGCGTCATTTAAATAAATTTCATGTTGTTGGCGAATTTCATCGTCTTTCTTTTTTTTCTTCTTCTCATCCTTAGAAGTTGAATGTTTTAGTTTTTGCACCAAACGATATTTCTTTTTAAATTGTCGAATATTGTATGCCGATTGCCGCCAGCCATTTAAACCATTGGTTTGATTTAATTTAGCACATTCTTCTATCATTTTACGAATAGCGTCGTAAAGTAGGTTAATATCAGTTGGGAAATGAACGTCTGTTTCGACCACGAATGAATCACAACGGGCTGCCAGGTTTTCTTCGGTTTTTTTTAGAAGCTGATGGCCTTTGCTAACGACTTCAACATTAATTCGATCGAGAATTTCTGGGGTAAAGAGCCGCAGATTATCTTTAAGTGTTTGTAAATGATAGAGATAATGGTCAAAATCACTGTGTCCTAACATTTGACGCAGGGTTTTATGTTGATTTGCTAATTCATGAATGCGGTCGTAATCAGCATTTAAGCCTAAACGTAAGACTCCAAAAACCAATATTTTCCATTGTTCTAAACCAGGTCGACCAAGATCACAGCTTGCCTTTTGGTTTTCTTTTCCAACCCGATTAGGAATGATTTTAGCCAAAATTTCAAAGACTTTTTCTCGAAGAAGAGGGTTCGTGTAGATGTGTTGAAGCCCTCTCAAAATTTGCGGAATGTCATCTCGCGATTTGGGATCAAATTGAATCGAAGCTATTTCAACTTCACCAAGCTGTTTTTGTTGGTTTATAATAGTACGCATAATAAATTTCGTTGAGTAAAGTTTTGTTTCTTTTTTCTTCCCAAAAAAAGCTCTTTTTTGGAATTTCGTTTTTTGAAGTTTTGCTTATTTTTCCTTCCAAAAAAGGAAGCTATAAGGAAGCTCTTTTTTTTATATCTTTTAATCAATGCATTAAAAATTTTATAAAGAAGCATTTATACCAAGCAGATAAATCTTCATATTTAAAAATATATCATAACATGTTTTGTTTTCAAATGTCACAGTTTTTTCTGCCAAGCACTAGTTATATAGAAACGCATGGCACCGGCACTCAAGTGGGTGATCCGATTGAAATAGCCGCATTGACTCAAGCTTTTCAAAACCATACTCAGAAAAAAAGCTTTTGTGCCATTGGTTCGGTCAAAACTAATGTGGGCCATTTAGATGCTGCTGCTGGTGTCACTGGTTTAATTAAAACGGTGTTGGCCCTGAAGCACAAAATGTTGCCACCGAGTTTGCATTTTGAACAACCGAATCCGAGCATTGATTTTCCGAATACGCCTTTCTTTGTCAATAACAAACTGACTGAATGGGAATCAGAGGATAAACCTCGTCGTGCCGGTGTCAGCTCTTTTGGTATTGGCGGTACTAACGCCCATGTTGTTTTAGAAGAAGCTCCTATTCAAAAGAACTCCCTTCTTTCTCTGGAAGAAAAAGAGGGCCAGGTTGAAAGAGAGTCTCTTGAAAAAGAGGGCCAAAACAAAGAGAACCAAAACGAAGTTTCACTTGAAAGAGAGAGCCAAAGATGGGTTTCGCTTCGCTCTACCCATCCTACGACCAGTGAGGAGGAGAAATCAAATCAGTGGCAATTATTAGTTTGGTCAGCAAAAACAGCTTCAGCATTAGAGTCTGCCACAACTAACTTGGCTAACTATTTGGGAAACAATCCCAATAGTAATCTCGCCGATGTTGCTTATACCTTGAGTATTGGTCGTAAAACCTTTGAACAGCGTCGTATGCTGGTTTGTCAAACGGTTGATGAAGCAAGACAAATACTGAATGCTTTTGATTTAAAACGCATCTTTACCCAAGCGCAAAAAGCCAAAGAACGGCCAGTTGTCTTTATGTTCTCAGGACAAGGCAGTCAATATGTGAATATGGGGTTAGAATTGTATCAAATTGAACACCGATTTCGTGAGCAAGTCGATGTGTGTGCTGACATTCTAAAACCGCATCTGGAACTGGATATTCGGGAAATACTTTTCCCGAGTGCTGAAAAAACGAACGAAGCCATTCAACAATTAGGACAAACCGCTATTACCCAACCGGCACTTTTTGTCCTAGAATATGCTTTGGCCCAATTATGGATATCTTATGGCATTCGTCCTCAAGCGATGATAGGTCATAGTATTGGCGAATATGTGGCGGCTTGTTTAGCCGGCGTATTTTCTTTAGAAGATGCATTGGCACTCGTGGCAACACGCGGACGCATGATGCAACAAGTACCGACCGGGGCCATGTTGAGTGTGCCACTGCCAGAATCAGAAGTTCAATCGTTTTTGACACCTGAACTCTCTTTGGCCGCTCATAATACGCCATCTCTCTGCGTTGTTTCAGGAACGTTCACTGCGATAGCCACGTTAGAAGAACAATTAACGGCCCAAGGCATAGAATGTATGCGATTACATACTTCTCATGCTTTTCATTCTGGTATGATGGCAGCTATTTTAGAACCCTTTACCACGCAGGTTCAAAAAATTCAATTGAATGCGCCAACCATACCTTATGTATCTAACGTGACGGGTACTTGGATTACTGCAACGGAAGCAACCGATCCGCATTATTGGGCTAAACATATACGTTATACGGTTCGCTTTACGGAAGGTTTGCAAGCACTTTTGAACAACTCGGAATATGCTTTGTTGGAAATTGGGCCCGGACGCACATTAACCACATTGGCTCAGCGTCATCCTAACAAGCCTAAAAAACAAGTCGCACTAACTTCTGTACGTCATCCCAAAGACCATGAATCTGATGTCGCTTTTTTATTAACCACTTTGGGTAAACTGTGGTTGGCCGGTGTGCCGATTGATTGGACGGGTTTCTATGCCAAAGAATCACGTCAACGTATACCATTGCCCACTTATCCCTTTGAACGTCAACGCTATTGGATTGAACCGGTTCGCTCGTCTGCCGACCAGTTATCCACCCAAAAAACCGATATTGCTGATTGGTTTTATGTACCCACTTGGCAACGGGAAATTGCACCCATTTCTCCTGCTATTCAAGAGCGGGAGAATTGGCTAGTCTTTACCGATGACTGTGGTCTAGGCACTCAACTGGTTAAACGACTAGAACAAACTGAACAACAGGTTATTACTGTCTGTACCGGGACCAACTTTATTCAATTAAGTGAAAGTGTTTATAGTCTCAATCCTCAACAAGCAGATCAATATGAAACCTTGTTGAGTGAATTGGCACTCCAAGATCAATATCCGAAAATGATTGTTCACTGTTGGAGTGTCACAGAAGAGAATGAGCCACTCTCCGAAAATCGTTATCAAACCATCCAACAGTTAGGTTTTTATAGCTTGCTTTATCTTGCTAAGGCCCTTGACAAACAAGACTCAACGGCGGAAGTGCAAATCGAAGTGGTTTCAAACCAGATACAAGCAGTGACTGGAGAAGAGTTCTTGTGTCCAGAAAAGGCCACTATTCTTGGACCGGTAAAAGTCATTCCCCAAGAATATCCCAATATCCATTGTCATAGTATTGATATTGTTCTCCCCAAATCGGGTTCTGAAGCCCAATTAATCGAACAACTGTTGGCAGAATTGACTCATCACCATGAAAATTATCTGTTACCGGTGGCTTTTCGTGGTTATTCTCGGTGGGAACAATCTTTTGCGACGCAACGACTCAATAAACCGGCTAACAACACCATAGGATTAAGAAAACAGGGCGTTTATCTGATCACCGGTGGTTTAGGTGCGATAGGACTTATCTTTGCAGAATATCTTGCGAAGACTGTGCAAGCCAAACTGGTTCTTATTTCACGTTCTGGATTACCGCCAAGAGAAGAATGGAATCAATATTTATCAGACGATAACTCTTCCTCTTCAAAACAGCCACGTATCACGGTAGATATGGCCAATGAAGTAGAAGCCATTCATCAAATCGAAGCTGCTTTAAAAGCGGAATTGGGCATTAAGTTGGTTTCGAGTTATCCCGGATTAGAAACCCAGCTCAATGAACTCTGTTCCAGTTATCTTTATGATTATTTTGCTCATCATATTAATAACATAGAAACTGGACTGCGTTATAGTCGTGTTGCATTGAAACAACGATTAAACATTTTGCCGCAATTTGGTAAATTTTATGATTTTATGCTCAGGGTATTAGCAGAAGATGGTCTTATCCAACTCGACGCTACCCAAATCCACTTTCTGAAATCACCCACTGCTATTAAGAACCCCAAGCAATTATACTCGACGCTTGAACACAGCTACCCTGAATTTGCTGGGGTTTTAGGTTTTCTTGAGCATTGTGTGTCTCATTACAGCAAGGCATTAAGTGGTGAAATAGAAGCCATTGGAGTTTTGTATCCAGAAGGACGCGCTGATTTGCTCAAACAAGCGGAGAGTCAGTCTGTGAATTTGAGTAATCAGCGACTTTATGCCAGTGTGTTACGAGACATTATCGCTAAGCTCATTCAAAACTCTTATGGTAAAGGAGAGGGAAACTCCCTTCTCCCTCTGGGAGAAGGGTTGGGGATGAGGGCCAACGATAAACGTTTGAGAATTTTGGAAGTTGGCGGTGGTAATGGCCATTTAACGAAAATTCTCTTGCCGCTGCTGAGTCAACATAATGTCGAATATCATTTCACTGATTTAGGCAAATCTTTTGTGATCACGGCTAAAGAAAATTTCAAAGCCTTTAGCAATATGCTGCAATTTGGTGTATTGGATATTTCCAAAGACCCAATCACACAAGGCTATGATTATTATAGCTTTGACATAATACTGGGTTTCAATGTGGTTCATGCCACGCCCAACATCGGTGAAACAGTGGAGTATTTGAAAAAATTATTAGCGCCGCATGGTTTGCTATGCCTGTTAGAAACGATTGAACAACAACGTTGGGTGGATATGGTTTGGGGTTTGGCAGAAGGTTGGTGGTATTTCGAGGATAGTGATATTAGAACGGATTCACCGTTACTCACTATCTCACAATGGGAAGCGGTGTTAGAAAAACAAGGTTTTCAGAGTGTGAATGCGTATCCTCAAAATATGTCACAACGCGAAGAGACAGATGTTGCACTTTTTATTGCTCAAAATTCCCTAGAGGGAGAAAAACCGGAAAGTAGCTTGAATGAGGCTCAAGTTCCTTCCCCCTTTGATAAAGGAGGAAGCCGTTCAGTAGAACGTCTCAGTGCTTTAAGGGGGACTGATAATGAAACACAACGCCTCCAAAATCAAATTCGCCAAGTAGTGGCATTAGAAAATTTGGGTGCTGAAGTCATGGTACTTCGCGCCGATGTGGCAAATCTCACGCAAATGCAATCGGTTTACACACAAGCAACAGCACAATTTGGTGAGATTCATGGTGTCATTCATACTGCTGTGATCAAAGGGGGAGCGACGATTCGAGCTAAAGCAGCGGAAATCGCAGAACAAGAATTTTCTCCAAAAATTAAAGGCACACGAACACTGGAAACGCTCTTCAAAACTGCAAAGCTGGATTTTATGATGCTTTGTTCGTCACAAAATGCGATCATTGGTGGTAATTGGATGGTGGGTTATTGTGCAGCAAGTGCCTTTCTGGATGCGTTTGCTCAGGCAAAAGCCAATGAATTGGATACCTTTATCTTTTCCATTAATTGGGATAGATGGCAAGGCATTGGACGCGCTGTTGATGTGGAAACCGGATATCAAGCCAGAACCGGTAAAACCTTGACGGGTGGACTGACAGCGCAAGAAGGCATGGAAGTGTTTCATCGCATTCTGGCAAAACGCACTTTACCGCAAGTCATTATCTCAAAACAATTTGATTTTGCTGCACTGGCGAAAAATCCCAACAGTCTCTTTGAGTTATTCAATGTGGAAAGCTCAAAGACCAGCAAGACTTATACGAGAACCACTGAACAAAATACTTATGTGGTTCCTCGCAACGAGATGGAACAAAATATTGCCCATATTTGGCAAGAAACTCTCGGCATTGAATCGATAGGGATTCATGAGGATTTTTATGATTTGGGCGGCGATTCTCTGATAGCAATTCGGGTTGTTTCTAGGTTACGTGAGCTATATCACATAGAATTGCCGGTTCGGGTGTTATTTGAAAAAACGACGATAGCGGAGCTTACCGACTATATCAAAAAAACGGTTCAAACAGTACAACACTTAACTAGCTCCCCAACTGATAAAAATAACCGTATTGAAGGAGAATTATGATGTAGTGGTCAAAATGATGTTGGTTCTCGTTCCAACGTTCTGCGTTGGAATGAGAAAATCCCCATAATGCTGCATGGTATTTGGTAGAAATAACTTCTTTTGATAGTCTTTTTGGAATCCTTCGACACACTTTGAATTAGGTAAAAAATCATTGACTTGAGAAATTATGATGAAACCAAGAATTGCCATTGACTTAGATGAAACATTAGGAGCAACCGTCACCAATTCTACTTCTATCATTGGGTTTCGTCTTAGAGACGGATGTCTACCATTGCTTAAACAATTGGAATTAAAATATCACTTAGTTTTATGGACGGTTGCAAGCCGATCTTACCTTAATAAAGTGCTTGCTTATGGTTTAAAGGACATTTTTCAGGAAACTTACTCATGGGATGATATTGCTAAAAGTTGGAAAGATATTCGTGAAATTCAAGTTGAATTTCTGATTGATGATGAACAATATTTTATGGAAATAGCCAAAAAGCACGGCTTGGAATCTCATTACATTATTGTGCCGGCTTATGGCAGTCAGGAAGATCAAGAAGCTCCCCTAAAATGGGTGCAACAAATTGAAGAAAAATTACTGTAATCAATTATGACTTACACACTTTATCCAACAAATACTATTTCTTTAAGAAATAGTATTTGTGTCGTTTCAATATCAAATTTTTTCTGTTTTAGGAGAATGTTTTCTCTTTCTATTAGCCGTAAAAAATAAATTGTCATAATAAGGGCCATTTTTAAGCAATAGTCCTTTCTCATTTGGAAAATGAGGATATTTATGATTATTTATCGTGTCCTGCCTGAACCAATAAGAAAAATCCTGATTTAAAAATTTCTGCGCTGATAAATATTGAGAGCCTTCAAAAGAAAAACTTAAACTCACCATGCCATTCATAATATTGAGAGAGCCAGAACGCAAATAAATATTGTCATCCGCAAGACGCAAAATACGAAAACGTTCTAGTACTTGTTGTACTTCTTCGAACGATATTTTGGCATTCTTTGGATAATCACGACGAGGATAAACAAGATGCTTATCAGCATCACGCAGTTGTTCCACATTATAAAGATGATATTGATACGGATCATCTATTTGCCATAATTGAACCGCAGCACTATGGTAGTGTAAAAGACAGTGAAACACACCATGCTCATGAATCAGTTGGTTTAAAAGCACTTGAATTTCAGTCAGATAATTATCAAGGAGACTTGGAACACGAGGCGATTGTGATGACTTAATTTGATAGTGAGATGGTGGTTGAACCGATATTGTTTCTGGAGACGTAACAAATAAAGGCAAGTTATGAAGATCAAAATCTGCCACGACAAATCCCAAAAATAATTGTTGTTCATTAATCACCGGTTGTACGGCACTGATACATGGGTGTCCGGTGGTTTTACTAATATATACTGATGACAGCATAAAATGTCGTTTTGGATACAAGCTCACACAATAAGGTCTTCTTGATAGGTCTTGATCACGATAATTGCTATCAATTCCATTGGTGCTAATATTAGAACTTTTTTGTTTACCCAATTTACCAACCGCATAAATTAAATGGCAATGTGGAACGGAACTAAAATGGGTATTTAAAACGTGATCCAAGCCTTCTAAATCTGACCATACAAATACGCATATTTTAGATAAATTGAGCATAGCTGGTTCAAATAATGCTGTTAATGCTTTGCGTTGTTCTGAAATCGTTTGTTTCATCCACATTTTTTATATCCTCCATAAACGACGATACAAATATTAGCTCGAAAAGAAATATAGCATCCTTCATTTGTATATAGGGTGCAATTAAGAGCGAAGCGTAACTTCGTTATGGAACACCCAACCCACCAATCATCAAAAATAAATCAAATGATGGGTAGAGCAAAACCCACCCTAAACTATTATTTTTAATTATACTCTTTGTGATATCCTTTTCAAATGACAACCGATTTTGGATCGCTATAATATTTGTTAGAAAATCAGTTTAAGTGACTGTCAAAAAATTACTGATTAAATTTTTTCGACCTGGTTCTAAAATAATGAATTAGGTGTAATACTTAATGAAGATGTTGGAGTTCAAGGCGGTGCTTTGTGCCAAAAACAAAGCAGTGAATAAAAAAATAAATTAAAATCAATCATTAAGAATCATAATACCTATCATTGATTATTTTATTTTTGACTAATTGATATAATTATTGTATTAAAAAATAATTTTTATACGCTATTTTTTGGTTCAAAAATATTGATTTTCATAGAGGAAATAAGGAATAACTTCCTATTTCTGAGAGGTTGGTGCGTGGGAATCGGTTAAACGAAACAACGAAATAAGGCGATTTCCATCAATAAATATACCGGTATGAAAGTCCGGTATTTTTTTTATCAGAAATTACCTAATACTCGATCTTCAAGTTTTTTGTAATCCATTGATTTATAAATCAATATAATTTTAGGGACGAAAATATAAATCCTATTAAAAATCAATCATTTGTATATTTCAACACTCAAAAATAGAGCCTTGTAAAGCTAAATAACATCAAAAACTTGAAGATCGAGTAATAGGATTTTGATTTTGACATTGCTTTTTGATTTTTATACTGTAGGCGGGCTATGTAGGAGTTTTCTTGCCCACGTCACGAACCTCATAAGAAAAGTTAAGTTTGTTTGTTCCCTCATTTAGCATAATCCTTTCTGACTTGTCGTTCATAATTTTGATATTGCTTTTGATTTTAACCCTTTCTTATTATAAACAATCCTTGTCGTTCGCTTTTAATTTTAAGCGTCATCCTTGTAGTTTAATTTTCATTCCTTTTTATCGGTTGTTAAGCTCGGTTGTTGAACTTGTCAAAACGCCAAAACATATAGCATTTCTCATTTGAATGAACCCTAGATACAAAGAATACCAATGGTGGGCAACAAAAAGACGTTACCCACCCTACAGTTTACTTGTCAAAACATGCCGAAAGATAAACATACCATTCCTATCGTTGATTTTTGGAAAAACGCAAATGAAACCTCAACTATTTTTTTTATTACTAATCATATCCTTATCTACATCAGCTCAAATTACCACCGACGGTACCTTGGGCCAAGTTCGGTCGTTACTAGGGCCAGACTATCAAATCGGTCCTGATTTAGGCCAACAACACGGTAGCCATTTATTCCACAGTTTCAAAGACTTTAACTTGCAAAACTTGGAAAGTGCCACTTTTTCAGGGCCAAATCACATTCAAAATGTGATTAGTCGTGTTACTGGTGGCAATCCCTCAAATATTAACGGACTTATTCGCTCGACAATTCCCAATGCTGATTTTTATTTCCTTAATCCGTATGGCATACTATTTGGGCCCAATGCCCAATTGGATGTGCAAGGTTCTTTTCATGCGAGTACAGCGGATTATTTACGTTTGGGAGAGGGGGGACGTTTTGATGCGCGTCAACCTTCTGAAAGTTTGTTGACCGTTGCTCCAATAGAAAGTTTTGGTTTTTTGACCGATTCTCCAGTGTCGTTGTCAATTGAAGGTAGCCAATTATCTCTATCACCCAGCAAAACCTTCTCACTTGTTGGTGGTGATATCAATATAAAAAGTGGTCAACTGGTTGCGCCAAGTGGACGCTTCAATCTCGCCAGTGTTGCACAACAGGGAAAAATAGAACTATTAAACTTGGACACCACCTCGTTTGAAAAACAAGGAACGATAACCTTATCTGAGCAGACTGAACTTAATGTGAGTGGTTTAGGTGCTGGAGAAGTTGTCATTCGTGGAGGACAATTTTTTAGCCATGATTCAACCATTCAAGCCAATACTTATGCTAACCAAAATGGTCAAAATATCAACCTTAAATTAACAGAATCCGTTACTTTGAATGGTGATGTGTTAGCTATTTCAAATAATACCTTTGGTCAAGGTGATGCTGGTCATCTGGTTATTCTTACCCCCCATTTGGAAATCACCGGCAGTATTATAAGTACGGGAAGTGCTGGGCTTGGAAAATCTGGAAATATCACGATTGAAGCCGAACAAGTTATGCTCAAAAATGGTGGTGCGATAAGAAGTGATACTTACGGTCCTGGACAATGCGGGCAAATAGCTATCAAAGCGTCTGAAATCATAGCCCTTGAAGGTCAACGGGCTGGTAATATTGCTCTACCTGGTGGACTTATCCTGGCTGATTATCCCAGTGAAATTAGTAGTGATACTTATAATACTGGACAAGCTGGTACTATTAATCTCACGACTAACGAGTTAAAGTTAAACGGTAGTTTTATTGCGGGCACCAGCTTTGGAGAAGCACAAGCCGGTCATGTAACCATTTATGCGAATCAGGCGACGTTGACAAAAGGGGCCAGTATTTCTAGTTCTTCTATTGCTAATGGCCCTGGGGGAAATCTTGATATTGTGATAAGCGATACACTTTCTATTACGGGAAAACGTACCGGTTCATTTAGCATCCATTTTGGTGAAAATACGTTTGAATACATTAATAATCAAAGTGTGATTGCTGTCGCAGCACTTGGAAAGGGTCAAGGCGGACAAGTTTCAATTGCTGTACCTACCTTGGTGCTAGATGATAGTGGAGTCATTGGAGCTTCCGCCGTTAATGAGGGAAATGCGGGTAATATAGTTATTGCCGTAAAGGATTTATATTTAACCCGTGGTGGACAAATTAACAATAGTAGTGGCGGTTTAATCGGGACACAATTACTGATTGGCACTGGGGCTGGTGGTGCCATACGGGTGAATGCGACCAATAGTATCACTGCCTCTGGTTATGATGAACAAGGTTCTCAAAGTGGTATAGTGAGTAATACTTTGGGGCCGGGTAAAGGGGGAGATATATTTATCAATACCCATCATCTTACCTTAAGCAATCATAGTGCAATTTCGGTCAATAGCTTTGGAATTGGTGATGCAGGAAATATTCAGCTTAACGCTAACCAGATTACTTTATCTCAAGGTGGTGAAATTACCTCGGCTGCTGCTCAAGCCGTTGGTGGCAATCTTAGCATTTCTACCTCTACTTTGCTCGACTTACAAGACAGCAAAATCACCACGAGTGTTCATGGCGGTAAAGGCAATGGTGGTAATATCAATATTGAAAATCCCACTTTTGCGGTTTTGGATAACAGCCAAATTGTGGCGCAAGCTGATGAAGGACATGGGGGCGATATTCGTATTGTAGCCGACCAATTTATTGCTTCACCTGAGAGTTTAATCAGTGCCTCATCAAGATTAGGTTTAGATGGTCATGTACAAATTGATTCACCAGCAGTAGATTTGGATGCGATGTTAGTTGTGTTGCAGGGAACCCAATTTGAAGCAAAATTGAAAACGTGCAATATCGCAGAAGAGCTTGACAATCCGAATACATTTACTATAAAACCACGTCTTATGTCACCACCGCTGATAAAATAATGATAAGGCAGTTGCTGGAAAATAAAATCCCCACTAACCCGGTTGTTGAGCTTGTCGAAACATGGGGTTAGAAGGATTTTGGGTATATTATTTTCCCGCAACTGCCTAAGGATTGTTTGTATTTTCGGCATGGTTCAACATGGTTCGACAAGCTCACCAAATTAGAAGTAAAATCAAAAGCGAACTACTCTGACCCCTTGATTACTTGATTAGAATCAACTACTCTGACCCCTTGATTCGGAAATAGCCTAAGTACAACGGAATAAACGAATTGATTTTTGAGTGTTTTGAAAAAATCAGTTTATTCTATTAATGGCTTTATCATCTCAGGCAATTCTTTAAGTGCTTTTTGGATATAGGCTATATCAAAAATTTGAGTGCTTTCTAGTAGTGGTTCTCCATAATGGATGAAAACGGGGATATTATATTCGTTCCCCAGTTCTATCATCTTTTCGGCTAATTCGGCAAGCGTATCCATTTCCATTATAATATTGGCTTCTTCCCAAAGTGGCAGAACGAATTGTTCAAGCTGGTTTATCAATTCGGGCAAATTGACAATTGTGGCTGGATTCAAGGTGCTATCGACTACTGGCGGTGCAACTTGAGGGGCATCGGTACCCGCTTTCTGGGTATATTGGAGATAGCCGGATAATTCACGGAGTAGCTCAGAAATACTGATGGGTTTTACTAAATAACCATCAAAGCCGTGCGCCTCAGTCTTAGCTTTTTCATTCAAGGCAACGGAGGCGGTTAGCGCAATAATTGGAATATCGGCTGTATTTGGATTGTCTTTTAAATGCTTGGTCACTTCATAACCATCCATTTCTGGCATCCTTAAATCCATTAAAATCAGAGCCGGATGAGATTCTTCCACAAATTGCAACGCTTCTTGTCCACTTGCAGCACAAATCACCTCTAAATTGACGAGGGATAAATATTCTTCAATGAGATAACGATGAGATTCTGTATCATCCACTACCAATACTTGTGCCTTTTCAAATGTGATGTTGTTTAGATCAAAAGTCTCTTCTTGCTTTGCATTCGGTGTAGTCGCCATTTTGACTTCTCGTAAAGTGATTTCAAAACGACTGCCTTTGTTGGGAACACTTTCCACAGAAATTTGACCATTCATCATTTCGACTAAACGCTTAGTGATAGTAAGCCCTAACCCGGTTCCTCCATATTGACGAGTGCTTTGTCCATCTTGTTGGCGAAAGGATTCAAAAATGAGCACCTGTTGATCGGCTGGAATACCAATGCCACTATCTTCTACCGCTAGGATTAAATCAACGTGTCCTTCCTCTGTATCTATTTTATTGGCGCAGAGTTTGACATAACCACTGTCAGTAAATTTAATCGCATTACCCATTAAATTCAACAACACCTGTCGCAAGCGAGTTTCATCCAAAAATAAAGCCTTTGGTAAGTTTTCATCAATCTCCATAATCCATTCCAGATTTTTGTCAGCCATCTTGAGACTGAAAATCTGTTGTAACTCAGTGAAAATAAGCTGTGGGTTCATTGGCTCATACTGAATATCTAACCGCCCCGCTTCAATCTTAGATAAGTCAAGTATGTCATTAATTAAAGTCAACAGGCTTTTACCCGCCGTTTGAATGGAATTGAGATGATTCTTTTGCTTTTTATCAGTGATTTTTGTGGCGAGTATATCGCTAAAACCAATCACCGCATTCATCGGCGTGCGGATTTCATGGCTCATGTTAGCGAGAAATTCACTTTTGGCACGATTGGCTGCATCGGCGGCTTCTTTAGCTGCTATTAATTGGGTTTCCATACGTTTGCGTTCCGTTATATCGTGCAGTGTACAATGAGAACGTATATATTTACCTTTACCATCATATTGAATTCTACCATTAATTATAATGGTGACTTTCTCGCCATTTTTTTTCAGAAGATGCAACTCATTATTGGCAATTCCACATTCCTTGAATTGGCAAAAAGCATTTGAAAACATGTGGTTGGTTTCTTTGTCCCAAAAATCCCCAAAGGGTTTACCCAGCATCTCAGCTGCGTGATAGCCTAGTAGCTGTTCCATTTCTGGATTAACATCAAGAAAGCACCCGTTTTCATCAAGTGATTGGTATGCCACTGGAAATTTATCAAATAAAGCCCTAAAGCGTTTTTCACTTTTTTCTAAAGTAATTTCAGCTTGTTTGCGTTCAGTTATATCGAACATCACACCGTAAAGTTTCACCGCTTTATCGTTTTCAACGACAACCGTCACCAAGTCTCTTAACCAAATAGTCCGCTTATCCGCCGTTATCATGCGATATTCAAAATTGTGATCTCTTTTTTCTGCCACCGCATTTGCACAATAAGTCATTGCCCACTCTCGATCATCGGGGTGAATATGATCTGCCCAAAATCTGGGTTTTAACCAATCTTCTGAAGGATAGCCCAAAATGCGTTGAGTATGTTGACTGACAAATTGAAATTGAAAAGTGTTGGCATCACCTTCCCACACCACGCCGTCAATCGAATTAACTAAACTTTCATAGCGTTGTTGGCTGGCGACTAAATCTTCCGCTAAATTTTGTATGCCTATTTTTTGCTGCTCAATTTCCTGAATGCGTTGGGATAATTCAGCGGTTCTTTCAGAAACTTGTCTTTCTAACTTATTTTGATGGCACTCCAATTCATCTTGAGCATTTTTAAGCTGTGCTGTCATGCTATCGAAAGCGTTTGAAAATTCTCCAATTTCATCTTGGCTATCAACAGTCACTTGATAATCCCAATTACCTTTTTCTATTTCGGAAGCCCGACGATGTAATTTTAGAATGGGGCGCGTTAGGTTTTTCGCTGTGATAAAAGCCAATAGGCTGCCCACACCTAATAACAGCATAAAAAAGAGGAACATCAGTTGTACCAATCGGTTTACCGGCGCAAAAGCCTCTTCTGCATCTATTTCTGACAATAAACACCAATCCATACCTTTAATAGTATGGTGTGTCCCAATCACTAATTCACCGCGATAATCTTCATAACTATTATCTATTTTGGCAGATTCTGTTTCTTCTTCAGACAGTTCAAAGCATTTTCTGGCTTCTAACGAATCTACTTTCTGTTTTAGAAAGGTATCATCAATAAATCGTGAGGGCGTTATCATATACCCGGCTTTGTTGATAAGGTATATTTCACCGGTTTTTCTATACCGATATAAAATGATTTCATATAATTCCTTTTCGACTTCTATATTAACAATTATAATACCGGCAAATTCGCCTTTTACTAAAATTGGGGCCGAGATACTTATAACTTTAGTCCCCGTCATTGCGGAAATATGGATATCACTGATGTAAACACCCCCTTTGCTATGCGCGAATATTTTGGCATTATCAATAGGATCAATTTCAGAGTGACTTGATATCACTACGTTACCCTGTTTATCCAAAACTCTTACCCGAGAAATGTCATCACTAAAATCAATTAAAGCTTTGATTTTTTGGATGGCAGGGGTGATATTTTCAGTGGTGAGCGCATCTATAAAAACGGTATCCGTAGCGAATATTTTAACCAATTCCGCTTGTTCATCTAACAACGTTTCAATGTGGTATCCCCTTGATATAGCGATACTTTCTAAATGATGATAAATCTCAAATTCAATCATCTGTTTAGAAACAATATAACTGCTTGTAATAGCTACGATACCTGTAACTAAAATAAGGACAAAAATGATGCTGGAAATTTTGGTTTGTATTTTCATGGTTCGGCAGAAAAGTTTTTAATCTAAATAATCATTTTATCTAACAGATAAAAAAATTCTGATTATAACAGATTTGGGGGAGGGCGATAACAAAAGTTATAAATAATGGAAACGAAGTCACATAGCTCCGCGACGTTCAAAGCTCCATTATTTCGGGTGTCCCAAAAATCCGTTACAATCAGAAAAACTTTTGACAATATTGAATATAAATTTCAGCGGTTGTATCGAGGGGATTTTGCGCCAAACAAGCTTGAAACAATTTTTGTGCTGTTTCAAAATGTTGTTGTTGGTATAAAGAGACCGCTTTTTCAAACAGATTAAGTGTTGCTAATTTACCCGCTTGTCTTTTTTCAATATCGGCAGAAAACACTTCAAAGAGATTGACATATTTGGTTTTACCTTTAACTTTGACTCGGTCAATCTTCCGAATCAGATAGTTGTCCCTTTCTGATAATCCCTGATAAGTGGTTTCTGAAATTAATAATGAGGTATGATAGGTTTTTGTTAAACTTTCAATTCGTGAAGCAATATTGACTGCATCCGAAATCACAGTGCCGTCCATACGCTTTTGCCCTCCTATCGTACCTAGCATTAATGGTCCGGTATGGATCCCAATTCCAATTTGCAAAGTGGGTAAACCAGCTCTCTGCAAAATCTGATTATATTTAACCAGCGTTTTTAACATAGTAATAGCAGCACTGATAGCATCATCCGCAGAGTATGGAAATAAAGCCATAATAGCATCACCAATGTATTTATCAATAATGCCTTGATATTGAATAATAATTGGCTCCATTTGCCCAAAGTAATTATTGATAAAATCAAAATTATCCTGTGGGGTCATTTGCTCTGAAATGGAGGTAAATCCTCGAATATCAGCAAACAAAATCGTCATTTCGGTTTCAATTTGATCCCCTAAATTAATATCAATAATACTTTGTTTACCCAATAAGCTTAAAAAAGCACGAGGTACAAATCTTTCATAAGCTTTATTTAATTGAAATACCTTCTCTTTTTGAGCGTCTGCTAGTTTTTGCGTAAGCTGTTCTAATTTTATATTTTGGTTGTGTAACGCTTGATTCTGTTTTTCAAGCTGTTCTAGGGCTTTTTCTTTTGCGGATAGTGCCTTTTTAAGTTCTTCCTTGGTTGCTTGCAGTTCCAGATGTGTATTGATGCGGGTGAGGAGTTCATTTTTATTGAAAGGTTTCGTGACATAATCGACTGCCCCCAGTTCAAGCCCCGTAATCACGTCCTCTTTTTCCGTTTTTGCGGTCAGAAAAATAATTGGAATATTAGCCAAGGTAGCGTTTTGTCTTAAGCGGCGGCACACTTCAAACCCATCCATATCAGGCATCATAATATCCAGCAAAATGAGATCGGGATGTTTTTCTTTCAGGTAAGCCAAAGCCTCAATGCCACTGGTGGCAAAGCCGGGAATATAGCCATTTTCAGCCATAATACTACCCAGAACACCTAAATTAGTTGGGTTATCATCCACAATTAAAATAGTTGGTTTGTTCTTCATTATTCTCTAAATACCTTCATTAAATTTAATATATATACTGAACGAGATCACAACTTGAACTTTTGAGATTTCTAAGCGAAGTTCAAAATGACACGAGAGATTTCTAAGTGAATCAAGGGGTCAGAGTAATTGATTTTGAAAATCAGAGAAATATAAAATAGATAAACATAGTCAACTATTCAAACAGAATCAACTACTCTTTTCCCTTGATTACTTGATTAGAATCAACTACTCTGACCCCTTGAATCGATCCCTTGATTCGATGGAATCTCAACGTTATTCAAAATTTATAAGTTTTTTTGATATTTTTGGGAAAATTTTTATTTTTTGCTATCTATTCAGACAAACCAAGGCTATTTGACAATATCAAACGCCCTTCAGTGGAGGCTTCAATATAGTCGGGTTATTCAAAAAGCGGGTACTGTTTCTGGTATATCAAGGATTCGTTAAATAATGACGAAGAAATCAATTGATAAGTGGCAATATGGTGATTTTCAAACACCGATTGACTTAGCTAGGAAAGTTGTAGAAGTTCTCAAGCGAAATCATGGTGTTGCTCCTGATGTCATCATTGAACCCACTTGTGGGAAAGGGGCATTCGTCTTAGTTTCATACGAAGGGTTTGAGAATGCTAAGATTCTCGGTTACGAAATCAATGCTGAATATGTTGGCGTAGCCAACTCTTCTTTGAAAGGTATTTCAGCAACAGGTCGTGTAGCAATCAACGAAGGCGATTTTTTTAATACGGATTGGACAAAAATACTCTCTGAATTACCGGGATATCTCCTTATCATTGGAAACCCACCTTGGGTCACAAGCAGTGAACTTGGTCTTCTCAATAGCAAAAATCGACCCGATAAATCTAATTTTCAAAACCGGAAAGGCATTGAAGCTATTACGGGTTCAGGAAATTTTGATATTTCTGAATGGATGCTATTGCAGCATATTAATTGGCTTTCAAAGCGTGAAGGTGCAATAGCATTTCTATGTAAGTATGCCGTTGCGCGAAAAGTAATGCGACAAGTTAGACAGAACACAAAACATCGTTTTTTTGGACATATTTACCCCATAGATGCAAAAGCCCACTTTAACGCATCAGTGGAAGCCTGTCTTTTTGTACTAACAACAGATGTAGGAAATGTAGAGTGTCAAGTTTATAAATCATTGAATTCAGTCAAGCCTTCACACATTATAGGCGAGAGAGACGGATTCATGGTAAGTGATGTTAATCATTACGAAAAATGGAAGCACTTGAGAGAAAAAGAGCCACGTTACATCTGGCGTTCTGGAATTAAGCACGATTGTGCAAAGATTATGGAATTAGAGCCAGTTGATGATGGTTGCTACAAAAACGGACTTGGCGAAATCATCAAGTGTGAAGAAGAGTACATCTATCCTCTGCTTAAAAGTTCAGATATTGGAAACGGAAGAATCACTTCATATAGAAAAGTAGTGCTCATAACCCAAAAATCCGTTGGTGAAAACACTTCGCAAATCAAAATTGTGGCACCAAAGACATGGAAATATCTCATTGAACATAGAGAATATTTGGATAAAAGAAAAAGTTCAATTTACAAAAACAAGCCTGATTTTTCTGTCTTTGGCATAGGCCCTTACTCTTTTAAACCATGGAAAATTGCAATCTCTGGTTTATACAAGAAATTGAAGTTTACTTTAGTCGGGCCATTGGATGGAAAGATTGTCGCTTTGGACGACACTGTGAACTTTCTGTCTTTTGATACTGAAGAAGAAGCTCGGTTTATTTATCGCTTAATCACATCAATTCCAGCCCTTGAATTTCTCAAATCAATGATATTTTGGGATGAGAAACGACCCATTACAATAGAAATTCTGAGAAGACTCTCACTGAAGGAAATGGCTAGAGAGCTTGGTGAACTAGCGCAATATCAAAGCTGGACTGTTCAAGCTCAACCCTCCAACTTTACGGGTCAAATGGAGCTTGGAATAGCTGAAAGTGAGTCAAAGTACAGTGCTGGTACAAGGAATGAATCAAGAGAATCAAGGGGTCAGAGTAGTTGATTTTGAAAATCAGAGAAATATAAAATAGATAAACATAGTCAACTATTCAAACAGAATCAACTACTCTGATTCCTTGATTCAAACGGGAAACGCTATAGCTAAGTAGGTGGGAAAACACATGGCTACAGCGAACCCCATCTGATTACTTAAGTTTCAATTAAATTAAAGTGTTCATCAAAAATGAGTCCTACATCTGAATCTTTGTATGTCTCAATATAACCTTGTTCAACTAAAGCCTTGATAACTCCATACGCTGTTGCTGATGAAATGGGACACTTTTCTTTTCCTTTAAAAAACCGATTATTATGATATTTATCTCGTTTATTTACCTCAACTTGAATATATATTTCATGATCTGACCTATAAACCGTCATGTCAGGATGTTCACTATCTTGTGATACGGACCAATAATACGACACATCATTGTAAATAATCTCTTGTCTCATCATTTCCTGTTCTCGTTTCAAACGCCTCTTTTAAAAATGAATCAAGGGGTCAGAGCAGAGTAGTTGATTTTGAAAATCAGAGAAATATAAAATAGATAAACATAGTCAACTATTCAAACAGAATTAACTACTCTGATCCCTTGATTCTCAGAATCGGTTTAAGCGCACAGCTATTCAAATTCAGGTGGATTGTCCCACAAATATGCCAGGGGCCCTTGAACAAATTTGCTAATGAATAGCTTAATACATGGTTTTGAGGAGGGTAAAAATGCTGGTCATATTAACATCAAAGTGTAACTGGAAGAAAATAACTTGCATGTAGAATATTCTGATACTGGCAAAGGTATTGCTTTTGAAAATTTAGAAAAAATCTTTGAGCCATTTTTTACAACTTACCGCGCTCATGGTGGTATAGCGTTTTTTCGTTTAATGCGTTACAACATTATAGAGTTTTATATTTAATTATAAATAACTTAACATATACTAATTGTACTTTATTCAATCGCTAAACGTTATAGTGGGTTAGGTATGTATATTTGCTATAATTTAATTGTCACACAATTGAATGGCGCGATGACTTGCGAAAGTACATCTGGAAAGGGTGTCAAATTTTCTATTAACTATCCAATCAAGGAGAACGAGAATGTCTGAATCAATCAATAATCCACAGACGAACAAATCGGTTTTGGAACAACATGTCATTGAATTAAATAATGAACTTGCGAAAACTGAAACCCAACTACAAGATCAGATAACCAAGCGCGAACAGGTTGAAGCTTCATTGCAACAAGTGGAAGAACTCCTAAAAAAGACCGTTGGGGCTGAATCAACTTGGCAGAAACCTGGCCCCCAGCCTTATGGTAACTTGGTTAAACTCAACACCAGCCGCATATTAGCCGATACCATCAGTGAAGATATTTTCACCGGTATTGTGGGGGATTACCTTGAATTGCTTGACACTTCTGGCGCAGTTTATGAAAAAAATGGTGATTATGCGTTAGGTATTTTTTCATCAGGCTGGTGCCGACAACTTGATCTAACCTCACGTAAGCTATGTAATACAGATGATGATAAAGAGGCGTTGGACTGTGGTAAGTGGATATGTCATGAATCTTGTTGGAATGATGCCTCCAAACCCGCCATCGAAACGGGGCAACCGGTGGATATTGAATGTAGTGGCGGCATTCATCTTTATGCAGTACCAGTTTGGGCCGGGGATGAAATTGTTGGCGTTATCAATTTTGGCTATGGTGATCCGCCCCGCGATCCGCAAAAACTCCAGACAATTTCGGACAAATATGGCCTTAGTGTAGACGAACTGTTAGAGCAAGCTAAAGCGTACAAGTCTAGGCCACCTTATATGATTGATCTCGCTAAAAAACGGTTACAAACATCTGCCAAACTCATAGGTACCATGATTGAGCGCAAGCAGGCTGAGGATGCGTTGCAAAAAGCGAAAGAGGTCGCCGAATCTGCCAACCAAGCTAAAAGCGAGTTCCTTTCTAACATGAGCCACGAATTGCGGACTCCGTTAAATGGTATCTTGGGATATGCCCAAATCCTCAAACGAAGTCGAAGCTTAAACACCGCGCAAATTGATGGTATCAACATTATTCATCAAAGTGGTAAACACCTGTTAACCCTCATTAACGACATCTTGGATTTGTCCAAAATAGAAGCTCGCAAGATGGAGCTTTATCCCAGTGATATGCATTTTCAAACCTTTATAGATGGCATTGCCGGCATTATTCGGATGCGGGCTGAAGAAAAGAATGTGTTGTTCAAAGTAGAAATCCCAATGGCATTGCCCTCTGGCGTAAATGTTGATGAGAAACGCTTACGCCAAGTTCTTATCAATCTGTTAGGAAATGCGGTCAAGTTTACGACTCAAGGAAAAGTGATTTTGCGCGTGAGTCCCCTCGGTAAATTGCAGGTAGAAGGTGATATTAAAAAACAATGTTTTCGCTTTGAAGTTGAAGATAATGGCGTTGGTATGACCTCAGATGAGTTGAAAAAGATTTTTCTGCCCTTTGAACAAGTGGGTGCTAAAGAAACTCGCCAAGCGGGTACCGGCTTAGGTTTGGCAATTAGCCGCCAATTGGTCGAAATGATGGGCGGCGAATTGCTGGTTAAAAGCGAGGAAGGAAAAGGCTCGACCTTCTGGTTTGAGGTCGTGTTACCGGTGGTTGAAGTAACGGCTTTGATTGAACAAGAAGTAAGCGAACCAGTAACGGGCTATGAAGGCAAGCGACGCACGGTTCTGGTGGTCGATGACAAACAGAATAACCGCTTGATGATGTTGAGTATGTTAGAACCACTAGGATTTAATGTCGTTCTGGCCAAAGATGGACAAGAGGAAATAGACAAAGCCAAAGAGATACAACCCGACATCATCTTGACTGACTTGGTCATGCCAGTGAAAACCGGTTTTGAAGCGGTGCAAGAGATACGACAAATACAGGCCCTGAAAGATACCCCGATTATTGCGGTATCAGCAAGTGTGTTTGATATGGACCAAACTAAAAGTCAAGTCATGGGATGCAATGCCTTTTTACCTAAACCGATTGATGAAGGTAAATTATTGGCTTTATTGGCAAAATACATGCACTTGACCTGGATTTATGAAACACAACTACCCATTGAAGTTGAACATCAGGCAAAGGCTGACGAAAAACAACCGTTAGTTGCCCCGCCAACTGAAGATTTGGAAGCGTTGTATGAATTAGCCATGCTGGGCAGTATGCGAGATATTCGAGATCGGGCCTTACAGCTTGAAGAATTAGATGATAAATATATTCCTTTTGCGAGAAAACTCCAAAGTTTGGCACGGGGTTTTGAAGATGAAAAAATCGTGGCTTTCATTGAACAATATTTGGAGACCAAAACATGAGTATGGTTGTAAAAACGCCAGCGACTAGTACAATTTCTCTTCAAGGCTATACCATTCTGATTATTGAAGACAATCCGAATAATTTGGGGGTCATTGTCGACTATTTGGAAGAAACCGGTTTAAAAGTCGTTGTGGCCCGCAATGGTGAAATGGGCTTGAAACGGGCCCAATTTGCTCAGCCGGATATTATCTTATTGGATGTGATGATGCCGGGCATTGATGGCTTTGAAACCTGTCGCCGTTTAAAATCGGATGCCAAAACACAAGAGATTCCGGTCATTTTTATGACGGCTCTGGATGATCCTGAAGATAAACTGAAAGGCTTTGGAGTGGGTGGGGTGGATTACATTACTAAACCCATCCAACATGAAGAAGTCTTAGCGCGTGTGACTACTCACTTACGCATTCATGCTTTGACACTCAAATTGAATGCGAAGATAGAAGAATTAATCCAAACTCGTAATGAGTTAGTGCAAAATGAAAAAATGGCTTCGCTTGGACGGCTGGTTGCCGGATTCGCCCATGAAATTAATACGCCAATTGGGGTTGCTGTTGGTGCGGCTTCAACTTTAGAAGAAAATGCTAATGCCATTGATAAACAGTTAGAACAAGAAGAAGTCAATGAAGAGGAACTGTTAGAAAACCTCGAAACGGTTAAAGAAGCTGCTCGGTTAACATTATCCAATTTAAAACGGGCCTCCAATTTGATAACCAGTTTTAAACGCACGGCCATTGACCAAAGCTCCAATCAAGTGAGACGTTTTGAAGTGAAAGCAACGATTGATGATATCATCAATACGTTGCATAATCAATTTAAACGGACTGCGATTGATATTCAAGTGGATTGTCCAAGGGATTTGGTTATTAACAGTATGCCAGGTACCTTAGAGCAAATTTTGACCAATTTGCTCATAAATAGCCTGATACATGGTTTTGATGAGGGTAAAAATACGGGTAGTATCAATATCAAAGCACAAATTGAAGATAACCACTTGCATTTAGAATATTCAGATACCGGTAAAGGTATTGCTCCGGAAAATGTGGAAAAAATATTTGAACCGTTTTTTACCACTCACCGCGCTCAGGGGGGTAGTGGGTTAGGGATGTATATTTGTTATAATTTAATTGTCACACAATTGAATGGTACGATAATTTGTGAAAGTATACCCGGTAAAGGTATTGTATTTAAAATAAATTATCCCATTGATTTGAAAAACTAAGGAATAAAAATTTAATCACTTCCAAAACTGGAATGTCCAAACTACAGGTTTAATACGATGTGGAGTTCAAAGCTTTAGCTTTGGTTTTTTCAGGAGTCCAAAGCTTTAGCTTTGGTTTTTTCAGAAGTTTTTGATTCTAGCATCACTACTTTTGTAGGACTACCCAAAATTCATTTTAGAATCCAATTGGAGAAATTGAAAGAAATGTCAGTTGTCACCAAAACGCCTGATAAATTACTTGAATTTAAAAATTATACCATTCTTATCATTGATGATGATCCCATTAATTTGAAAATCCTCATTGAATACTTGGAAAGAGTTAATTTTAAAATTGTGGTAGAACGGGGAGGGGAAATGGGATTAAAACGGGCCCAAACCTTAAAACCGGATATGATTTTATTGGATGTGATGATGCCAGGTTTAGATGGCTTTGAAACTTGCTATCGTTTGAAAGCTAACGAAAATACGAAGGATATCCCGGTAATTTTTATGACCGCTTTAGATCGTGCTGAAGATAAAGTCAAAGGTTTTGAGCTAGGTAGTGTGGATTATGTGACTAAGCCTTTCCAACGCAAAGAAGTTTTAGCACGTATTGTCACTCATTTACGCATTCGAGATTTGACGTTAAGCCTCAATGCTAAAATAGAAGAATTAGTCCGAACTCGCTATGAATTAGTACAAAGTGAAAAGATGGCCTCCCTTGGACGGCTCGTTGCTGGATTTGCTCATGAAATTAATACACCAATTGGGGTTGCCGTTGGGGCCGCTTCAGCTTTACGGGAAAATGTCTATTTTATTAATCAATTATTTGAAAAAGAGGAAGTTAATGAGGAGGAATTATTAGATCATTTAGAAACGGTGGATCAAGCCGCTGAACTGACACTATCTAATTTAAAACGAGCAGCTAATTTAGTCAGTATTTTTAAACACACCGTCATAAATCAAACCTCCGAACAAGTTAGATGTTTTGAAATTAAAGCTTTAATTGAAAATACCATCACGATATTGCATAGTCGTTTCAAACACACCCCTATTCAAATTGAGGTAAATTGTCCCAGTGATTTGGTCATAAAAAGTATGCCAGGTGTATTAGAGCAAATAATCACCCACTTAATGATAAATAGTTTGATACATGGTTTTGATAATGGTAAAAATGCTGGTAAGATATTTATTATTGTAAAACTGGTTGAAGGATTGATACAGTTAGAATATGTTGACACCGGTAAAGGTATTGAGTTAGAGGCATTAGAAAAAATTTTTGAACCGTTTTTTACTACATATCGCACTGGTGGTTGTAGTGGGCTAGGATTATATATTTGTTATAATCTCATTACAACGCAATTACATGGCACAATCACTTGTGAAAGTACCCCTAGTAAGGGTGTTGTCTTTAATATAGATTATCCAATGAATTTACAAAGCTAACGCTTTGAATTCCAAAATAATGGAGTATATTGACACGGTAGTCCTCAAGAGGACTACCAATTTTTTGTCAATTTATAGAAATTACCGATTGAATAAAGTACGGTTAATATAGTTCAAGTTATTCATAATTAAATATAAAACGCTATAACGCTGTAATGCATTAAACGCAAAAACGCTATAATTACCCATTATTTCCAAATGGTTTATCAATGACTAAATTATCTCAACGTCCAAGTTATCACTTGATGAAATAGCTTATGAAACTGGTCAGAAAGAAACAAGACAGTAATAAAACGAGTGAGAGTATTATTAAACCCTCCTCCAAGATAAAAACCCTTTCTTGGAAAATATTGATTGTTGATGATGAACCTGATATTCATTCAATGACTTGCTTAAGTCTCAAAAATTTTCAATTTGCTGGCAAAAATTTACAAATATTTGAAGCTTTGTCTGGGGCTGAAGCGCGAAAAATTTTAGCAGATGAGCCTGATATAGCGGTTGCCTTAATTGATGTGGTCATGGAAACTGATGATGCAGGCTTACAATTAGTCGATTTCATCCGCACTCAACTTAAATATTCACTGATTCGGCTCATTATTCGTACCGGACAACCGGGGATGGCCCCCGAAAAAGAGGTGATTGAACGTTATGACATTGATGATTATAAAGATAAAGGCGAATTAACCTCACAAAAACTTTATACCATGATGCGCGTTGCTTTAAAATCCTACCGTGATCTCAGTACCCTGAATATGAATCGGCAAGCATTGAAAAAAATTCTTGATTCGGCACCAGAATTGTATCATCCCCAATCTCTCAGTAATTTTTTCGATGGAGTACTTACCCAAATTATTGGTCTTTGCAATTTGGGTGAAAATAGTCTGATTTCTTCTTCAGTCAGTGATGGTTTAGTCATTACTTCTAACAATAATCAAATAGCGATTCAATCTGGTACTGGGCGATTTGCCAAAACTGACAAAGACCCGGAAGTCGACAAAATCATCCATAAATGTTTTGATTACCTTAAAAAGGATGATAAGGATGATAATGTCTCATTACCTGAAGATGTCTTGATCATTCCGTTGCTCGTCCATAAAAATCCGGTTGGCTTTGTTTACTTAGAAGGGGCCCAATATATCAGTAAAGACGATAAAGCATTGATTCATATTATGGCGAATCAATGTGCAACCGCACTAGAAAATTTACAACTTTACCTTGATCTCAAAGAAGCTAATCAGCAAACCTCATACATGTTAGCGATTGCTGAACAAGCTCGCAAAATGGCAGAAGCGGCTAATCAGGCTAAAACCAGTTTTTTAGCGAGAATGAGTCATGAATTACGCACACCGTTAAATGCCATTCTTGGTTATAGCGGCATGATTCAAGAAGATGCCTCTGATTTAGGTTATCAGGATATATTACCTGATCTGGATAAAATACAAGTAGCCGGCAAACAATTATTAGATACCATTAGCAATATTTTAGATATTTCTAAGATCGAGTCTGATAAATTAGAACTCAATCTCACCGAATTTGCTGTTTCTAATTTAGTCAATGAAGTGGTGACAACTATTCAACCGCTGATAAAAATTAATGGCAATCAATTTGAATGTCAAATGAGTGATGATTTGGGTAGGTTATATGCAGACTATCATAAAGTGACTCAAATTTTACTCAATATTTTGAATAATGCTAACAAATTTACTCATGCTGGTAAAATTACTTTGGATGTTACCCGTAAAAGAATGTCAAAAATCATTGCCGAAACAGAGGATTGTGAATTAGTCTTAGAAAGTGAAGTGTTAGATACATTTACTGATTGGGTATTTTTTCAAATCACTGATACCGGTATTGGTATTCCATCGGATAAATTGAATCTGATTTTTGAAGCGTTTGCACAAGTGGATACTTCAACAACTCGTCAATTTGGTGGTACGGGTTTGGGTTTGGCTATCTGTGAAAATTTTTGTAAGGCTATGGGCGGTAAAATCTCACTTTGTAGTACCATTGATGAAGGCTCTACTTTTACTATACAACTCCCAACATGGGTAACGCATTTAGGAGAGTAGCATAACAAAAACCAAAGCTAAAGCTTTGGACTCCAAAGTTCTTGCCTGGAATCCAAAGCTTTAGCTTTGGAAATAAACACAAAAACAATATGTTATATCGAAATTTTATCCATTTATTTATCCTACTTAGCCTATCAATTTTTCTGATGAGTTGCTTGGGTGGTGGTGGCAGCGGTTCAGATTCAGAAGGCACTACTTTTGTTCCTGAAGTGACTGATGCTCGTGTAGCAACAGTCACTTTGCTAGTAACAGATGATTTTCAACGTGCTAATGGTGAATCACTTATCCTTCTCACTGTGATTGCCCGTGATAGAACCAATGCGCCACTTTCAGCGGTGGAAGTTAATTTAACCAGTAATTCTGATTATGCTGTGATTCTTGATCCTATCGGTACTACCGAAGCCAATGGTCGATTTACAACCGCCATTGTTAGCAGTGTGGCTGAAACGGTGGCAGTTACGGTGACGGCTGGTGGCGTTCTTGGTGAGTCGGTCAATGTGACTTTTATCGCGCCAGTTGATCTCATTGAACTCAGTGCGTCTGAAGCGATTTTATCGACTAATGATAGTACCACGGTTACCGTCAAACTCAATGAAGAGAACACTGGTCAACCATTACCTAATACGCCAATTGAGGTTGTCGTATCCGGTTCAGCAAAATTGAGTACGGTACCAAGCATCACCGATAATAACGGTCAAGCCACTTTTGTCGTGACTAATGCTATTGCCGAAACGGTAACGATTACGGTCACCAGTGGACAGATAAGTCAAACGCTAACGCTTTATTTTGGAGCTACGTTAAAACTGATTCCAGAATCCATTAATGCACTTGATAATGTAACGTTAACCGCTTTATTAAAAGACAGTGATCAGACACCGATTGCTGGTCAAGCCATAAAATTCCAGTTTGTGAATGATAATAATGCCACGTTAACGCCACTGATTACTACCACGGGTGACAATGGGACGGCGACTGTTACTGTGACCGATTTAGCTAATGAGGGTGGTATAGTGATAGTGCAAGCGAATAGTGGTTCGTTAATCGCACAATCGACGGTGACATTTGGAGAATTACTGGTTGATCCCAGAGTTGAAACTATTAATATAGTAATCAGTAATGATTTTCAATTGGCTAATGGACGCGATCAAATCACTGTGACCGTTATAGCGCGTGATGTTGTGAAAGCACCTTTATCAGATGTGCCAATCAGTTTAGTCAGTACTTCTGATATTGCGCTTTTTGAAACACTCAACGGAACAACGGGTGAAAATGGTCGTTTTACCACGACAGTGACGAGCACAACGGCTGAAATCTTTGAAATTATGGCTACTGCTGGTGGTAAACAAGCTAAAACTGATATCACTTTCGTGGCACCGGTTGGTGAGATCGTTTTAAGAGCCTCAAATCAGGTTTTACTTACTGGTGAAACCAGTGAAATTACCCTAACGATTCTCAAAGAAGTTGAATTAGAAGAATTACTTGAAAAATTTGGGATATTTTTTGATGATATACTTTACAGTGGTGATATTTTGGATCAATTACGTGAAGAGAAAATTTTATTACCTAATACACCATTTAAGGTGAATGTGGGAAACGCAACTCTCAACGATGTACCAGAACAAACGAATGAAAATGGTCAAGCAAGCTTTACGGTTACGCATGAGCAAGCAGAAAATATTATGCTCACGGTCACCAGTGGCTCAGTAACGCGCACATTGCCGCTTTATTTTGGCGCGACTTTGAATTTACTGCCAAAAACGGTCAATGCGCTTGAAACTGCTACTTTTAATGCGTTATTAAAAGATGGTAATCATGCCCCAATTGTTGATCAAAATGTGACCTTTAATTTTGTCAGTGAAAATGATGAAACATTAACGCCTATTACTGCAACCACGATTGCTAATGGAACGGCAGCAGTCACTGTCACTGATTTAGAACAAAATGGTGGCAAAGCAGAAATCAATGTCAGTAGTGGTACACTCAACGCGCAAGCCACTGTAAATTTTATTACCGTATTTGGAGAAAATCGCCAACTTGAAGTAACACCCAATACGATCGTTTTAACACTTGAACAATCTGTAACTATCACAGCACGTATAAAGGATAACAATGATTTTCCCATTTCCGGACAACCGGTTTCATTTTCGGTATTAAAAACTGATGGACAACCAAGTAGCGCACAACTATCACTAGATAGCGGTATTAGCAATGAACAAGGTGAAGTCATCACCACCGTATCAAACTCGGTGGGTGAAAATGTGAGAGTTACTGTACAAGCCGATACTGCAAAGCAAGAAATTCCGTTATACTTCGGTGCCAACGTCAAACTTTCACCGACAGAAATTGAGGGAATTTCTGATGGGGCTACGCCAGCGATATTGACCGCTATCGTTAGCGATGCACAGAATGTAGTAATTGCCGGTATTCCAGTGGATTTTCGAGTCATCAATGGACAAGCGTTAATCGACAAATTTCGTGCAATTAGCGATGAATTAGGGCGGGCGACTGTCAATGTAACCAGTAGCGTAGTTGAACAAGCTCAAGTTGAGGCGCAAGCCCAAAGTTTAACGCCAACCGCAACGGCAAGTATTTCCTTTAATCCTAGCCAACCGAGCAATCTGGTACTCAGCACCAATGCCGATTCATTATCACTGAATGGAGAAACGATTATTACGGCTATCGTCACTGATGATCAAAATAATGCGGTTAAAAAGAATACACCCGTTAATTTTTCAACTGACATCGGCAACATCACAGAAACAGTATTGACGGATAATCAAGGTCAAGCGCAAGCCACTTTTAGTGCTACCACCCAAGCCGGTTTAGCCACTATCACAGCGATAGCTGGACCGGCAACCGATACGTTGACATTGACGATACAACCTGGCAGTGCGGGGACCATTGAAATCAGTAATATAGAACCAAAAGTGATAGGCATTGTGGGGAGTGGTGTGGTCCAAAGTGCCACGATTGAATTTTTGGTTAAAGATAGTCTAGGGAATACAGTGGCTAACGGTACGCCAGTTAATTTTTCGTTGGGCGAAACCACGTTGGGTGGTGGCGAAACGATTTCGACTGAAGGTGAAAATGGAAAAACCGCTATCGGAACGACTAACAATGGCGTTGTTAGCGTCACGTTGAAAAGTGGTCGGGTGGCGGGCAATATTGATGTGATTGCTACGGTCAATAATACGATCAGCACTGTTGCACGGGTGACGATTGTAGGCGGTGTGCCGGATGCGGATCATTTTTCATTGGCAATAGAATATCACAATATTGCCGGCGGTGTGCTGTTGGGATTACGTAATAATGTTACTGCTTATGTGGGTGATCGATTTGGAAATGTGGTGCCAGATGGTACGGCGGTGAGTTTTATCACTGAAGGAGGCACCATCGGTACTAGCATCCAAGCTGGCGCATTTACTACACCGGTTGAATTTGGACAAGCGATTGCCATTTTGCAATCCTCTGCACCAACCACACCTAATTTAGGTGGCGTGCCAACTTCTTTGGGAGCTTATGAATGTAGTGATTTTTATGAGTTTCTTGACAATACTGCGCCTGGTACATTGGCGTGTAGTAATCCTGGACTTATGACTATTGTTGCCTATACGACTGGCAGTGAAAGTTTTGTGGATCAAAATGGTAATGGTGTTTATGATTCAGGTGAACCATTTAAAGATTTAACCGAACCGTACATTGATGGCAATGACAATTTTATTTTTGATGAAGGTGAATTGTATATTGATGTCAATGGCAATGGGCAGTTTAATCAGCCTGATGGTCAATTTCAAGAGAATACAACGATTTGGACCAGTACACGGGTTTTATTTTCTGCTGAAACGGCTTCTATTAGAGTCACTCCAACCTCTTTTCAGATTCCTAATGGTGGCATTGAAACGTTTACCATTATTAATAGTCTCAGCGGGATTAATAGTCTCAGCGATATTTATGGTAATGCCTTAGTTGAAGGAACACGATTTCAAGTAACCAGTAGTAATGGTATTTTATCAGGTACAACCGATTTGACTTTTGGGGATAATATTGATTTTAGTCAATTGATTAGTTTTACGCTAGCGAGTAATCCACCTGAGATTATCACTGAAACAGATAAAGATGGTAAGGTAATTAACACTAGCTTTGAGTATCCACCCTCAGACTTTTCAACTATTAGGATTACCATTACCTCTCCGTTGCAATACAACGGACCGGGTGGTAATGGGGATGTGGAGTTAGTGATTTCGGGTTCGATTAATAATTGAGGAGTCCAAATTTTATTTTGGATGTTTTTTTTGGTTCCTTAGCCGGAAATTTCTAAGGAATGACGCTGGAGCGTCATGGATGGATTCCAACGCCGGAGCGTTGGAACCAGAAAAACGCTGGAGCGTTGGAACCAGAAAATTATAATCCTATTCTTCTGGACGTTCCATCACTGTTTGAGTTTGTTATTTAACGAACGATATGGCCCAAGCAGAATGGGTTAAATATTGAATGTTGAAATGATGACACACAAAAACCTGACAGATTTTCAAAAACCGGTCAGGATTTAGACAGTTCTGTGGCCCACAAAGCTTCAAGTACGGATTGCGGTTTTCCGGATAAACACGCTTGGATTTGCTGACAATATTGGGGATAACACAATTGTTGGGCTACTTTAAGCAGTTCTAACCAGCCTGGTTGTCTTTTAATGATTTTCCACTTGTTTGGGTAAAAATTAGCAATAATCATCTCACAAGTCAAAATTAGTTCCATCGGAGGAATCGCCCAACGAGGAATGCTGACTTTTAATTCTTTTTTCCGATCACCTTGAGGTTGGTGTCCACCGCCTTGCAGGTGAAAAAGTGGTCCGGCTTGATAGATGCCATCTTCTTTGAGGTTAGCTAAATCCACATGCCAACGTGACTGTAATTCACCATTTGAAATATCAATGACTTCAATCGTATTATTAAGTTTGCTAAAAGGCGAATGGTCATCTGTTTCTGGTGGTTTAACCGCGACATTAATATAGACACGAGGCGCGATATGTCCTAATTTTTTCGTCGAGATTGCGACAAAATCTATAGGTGCCGAGATATTAATGGTGTATTTCCACGACTGACTACGCCCCAATTTTCTGAGTTGCCCACTGACACAATCAAGAGAATTCTTACTATAAGGTTGAATCAGTTCTTCTTGACATAAGAGATTACTCAATCGTGCTAAATTTGAACTCATTTCCCGTGCGGTTGGAATTTTATTCAAAGTCATCTCCTTATTTCACCATTGTGGATTTTTTCGACAATGAACTCTTCCCCATCATCAATTTCCAAACCGTGTTTTTTAAACTCCCCGGTTTCAACACATTTCCAACAAATGGACTGTCTTTGCACGAAACTATAGGGGGTAGGATCGTAAGCTTGGACGGAAAATGCCCGTTCGGTTGGCTGATGACAAGATGCACAAGCAAACCCAAAAAAGGCCTCTGTACCATTTTGCCAACGTGACTTAGCCGGCGATAATTTCAGTCCCAATTTATGATTCAAACACGATACCCGTTCTTTGGCAGTCATATTACCCAAAGACTCGCCACATAACTCGTCTCCCCAATCCTGCAAGCGATGCCACCACCATCGTGTCCAACCCTCACTAAAAATACCAGTGTACAGCACTTGCTCCGTTTTCAAAATGTCAAGTATGGCATCAACATCTGATCCCGTGTTTGCTACCCCGAGTCGTGCCAGCAAATTATCTTTATCCAACAACAGCCCGGTTCGGTTGATCACATAACGCAAAATATCGCGGGCCACTTGATGCGGTGCTTTGAGCTTGTCGAGTTCACGTATGGCTTGATAAGCGACTTCAATTTTTTCAGGCCCTGTCACATCTAACAAGCTGGCCCACCGTTGTGGTGCATTCCAGTATTGAATCAGTTTTTTATAGCCCAAAACGAGCGATAAAATCTCAAGGCTATTATGTGTGCTGCCATTACTGAGGGTTTCTTTGCTAAAATACCAATCAAATAAATCGTGGGTGATCACATTATCAAAGAAACTTTTGAGTTCATCTGGCTTTGAAACCAGAATAATTGGAAAATCGTTGGCAACCGAATCCATAATGGAATCACGCAGTAGTTGTGCTAACGCGCCAGCTTTGTAACCAGAGTTTGGACGGTTTTGATGATCGTTCAAATGATAATCTAATGCCACCAAGTCTGGCTGATGCGCCAATATTTCTTGAGCGAGAGTCATCAACTCTCTCGGTTTCTGAAAGCTTATCTGAAGTCCTAACGGTCCAGAAGTGGACATCAGTCCCGCAAACCGTTGATCGCTATCTTGATTGTCAATAAAAATGCCTTGGTACATAGTGATAATCCTTTTAGACTTTGAAGAGGTGAAATTTGAACTTTAATTTTAAGGAGTGACGCTGGAGCGTCACGATATGCGTTCCAACGCTGGAGCGTTGGAACCAGAACCAAAAATATTTATCTAAAATACTATAGCTGATTCATCCGCACTTGCGCCAAATCATACAATTGCAATAATTTTCGACCTAATGGCATTGACTTATTGCCCACCTCGGAGATAATGGCACAAATGGTGGGCAAGCTACATGGCTTAACACTTGTGTATAAGTGAGTGCGCGGCTATTTTTAATATCCTATAAAATCAATATGTTATCTGCTTTTCTGTAAAAATTCAAATCACTGTCCGCCCGCTATCCTGGTCATTTTTCTGAGGAGGTTTATCATCACTGCCATTAGATTGAACGCGGTTATAAATAAAACTTTCAGTGATGATCGAGCCGCAACCAAGTTTTAGTTTTAGCTTTGGAGACATATATGATTGAAAAAACCCTTATCCGCATGTAGGCGAAATCGTGCATTTTATTGTCCATGCCTTTGGTTTATTTGGCAGGGGCGATGATTTGAGAACATGAAGGAATTGATTGAAATAGTCATTAATAAAGTCATTTCAACTTTAGCGGCAATTTTACCGATGAGAATTATAAGTGAGTGCGCGGCTATTTTTAATATCCTATAA